>Ga0136655_1000578_pt1 | contig 16524 bp, 16 predicted proteins | sample CPBDNA_2_FD_94863 | JGI IMG/M metagenome (GOLD analysis project Ga0136655, IMG submission 94863) | Freshwater to marine salinity gradient microbial communities from Chesapeake Bay, USA - CPBay_Spr_15_0.8_DNA (version 2) | ecosystem: Environmental > Aquatic > Marine > Coastal | place: USA... | reverse complement strand
GCTGAGCCTAAGGATTTGAAGGAATTGGCCAAAAAGATGATGGCGTTGCCTAATATCGCTTCTAAGCGATTTATCTATGAGCAGTACGACTCTATGGTCGGTACGGTGAATATGAATACCAATAATCCTTCTGATGCTTCCATTGTAAACCTAAAAGATAGTAATAGAGCATTGGCTATGACCGTAGATTGTAATTCAAGATATGTTCATGCTAATCCAGAAATTGGAACTATGATAGCCGTGGCAGAAGCGGCTAGAAATATCAGTTGTAGCGGAGGAGTTCCTTCAGCTGTAACCAATTGCTTAAACTTCGGTAATCCATATAATCCTGAAGTTTATTGGCAATTTGTGGGGGCGATTAAAGGCATGGGCAAGGCCTGTGAAGCTTTCAATACTCCTGTTACTGGAGGAAACGTTAGCTTTTACAATCAAACGGTTCTGAAAGACCGAACAGAGCCTGTTTTCCCAACACCAACGATTGGGATGCTCGGTATCATTGAGGATAAATCCCATTGCACATCCATCCCCTTCAAACAAAAGGGCGACTTAATTTATATGATCGGAAGCAGTCATAACGATATATCCTCATCACAGTATTTGGCTCATTTAGTTGGAGTTTCTGCCTCGCCTGTTCCTTATTTTAGTTTGGAAGAGGAATTGGCCAATCAAGAACAATTGAGAATGATGATTCGTGCAGGTATCCTTTCATCTGCTCACGATGTCAGTGAAGGAGGGCTTTTTGTTTGCCTTATGGAAAAAAGCATCCATTCGGATTTAGGATTTGATATCACTTCAGATGATTCCGTTCGAATGGATGCCTTCTTGTTTGGTGAATCTCAAAGCAGAATAGTGGTAACCGTGAATCCGGAAAAAGAAGATTCCTTCTTAGACCTTATGATGCTTAATGGAGTGGAATTTGACCTACTAGGCCATGTTACTAAAGGAAGTATTCGAATAGACGATGAAGAATGGGGAATGGTTGAAGACTATGCCTCTATATACGATTCTGCTCTTCAAAACGACTTAAAAGCATAGGACTATGGTGCAGATTGTTGCCATTATTTGTTTAACAATAATTATCCTTGCGCTCCTTCGTAGAACGAAGGAGCAATAGCGATGGGTTGAATAAAAAAAGCAAAGAATCGAAAGGGTAGTTCATTCACTTTCCCTTTCTATTCTCTGCTTTCTACTGTATGAGGCCTTCGGCCTATAGATCCAAGTCGAGATATTTCCCACGAACATCCCTCAGACGCCAATATTTCCGTGGACCCTCATTGATTTTGATTTTTAAAGAGTCTAAAAACTCTTTATACTTTATTTCAATGGTTTTGTTTTCGAAAGAATTACCAGCTATTTTATCAATAGCAGGACGGGTATCCTTGGTTTCCTTGTTTGCATTTGCAAGAGCCGATTTCATGTTGTTCTTTACAAAAGCTACAAAGTCTCCCGGGGCGAAATGATTTTCCCCATTTACCTTATAAACACAAAGCCATTTTCCTAGATGGATGTGATTTCTAGCAAATTCTATTTCCTCAGGACTTCCTTTCGATAAATAGGTTTCGAAAGTAATGATGTTATCAATTAAATCCTGTTTGTTTTTTACCAGTTGCATTTTTTACTAAATTGAAGATTTGCAAACATATACTTTTGAATTGTAACAGTTTGGTTCAAATAGCACAGAAAGACAGAATTTATTACCAAACATTAAAATTCTAAGCAACTTTCATATAAAAAATAGCCATTGCTACTTTCTAGAACAAACAAAAGCTATTTTTTGGTCTAAAAAAAACTTTCTTCTTAAAATTAGAAACGATAACTGACTCCAACCGTGCAATAGATCAAATCACTTTGACTTTTTTGACTATCTACTTCTGTTTCTAAGTTTGGGCCACTTGAATTGCCTTTACCTAAGCCAAACCCGGTATCAAGGGCTAAATTTTCAGACAGAAAGTACTGGGTCCCTATGCTTGCAATGAACATCTGCCAAGCTAGTATTTCTTCTAAATCATTTGCTCCTATGGCCATTGAGGATTGAAAATCTCCGTACAGTTTTATTTTCTCACTAAGAGAGTAGTTTGCATTTATAGCCCATTGAAGCCATTGGGCATTAGGTAACTCATTTGCTACGAGATGAAAATAGGAGAGACTACTACTCAACGAAAGTCCTTCTTTAAAATTCTTTTGTAAGGTTAGGTCAAGATTTGCTGTTATTCCGGAGCGCACAAATGAATCGTATTGAAAGCCGAATCTCGTTCCAAGACTCCATCCTTTTGGGTTTTCTCTAAAGATCGCAAACCGTGAAAATAAACCAACACCGTTTAAATAGTCGAAGGTAGTTTGTTCGTCTATTGGTGTATCTTCTAATTGATAGGCACTAGAAATAAATTCAAGCTGTTGCGGAAATGCAGCCTCCAGTTCAAATTTGTCGGATAGACCAAAGCGCAGATTTATATTGCCTTGAAAAAGATGCTTGTTCGTTATTAGAATTAATGGATTCGGTTCTTGAATATGAAATTGATAATTCAATCCAGATTGTAACTGAAACTCTCCTTTGAGTAATGGAGATGTTGAGTAAGTACTTCCTGGACGATCTGAAGACATTGCGTTGTCTTGTCCTCTAACATAAAAAGAAAGGAGGATTAAAAGTGCCGTGAGAATTTTGCTCATTTTGTTCGTTTTATATGAGGCGTTCATGCGTGAAACGCGGGAAGTTCGATAGTATTTTTATTCGGGAATCAAAAAATAATTTGCCGAATATAAGATTGCAGTCCTTTTAATTTCGACTAAACTTTATTGTATTTTCCGCACCTGAATGCCACTTAATGACCCCCATTTGCTTTGAATAGAAGATTTATAGCGAGTCTAGTTTGCTCTTTAATTTTTATTAATCTGTTCTTTAGCTGTAGTTCAAAAACTCAGGTGGATAGCTTGCTTTATAATGCTAACATTTATTCAACAGATGAGATTAACGCTACGGCTATTGCTCTGCACGAAGGTAGGATTGTAGGAATTGGATCTGAGGAAGATATGCGTATTTCCTTTGATTTTAAAGAACAAGAAGACCTGAATGGCGCTTATGTATATCCCGGTTTTCACGATGCTCACTGCCATTTTACTGGACTTGCCTTGGTCCTTATGAGTGCAGATTTGCGCTCGAGTACGGACCAAAAGCATATGGTAAAGCTTTTATTAGATTGGTACATCGCTTTTCAGACGGAAGGCAAAACCCTCGAACGTTTAGATGGATGGGGATGGGATCAGAATAACTGGAAGTCGAAAGAGATGCCCAACCGAACGGAATTAGATAGTCTTTTCCCTAATATGCCTGTGGTTTTAAGAAGAATAGATGGCCATGCTTTGCTCTTAAATGAAGCGGCAATGCAGAAATTCGGGCTCTTGAAAGACGGCCTTCCAACCTCTAAGCTTCTTGAAGTCGAGGAAGGATGGGTTACTGGTATTTTAAATGAAAATGCTCAGAACTTAGTGCCTCCCGCTAGACATCAGGCTTCCTACTATTTAGAAGCACTACAAAAGGCAGAAGACATTTGCTTTAGCCTGGGAATTACAAGGTTAACCGATGCCGGATTAGACACCAACGAGCTCCTTATGTTAGAGCGATTCTATGCACGTAACGAGCTTCGTATTCCCCTTTATTGCATGGCCTCTGATAACGAAAATAGCCTTGCCTATTTTCTAGAAAGGGGTAAAATTGACAAGGAGAATTTTAAAGTAAAGGCCTTTAAATTTTATTACGATGGGGCTTTAGGGTCAAGGGGCGCATTGCTCTCCTCTCCTTATGAAGACAAAGAATCTCACTTTGGGTATAGCCTTCAATCGATGGAAGACTTTGTAATGAAACTAAAGCGTATAGATCAAGCCGGTTTTCAGGCTTGTGTACATACCATCGGAGATTCTTCTGCACATGCGACTTTCTTGGCATTTAGTAGTGTTTTGGAGAAAGGGAATGATAAAAGATGGCGATTAGAGCATTCGCAAGTAGTGGCAGAAAGAGATCTGCCCTATTTCAATTCATTGGCTGTGCTTCCTTCTATTCAACCTACCCATGCTACGAGTGATATGGGATGGGCGGAAAGTCGGTTGGGAAAGCAAAGGTTAGAGTGGGCTTATAGGGCGAAATCATTTCTTGACTATAGCGAGGTTTTACCCCTTGGTACCGATTTTCCTGTAGAAGGACTGAATCCCTTAATGACCTTCTATGCAGCAGTAAGTCGAAGAAATCCAGAAGGTGAGCCCTTGAAGGGATTTCGCCCTTCTGAAGCCTTAAGTCGAGAAGAGGCCTTGAAAGGAATGACCCTTGATGCGGCTTTTGCAAGCTTTCAGGAAAAGGAAACAGGTAGCATTGCTGTTGGTAAATTGGCAGACTTAACGATATTGGATACAGACCTAATGAGTTGTAATTTGCAAGACTTAAAGAAAACAAAAGTGCTTCAAACTTGGTCTAATGGTAGTCGGGTATATACTCAAAAACCCGATTAAACTGGCTAAATCACTATTAACTTAAGAATAATGGAACAAAAAGATATCAAACGCCTCTTCGACTTTCCAAGATTTCAATTGGCGAATCACCCTTTAGATGTCTCGTTAGCAACCAAATTTGATGGCAAATGGAAAACTATTTCTTCAGCAGAGTATGTAGCATTAGCAGATCAGTTTAGCCTTGGCTTGCTTGAAATGGGTTTGCTTCAAGGAGAAAAAGTAGCCATTATAAGCCATAATAATAGATATGAGTGGAATGTTACGGATATAGGAGTACTCCAATGTGGTGCGGTGGATGTGCCCATTTATCCTACCATTTCAGAAGAAGACTATGCCTATATCCTAAATGACTGTGAAGCAAGGTTCTGCTTTGTTTCAAATGCTGAGCTGTACCAAAAGGTCATGAATATCAAGGACAGATGCCCTCAACTCCAGAAGGTATTTACATATTTGGAGGTGGATGGAGCTCCCAATTGGAACGAGGTTTTGGCTATGGGCGCAAAAAGCAGTGCCCAGGAACAGCTTAAAGAAAGAATGGCTGCTGTAAAGGGAGGTGATTTAGCTACGCTTATTTACACCTCGGGAACTACTGGAGTTCCCAAAGGAGTTATGCTAAGCCACACCAACGTTGCAAGTAATGCCATTGATTGCGATGATCGTATTCCGGTTACTAGTGGGGCATGGGCACTAAGCTTCTTGCCTGTTTGCCACATTTATGAGCGAATGTTAATCTATCTATACTGTCGAAAGGGTATTCCAATTTATTTCGGTCAATCACTCGAGACCGTTGGAGATGACATCAAAGAAGTGAAGCCACATATTTTCACCGCAGTTCCTCGTTTGTTGGAGAAGGTTTTTGATAAAATCATGATAAAGGGTTCAGAGCTTAGCGGAGTTAAAAAAGCGCTATTCTTTTGGGCCGTGGGCTTAGCGGAAAAATTTGATACTCAAGGTGGAAGTGCATTTTATAACTTCCAACTTGGCATTGCTAGAAAGCTTATTTTTAGTAAGTGGCAAGAGGCTTTGGGCGGAAATGTAACGGCAATCTGTTCTGGTAGTGCAGCTTTGAATCCAAGAATTGCTCGGATTTTTATTGCAGCTGGAATTAATATTCAAGAGGGGTATGGCCTAACTGAAACTTCACCCGTAATTTCCGTTAATGGAGCTTCTTTGAAAGAAAAGCGAATCGGTTATGTAGGTAAACCCATTGACCATGTTCAAGTTAAGATTGCTGAGGACGGAGAAATTCTTTCGAAAGGACCCAATCTGATGTTGGGTTATTATAAACAACCTGAAAAGACAGCCGAGGTTATTGACTCAGAAGGTTGGTTTCACACGGGCGATATTGGTGAAATTAGCAAGGATGGATTCCTTCGAATTACCGATCGAAAAAAGGAAATGTTTAAGACTTCAGGCGGAAAGTATGTTGCTCCCCAATTAATGGAGAACATCTTTAAAGAGTCTAGGTTTATCGAGCAGATTATGGTTATAGGCGATGGTGAGAAACATCCTGCAGCCTTTATTCAGCCTGAATGGGTATTCATTCAAGATTGGTGTAAGAGAAAAGGAATTTCCTATGCAAGTCCTGCTGAAATCGTGAATAATTCAGCCTTAATTAGTCGAATTCAAGAAGAAGTTGACCGCTACAACGAGCGCTTTGGTAAGTGGGAGCAGATTAAGAAATTTGAACTTACCCCTGAAAGTTGGACGATAGACATTGGGTTAGTTACACCTACATTAAAATTGAAAAGGAAGAATATTATTGCCAGATATAAATATCTTTATGAAAAGATATATGGGCATGCGCCGTTTTAATTTTATTCTTTCCCTTGTTTTTTTTAGCCATCTTGGTTCAAAGTCCGCTTTTGGGTCAAAGTGAATTGTACTATGAAGTCTACAGAAACAAGAATTTGGATGAGAATCCAACTACAACTGAGGGCTCATCTATTCAAGAGGAGGATATTAAAATTATTAAGGCTAGGTTAGATAGTGTTCTTGTTGAATTAATGAATCTCAAGGACGAAAATATGCGGTTGAGGCAAGAAAATGAAACCTTGATTGCATATTCAAAGGAGTCTATGAAAAAGGCAGTTGAGGATCGAAAGAATCAATCTTTGTCGACTGATAAAGAAACTGGTTCTGGCGGAGTCAGAACCAGCGACTATGGTGGTTATAAAGCCTGTATTGAATGCACTTCGTACCAACCTCTATTCTCTGAAAAAATTACATTTCATTACACTTTAAGCCTAAATTCCGACTCATTTAAAGGTGTTTTTAGATTTAGTTATGCTCCTGAGTTTGGTCAAAGAGAGACTAGAGAACAACTGGTGTCCGGAAAGTATGTTGAAACCAAAGACAATCTTAGCTTCTATATTAATTACATCGATCAGGTGAGAACAGATATAAGGCTGGTCTTAAGTGATCGATCTTATAAATCGTCTTTCAAGGCAGGGCCTAATGCCTCTGTTCTACCTTATACTAAAGTCACTTACTTTGAGGATATGACGATTTATAAATGTTTGTTTTAATCATACTAGATCTTCATAAATTCTTATCACTGCTTCAACTTCGTTCTCCCAACTCAATTCTTTCGAAGCTTTTTGTAATCCTTCTAAATAGTTTTCTTTGCCCTCCTTTTTCATCTGCAGAACGGCTTCAGAAATGTCTTTAACCGAATGACTTTTGATCATTCTTCCAAGTTTCCATCCTTCCACAACCTGCGCAACTTCCACTAAGTTGCTGGCCAGTACTGGAATTCCAACTCTTATATAATCGAATAGTTTGTTTGGCAAGCTAAATCGATAGTTGATGTTGGTATCCTTATCTAAACTTAATCCAACATCTGCCATGGCTGTAAGTCGCAGCATTTGCTCATATGGAAGGGGCTCTACAAATTGCACTCGCTCATGGAGACCCACTTCGAGCACGCGTTGTTTTAGTGAAGGAACTACATCCCCCTTTCCAACAATAATTAATTTAATTTCTGCAGGAAGAATACACATAGCCTCGAGAAATTCCTCCATTCCACGATCCACATTTATACCCGTTCCTTGGTTTATGAATATAAAATCAGTAGACTTCCAACCAAAGCTCCTTCGGTCTTCCGCTGTTGGAAGTAGTGTTCTACTTGAAGGAATATTTCGAACCACATAGGGCCTTAATCCATAATCCTCTTCATACAATTTTGCTATGCTGTGATTTACAGTGAATACATGTTTAAGCCGGGGAAAAATAGAGGATTCAATTTTCCTCCAAATAGATAAAACCAAGGGTTTATGTTGAATTTCTGGTACGCCTAGAAAGTATTCGTGCGTATCATAGATTAAGGGGATTCCCCGAATTTTACTCACCAAAAAATTGGGAAATAGGGTGTCGAGGTCGTTGCTATGTAGGATGTGGGTATTTGAAAAAAGAAGGTGGAAAAAGAGCCGAATGTTCATTTCGGCATAGAAAAGCGCTCCTTTCTTAAACCAAAGTTTAAGCCGCTTCGTTTCATAGGTTCTTTCTAAGGGAAGACTTTTTGGAAGCAACCTTCCCACCAAACAGATAGAATAGCCTTCCGCCTCCAGGCTACTACACATTTTATGAACCCGTTGATCGTTGCTAAGATCATTTGTAACGGATATCGTTATTCGTCCCTTCATCCCTTAATTTTGAGGCAATTTATCGAAATGAGCATCCCACCAATACATCTTTCGGATTACGACTATCCTTTAAGCGACTCAAAGATCGCTTATACGCCAGCTTTAGAACGAAGCAAGTCTAAATTGCTTGTGTATTCCGATGGCGAATGTATCAATTCACGCTTTGATCGGATAATCGATCATTTGCCAATCCATAGTGCTTTGTATTTCAATAATACGGAGGTGGTACATGCTCGGCTCTTGTTTCCTTTGGGACAACATATCATCGAGATTTTTTGCTTGGAAGGTCCAGATGGAAGTAGTTTGGAAAGTGTTCTTCACGCCAAAAAACAAGTTCAACTCGGTTGTTTTGTTGGAAGGGCTAAGAAGTGGAAGCAAGGTTTATTGCATCACAACTTTCTGCTAGAATCTGGAAGGAGTGTTCAATTAACGGCCGAAAAAATCTCCCAGTCTCAAGGTCTCTTTCAAATTCTTTTGATGTGGGATGACGATCTCAGCCTTTCCGATATTTTGGAACAGGCCGGACATGTGCCTCTTCCGCCATACATCAGAAGAGGAGATGAAAGTGATGATAAGAACCGCTATCAAACCGTCTATGCCGAGCAAAAAGGATCTGTTGCGGCGCCAACGGCAGGATTGCATTTCGATCAGGCTGTTTTGGAGGCATTGGACACGCAAGGAATACAAAGGCGTAAAGTAACGCTTCATGTAGGGGCTGGTACTTTTAAACCCGTAGAGGTGGATACAGCCGATCTTCATCCTATGCACAAGGAGGAAATACGGATTTCGATAGAAGAATTAAGGTGGCTTGAAAGAAGCGATACGAAGATTGGCGCTGTAGGTACTACCTCTATGCGAACGCTCGAAAGTCTCTATTGGCTCGGACTCCGCGCACTTTTGTCTTCATCAGAAAGAGATCAAACTCTTCCTTCTGATTATCCTTATAGAGGCTTGGTACTAGTAGATTCAAAAAAGTGTTTTCGCGCTCTAATTGAAGAGTGTGAAGAGAAAGGCTGGAAAGAGTATCGCAGCTTTACTCAGCTCTTTATTGTGCCTGGTTATACTTTTAAAGTGGTCGATTATTTAATCACAAACTTTCATCAGCCAAAAAGCACTTTGCTACTTTTAATTGCCGCTTTTATTGGAGAAAACTGGAGAAATGTATATCTCCATGCACTGGAAAATGAATATCGCTTTTTGAGTTATGGCGATGCACAACTATACTTTAAACAATCCTGATGAGAATACTTTTCTTCTTTGTTCTTCTTTTTATTAGCAACCAAAGCTTGGTGTCTGCCCAATCGCAACCAAAGGAAACCATTAAGGCTACCCTTTCTCGAGAAGTAGATGAAACCTCAGGACTAGTATTGCTAAAAAATGGCAAATTGATTAGCATCAACGATGGAGGCTCACTTCCACGATTGTATTTCATAGACTCCGCATCTGGTAAAGTAATTCACAGGCAAGACCTTCTTAATGCTTCAAATATCGATTGGGAGGAACTTACTCTAGACCAAGAGGGGAATCTGTATATAGGAGATTTTGGAAATAATTTTAACTGGAGAAAGGATTTGTGCATTTATCGGGTGAAAGCTTCTGATCTAGGAAAGAAAACCGCAGTGGCTGAAAAGATAGAATTTCATTATTCTAACCAAAAAAGCTTTCCACCTAATCCTCGAAAGTGGAATTTTGATATGGAAGCAATGGTGCATGCAAATGGCAAACTATATCTTTTCAGCAAAAACCGAAGCAGACCTTTTACGGGATATACCTATGTCTACGAATTGGAAGACAAAACAGGCGCTCACACGGCTCAATTAATAGATAGTCTTTTTCTAGGCGATAGTTGGCGAGAGGAATTTTGGATTTCTGGTGCCAGTTATTCTACCTCGGAAGAAAAGCTAATGTTATTGAGTTATCATGCTGGTTTTCTTTTTAGCGGTTGGAAGGGAGGAAGGATTTCAGACCGCCCAATGAAAGTCTATCGCACTGCTAACTTGCGACAAAGAGAGGCAATACTTTTTGATGGGAATAGATATCTGATTTCGGAAGAAGGAGCGGTTCAATATCGAAGTCATTTGCTCGAATGGAGATTGGATGAAGATACCTTGCTTTTGGTGAATACCGACTTCAACAAGGAGTTGAGAATTAGAGGTTATAGTTCGGAAGGAGGAGTATTTGCATATGAAATATTCAATCAGATGGGTAAGCGAATTCGATTCAATCAAGAAAAAGAAGTGGTTCAAGGCCGCTTTATGCGCAGAATTGATGTGAGTAGTTTACCTTTTGGTCCGTATGTTCTATCCATTCAATGTGGAGAATTCAAGCGAGCATTTCGAATTGAAAAGCTGCCAAATCAATCTAAATCAATAGAAACTCCTACGCCTGAGGGAATAAAATAGGTGTCTATTTTCCACGGAATCACGGCCAGTCTTCCAATAAAATGCCCTAGAATAATTCCTGCTACAACATCAGACAAATGGTGTCTACCATTGTACACTCGTTCAAATGAAACGGCTCCGGCCAATCCGTAGGTAACCCAAGGAATCCACTTTTCTTCCGGATAGGATAAACTTAGAACTGTGGCAACGGAAGTGATGTAGGTAGCATGTCCAGAAGGAAAAAAGATGCTTTCACCTCGGGGTTTGTCGTATTCAAACCATTTCATGCCCTCTTGCTGACTACTCAAGGGGCCATTTCTTCTAAAAGTGTACTTCAAGGCATAGGCACCCACTAAACTAAAAGCAACTGCTCTTCCAAGACTAATGGAAGTTTGTGCTGCCTTTTGATCCTTTGCAATGAGAGAATATCCGTAGAATCCCACACTAAACCCAAGTGTGTAATAAGTGCCAAAGGGCTGTACGTAACGATCCAACGCGGGTGAAAAAAGATCGGGACCTCGAAGATCTTGAACACTTTCATCTAATGAAAAGGCAAAGAGTAAAGCCGCGGATCCTCCCATCACAAAAGCAGGGATATAGTCTTTTGAGGGCTCTATCTGAGCGTGTAAATTCAGGCTTAGGAGTGGAAAAAAGAACAAATACTTTTTCCAAGATAAAAGTTGTTTCATGGCAGTTTCAAAATAGTATTTTTGGCTCAACAAAAAAATGCGATGCTCTCTCTAAGGCAAGAAGAAATACAAGTTTTTTTAGAAGGCCTAAAGCTAAATTTTTCTCTAGATTTCACTCAATATTCTGAAGCCTCTGTTATTAGGCGGCTTTCGAGAGTTTGTGAACAACTGGAGTGCGAAGATTTGGAAGAGTTAACCCAACGTTTGGAGTTTGATTCGAATCTGTTAATCGAATTTCTAGATCAATTTACGGTGAATGTAACAGAGATGTTTCGCGATCCCCTTTTTTTTCAAAAATTACTTCCATTTCTTGAAAAAGACATAAATAAAGACTACTCTATTTGGCATCCGGGTTGTTCCTCAGGTGAGGAGATCATAAGCTTAGCTATTCTTCTTCACAGGGCTAAAAAATTGCAGTATTGTACATTTACTGGAACCGATTTAAATGAAAAGGTTCTGGAGCGTGCCACCAAAAAGTGGGTGAAACGTAGGCATATTTCTGATTACCAGAGGGCTTTCTCTCAGGTTACGGGCGATTTCGATTTGTTGCAATACTTTGAAGATGATCATAGCCAAGAGCTGCGTCTCAAAAAGTATGTGTAAATGAGTGCGGTCTTCGAAGTGCATGATTTAGTTAGTTTGTACTGGGAAAAAGGACCTTTTGATTTAATTGTTTGCAGAAATGTGCTCATTTACTTCAATACCCAGCTTCAAGATAAAGTGTTTAGTTTTCTTTTAGAAAAGTTAAAGGTGGGAGGAATCATTGCGTTCGGTAGCCGTGAATCTGTTTTCTATTGTCAAGATTTTAATCAATTGGAAATCCTCGACCAGGATGCCAGAATCTTTAGAAAAATTGGTTAATACAGTTATAATAGGAGCTTCAGCTGGAGGTATTGCAGCTATTCGCACCATTTTATCGGGTTTACATTCTCTCGGTTCTTGTAGATTGATTATTGTCCTCCATCGTATGAAGAATGTTGAAAGTCAATTGCATGAATTGTTTCAAAGGTTTACACCAATTCCCTGTTTAGAAGTAAGCGATAAAATGGAGGCAGAGTTCGGAAAGATTTATATTGCACCCGCTAATTATCATCTGCTTTTTGAGAAAGAGGGTAGTTTTTGTTTGGAAGCGGACTACAGGGTAAATCACAGTAGACCTTCCATAGATGTGAGTTTTGAAAGTGCGGCTTTTGCCTTTGGCCCAGCTGTTTGCGGAATCCTTCTTTCAGGAGCCAATGAGGATGGAGCTTTAGGTTTAAAGCATATTGCGAGTCGCGATGGCAGTATAATTGTACAAGACCCCAGTGAGGCAGAGTTTTCTAAAATGCCTCTCTCAGGATTGAAAGTGAATCCAGATTCTGCTGTAATGCAACTTAATGAAATAATTAATTATTTGAATTTTATTCAATGATCAGAATATTCTATTTTATCGCTGCCCTTGCTTTTTTTAATTGTTCAACTGCTCAAATAGAGCCATTTGAAGGTTTCGAAAACACCCCAAAAAGAGCCATTCGCGTCTGCTTTTACAATGTCGAAAATTTGTTCGATACTGAGGATGATTCATTGATAATAGATGAAGAATTTCTACCGGAGGCAGAAAAAGGCTGGGATGAGTTTAGATATCGAACCAAGATTACTCAAATTGCGAAGAACATCCTCGCCCTAGGGGGCAATAGGGCTCCTGCTGTGGTTGGTCTTTGTGAGATTGAGAATCGCAGAGTGCTGAACGATCTTGTGAATCACGAGCTGCTGGAAAAGCAAGAGTATGTTATAGTACATTATGATAGTCCGGATGCAAGAGGTATTGATGTTGCCTTATTATACCGCAAAGCAGACCTCCGATTACTCGATTCAAGACCATTGCGATTGAACAATCCTTCCGATTCAGATTGGAAATCACGCGATATTCTTCAGGCTAAATTTTACTCTCAGAATTTGAAAGACACTCTTTTCTTTTGGGTAAATCATTGGCCATCGAGAAGAGGCGGGGAAGAAGCCTCTCGTCCTTTGCGTCTTTTGGCCGCCAATCGGTTAAAAGCAAGTATGGATAGCATTCAGCAGTTTGGAAAAGCTCAGAACTTTATCGTTATGGGCGACTTAAATGATGGAGTGGGGGATGCAAGTTTAGTGGATGGACTGGGCGTAAAAGACCCAAACGAGGCAAGCGGATTGGAATTGGTTGATTTAATGTCTCTTTTGCGAAAAGATCTTGGAACGCATAAGTATAGAGGCGAATGGGCTTATCTAGATCATCTTATTATTAACCAGGCCTTGCTCAATGGAACCTATAAATTGGGCTGTTCTGGAGCTATGGTTTTTAGAGCTCATTGGCTTTTAGAAGCGGATGAGCGTTATACTGGATCTTATCCTTTCAGAACCTATTCCGGACCAAGATATTTGGGCGGATACAGTGATCATTTGCCCATTTATTTAGACATCAAGAGGGTGGAGAAGCGTTAAAGACATTCTTTGAGTCTTTTGCCTTATTATACTTTTCACTATTTGTAGACTGATCATTAAATAAATGGAAAGGGTCGCTGGATAATAAATGTAATTCCTTCCATATTTTCATTTATTTTTACCTACTTCTAAATACACTTAAATGAAAAGATTAGCGATATTATCACTTGCTGGCTTACTTGCGATTTCTGCCTGCAAGAAAGATGAGGATAATACAAACACGGGCAATACGAGTTCTGATCCTATTGCAGGTTTGGTTGTTAAGAATGTTAAAAAGGTGCTAGTAGTTGAAAATACAGGCGCTTGGTGCCAGTATTGTCCTAATGGCGCTGAGATAATGATTCAGCTTCACGGTGTTTTTGAAGATTTAGTACCTATTTCAATACACAATAACGATCCATTGGCAACGCCCACTGCGGTGAATATGGAGCTTCTTTTTCCAACTAGCAGATATCCAACGATTCACGTCAATGGAGTTGCCTTAGACAATTCTGGCGATGCAGAGAATGCTGCAACTTTGGCAACAACAGAGATAGCTTCCTTAGGCGCTGCCCATAGGGTAACTGCAAATGATACTGCCTACCGTGTTGATGTTAAAGTTGAGGTTTTTGAAGATATGAATGATCGTGAATTCTTTATTCAATCATTTCTACTTGTAGATGGTGTTTTAGCAAAAGATTTCGGTTCTGGATTGGATTTAAGACAAACCTCTTCCGTTCCTATCGTTGAAAAAGGACCAGTAGGAGGAAACTCGTATTGGGCTCAAGATGCTGCTTTCGTAGATGCGGTTCCTTCAGTTAAAAGTGGGGATGCATTCCGTCACCTAGACAATGTTTGGTCTACCGGTATTGGAGATACTCTTTCTACTGCATATGGTCTTCCTCTTTCTGCAGTGAATCCTTTCTTCACAGACTTCGTTACAGGAGATGTATTTGGAAGCAAGTATACTCCCATTACATTCTACTTAATGAAGCAAGATTTCAGCACAATTCAATACGAAAGACTTAGAGCCCTCACTTTAATTATGGAGTTAGTTTATGAAGATGGCAATCCTGTATTGAAGTATACAAATGCTTATGTGAGCGATATCAACTAATTGTTTTCAATTTGGTTTTGAGCCTGAGTGAATCTTTGCTCAGGCTTTTTTATTTTCAAAAAGACCAAAGTTCCACCTACGATCCCTAAAACTGGGCCAACAATCCAGCCTACATAAGGTAAGAGAAAAAGACCGTAAAACCCCAATCCCAAACCAATCATTGCGCTGCGGTGGGTTTTAGCAAATCGAAGACTTTCTGAAGTACTCATTTTGTAGCGTTCGCAATTGTAATCAACCATCGAAAATCCATAAAAGTAGCTTTGAACCAAGATCAAAAGAATTGGAGCGACCAATCCAACTAAGGGAATAAAAGCAAAGAGCAACAGGACGAGAGTTAGGGCTATTTCAACGAATAAATTGCGAAAAGCCAGTTTTAAGCCGCGAAGAACATCAATCCACAACTGTTTTGCTGAAAAGGGGTAATCTTTCCCAGTTGCTTTTTCATCTGTCTTTTCACTTAAAATTGCCAATAAAGGAGAAAGGACTATGAATACAATGTTTTTATAGAAAAGGATGTAGAGAAACAAAGCAGCCATTCGAATACTAATAGCCAATGACCATCCGATAATGGTGTTCAACAAGTCGTATTCACTCAAAAAATAATTATGTAAAAGCGCGGTGAAATAATCTGCTAACATCCATCCTACGGCTGCACTAGACAAGAACAGAAGGAGATTTATACCCAAGGGTAAGAGCAACCAACCATATAACTTATGTTTATCCACAAATCGAATGGCCATGAATAAACCTTTTATCCCTAATCCAAATTCAGTAACGATGCTGTTCATCTGCTTTAGTTAATTTTAGCCCATGCAAACAAATTCCCATGGCCTTCAGGCCATTTCGCCCATAGACGGTAGATATGCTAAAAATACAGAAAGACTTGTTCCCTATTTTTCTGAATTTGCATTAATTCAATACCGAGTGCGCGTAGAGATAGAATATTTTCTTGCACTTTGCAAGCTTCCTCTTCCTCAATTGGTTTCTTTTCCAAAGGAAAAGATAAATGAATTACAAGACCTATTCTTAGATTTTAGCATGGAAAGTGCCGAAAGAATTAAGGCTCTTGAGCGCATTACCAATCATGATGTTAAGGCAGTGGAGTATTTTATAAAAGAAGAATTTGATACGCTGGGACTGTCAGAGTATAAAGAATTCATCCATTTTGGACTTACCTCACAAGACATAAACAACACCAGCATTCCTCTTTCCATTAAAGAAATGTTGGAAGAAGAGTACCTGCCTTTATTGATTGATATTATTGTGAGTTTAAACGAAAGAGCAGAGGAATGGGAAGAGATTGCTCTTTTGGCCCGCACTCATGGACAGGCTGCCTCTCCAACGCGTTTAGGCAAAGAAATTCAGGTTTTCGCCGAGCGCATAGATCAACAGCTTCGCCTGCTGAGGTACATTCCTTTTTCTGCCAAATTTGGTGGAGCAACAGGAAATATGAATGCCCATTATGTGGCCTTTCCAGATAAGGATTGGCATGCATTCGCCACTGAGTTTGTTGAAGAAACCCTGGGCTTAAGCCGTTCGTTTCCAACCACCCAAATTGAACATTATGATAATTTGGCTGCTTTATGCGATACAATTGCTCGTATAAATACCATTTTAATAGACTTTAGTAGAGATATCTGGACCTACATCAGTATGGATTACTTCAAGCAGAAGATAAAGAGTACCGAAGTAGGTTCTTCCGCAATGCCACATAAGGTAAACCCAATTGATTTTGAAAATGCCGAAGGCAACCTTGG
>Ga0136655_1000575_pt1 | contig 16559 bp, 13 predicted proteins | sample CPBDNA_2_FD_94863 | JGI IMG/M metagenome (GOLD analysis project Ga0136655, IMG submission 94863) | Freshwater to marine salinity gradient microbial communities from Chesapeake Bay, USA - CPBay_Spr_15_0.8_DNA (version 2) | ecosystem: Environmental > Aquatic > Marine > Coastal | place: USA... | reverse complement strand
CGCTTTGACGGGAAGCACAGAAGCTTTGGTTCATTGCCAGATATGTTAGACAGAACCATCACTGTAAATGGTATGTCAAAAGGATTTGCCATGACCGGTTGGAGATTGGGTTATTTAGGCGCCCCATTAGAGATTGCTCAGGCCTGCGATAAGCTTCAGGGTCAGTTTACCTCTGCTCCGAACTCTATAGCACAACGCGCAGCCATACGTGCCTTAGAGGCCGATCCTTCTGAGGTTAAGTATATGGTAGATGCCTTCGAAAAACGCAGAAAGTTAATGTTCGACCGTTTGACGAAAATCCCTGGTTTTAAAATGAGCCTTCCTGGAGGAGCTTTTTACCTATTTCCAAATATTTCTTTTTGGCTCAATCGCACTTTAGGTGGAAGGGAAATTAAGAGCAGTAATGATTTGTGCATGTATCTGCTAGAAGTTGCCCACGTTGGATTGGTTTCTGGTGAAGCCTTTGGAAGTCCAGACTCTATACGAATTTCATACGCCGCTTCGGAAACAGATTTAAACGAGGCAATGAACCGAATTGAAAAAGCATTACTACCATGGCTATAGAAATAGTTTTGGAGGAAGTAGAAAACCTCAACCGAGTCTTCGATCAATGTGTGAAAGACTATCATATCGCCAATTCCATTAACGCCGAACAGCCTGCCTTTAACAATGAAAAACTTCTGCCATTCTATTCAAAATGCTGGGTAGACTCTGTGCAATGGCATTTAGAGGATGAGATTCGCAGGCCTGAGATAGACAACGCATATGCACTAGAATTAAAGCGTAGAATAGATGCTTCTAACCAAGTGCGCACCAACCAAGTGGAAGGTTTGGACAATTTGTTTTTAGAGCGCTTTAAATCGACAAAAACGAAAGATTCGGCCCGTATTAATACCGAAAGTCCTGCTTGGGCCATAGATCGTCTGTCTATTTTGGCCTTGAAACTCTACCATATGAAGCAGGAGGCCGAGCGCAGCGAGGCCGGTAAAGATCATATGGAATTATGCCATTTTAAATGGAATATCCTAAAAGAACAAAGACGTGATCTCACCTTAGCCATTGCTCAACTTTTAGAAGACCTGCAAGAAGGAAACAGAGTGATGAAAGTATACCGTCAAATGAAAATGTATAATGATCCTAAACTGAATCCCAGTTTATACAGCTCAAAAGACAAAGGATGAAGATCCTCATCGTTCGCCTTTCTTCCATGGGCGATGTAGCGCTTTGTGTTCCCGTAATTCAAAGCCTTTTAAAAAAGTATCCTGACTTAGAGCTTAGCTTCCTCACCAAGAAAGCTTTTGCGCCTATCGTTGAAATTATTCCTAACCTAAAAATACAAATTGCCGACACCAACGGAAGGCACAAGGGTTTTGGCGGAATTGTTCGGCTTTTTAAAGAACTAAATCGAAAAGAAAAGTTCGACTGGGTTGTAGATCTTCACAATGTAATGCGGTCTGAAATTCTTTGTAAACTATTCGATTGGTTCTCGAATGCTCAAATTGCCCGCTACGAAAAAGATCGTTTTGGACGAAAAGGATTTACGCGTTTGGAAAACAAAAACCGAACCCCATTGCGGCATACTTCAGAGGGATATCGACAGGTTTTTGCTTCCATTGGATTGGAATATCAGCTTACCTATCCCGAGAAAACAGCAAAGTCTAAGCAAATTGAAGGTCGCAAAAAAATAGGCTTTGCTCCCATTGCTTCCAATCCGCAAAAGACTTGGCCCCTCAATAAATCACGCGAATTGGTGGAAATTCTCAATCATCATCAGATCGAGGTATTACTGTATGGAGGGCCCGACGAACAAGAAGCCCTTAAGCAACTGGAGAAAGATCTAGACCATGTTCAAAGGGTACAAGTTGGAAGTTTGAAAGAAGAAATTCGCTCTATGAAAGAATTGGAGCTTATGATCAGCATGGACTCTGCTAATATGCATATTGCAGCTATACAAGGCATTCGAACGCTTTCTATTTGGGGAGCTACCCATCCCGACGCAGGATTTTCACCCTTGGGTGAAGGTCATCAATATGCTCAAGTTCCTGTTGAAGACTTAAGTTGTAGACCTTGTTCTGTTTTCGGAAATAAAAGTTGTTTTCGGAAAGATTGGGCTTGTCTAAATCTACTCAGTCCAGAGGCTGTAGCTCAACAAGTAAGGCAAATGCTTTGATCGATTTCGTTTTTGGTTTAATGCATTAAACTATTTCACACCTTTGCCTCCTCATTCTATCGCTCATTTCTACATTTTCAAATGAAGTTTAGCATTCATGCCATTCGAGAATACATAAATATTCGCCTCTATGATCACAAAGAAAAAGTGATCAATGGACTGCGCATTATGAGTATTCTTATTTCGTTGATCGCTTTTGTGGCATTGATCTATTATCATGGAGTGAAAGTGACTGCAATAGAGCGCATTTGGATAGCTCGTATTATTCGTTTAAGTCTCGGATTCTATGTATTCAAGTACTTTTTACGGATTTTTTACGATTTCCATCCAAGAAGATTTTTAAAATCTACTTGGATCGAAGGACTCCTCATTCTCTTAATTGTTCTAAACGCATTCAGTCGATACGCTTTCAATTACTTTATAATCAGCTCTTTTGGAGAATGGCTGGGATTTAAATCCCTCGACGACTTTCTCTTAATTTTTATTCAAGTCTACTTATTGGTGATTGTTGCTTTGGAAACTGGAAAGGCCAGTCACGTTCTTCCCAAGCTCAATATAGGGCCTCCCAAACTACTCACTTTTTCATTTCTTGTGCTCGTGGCTGTGGGAACTGGACTTTTAATGCTACCCGAGATGAATACTTCCGGCCAGATGAATTCATTTCAAACGGCCCTATTCACTTCTATTAGCGCCAGCTGCGTTACAGGACTAAATACAGTAGACGTGGCTACCTTCTACAGTTCAAAAGGACATTTGGTCATTATGCTATTGATACAATTGGGTGGATTAAATATCATCGCTTTTGCATCTGTATTTGCTCTATTCACTAAGAACGGATTTGGAATTAAGCACACTAGCCTTTTACAGCAAAACTTCAATATTGAAACCCTAGACCAAACGGAGGCAATGTTTCGTAAAATATTCAGCTTTAGCTTAATAATTGAAGGTATTGGAACGGCCTTGCTCTTCTTTAGTTGGGGTGATATCGAATTTTCGCATTTAGGGCAACGGCTTTTCTACTCCCTTTTCCATTCCATTTCTGCTTTCAATAATGCCGGCTTTTCGCTTTTCTCAGATGGATTAGCGTCGCCCCTATTGCAAATGCCTAGTTTGCAACTAATCATTGCTCTTCTTATTGTATTTGGCTCGTTTGGTTTTCCTGCTTTGGGCGATTTACTCTCCATTTCAACCATGCGAGAACGCTACCAAAAACCTTGGGTGCATTTAAAAGTGCAAACGAAAATTGCCATATACAGCACTGTTTTCCTCATCCTAATAGGGGCGACTCTCTTTTTTGCCATAGAAAGAAATGGAGTTTTGAGTGATTCGAATTATTTAATGCAGATCAGCCATTGTTTTTTTCAATCTATTACAGCAAGAACGGCTGGGTTTAACACAGTCGATTTTGGCATGCTGGGAACCAGCACACTGCTCTTAATGATTCTTCTAATGTTCATTGGTGCCAATCCTGGTTCAACAGGAGGGGGAATAAAAACAACCACTTTTGCCCTTGTATTATTATCTGCCTACTCTACTATTCGTGGAAAAGACAGACTGGAAGTTTTTAAAAGTACCATTCCCTTCGATTTGCTCAACAAAGCCGTATCTATTTTCCTCTTCTCACTGAGCCTTATCTTCTTGGGTTCTTTTCTTCTTAGTCTTACAGATGGTCAGATTCCGCTCGATCAGTTGGTTTTCGAACAGGTATCTGCTTTTTGTACCGTAGGATTATCTACTGGGATTACCGCCCAACTCAGCACTGGGGGACAAACAATCATTATGTTTTCCATGTTTATAGGAAGAATTGGCACTCTTACCCTAGCTTTTGCTTTGAGCAATCGACGTGAGAGCAATGACTACAAATACCCAAAAACCAACGTAATGGTGGGTTAATAAAAATGGCTCATTAGTATGGATGCTGCAATGGAGACATTTAATGATTCCATTTTAGAATTTTCATGAGCCGGAATCTGGATTGAATACTCAATTTCTTTGCGGAGTGCAGCAGAAATCCCCTTCCCCTCGTTTCCGAGAATTACCCCAATTTGGTTAGAATTTGAATCTATGCTTTTATATGGGATGCCTTGCATATCGGCTGTAAAGACCTTTCTCTTTTCTGATTTCCAGCGAGAAAGTATGCCTTCCACCGAAATTTCTTCCACATCAACTAGAGCAATCGAACCCATGCTAGATTGTACCACTTTAGAATTAAATCGGTCTACCGAAAACGGTGAACAATAGATTTTCTGCAAACCAAACCAACTAGCGGTGCGCAAAATGGTTCCAAAATTTCCAGGATCCTGAATATCTTCAAAATAGAATTCTACCCTTTGAGGATGTTCTAGCTTTTGGAAGTTCGGCTTTTGAAAAAGTGCCAAGAGTCCAGATGGATGATCCAATTGACTCAAGTCTTTAAAAGTCTTCGAATCGGTTTGTTTTAAAGCCGTGAAATCAGGGTGCTCTTCAGTGCCTACGATAAGAACCGCTTTCATTCCACACAGAATAAACTGACGGATGAGCTTCTCTCCTTCAGCTAGAAACCAACCCATTTCGTCGCGATTCTTCTTCAGTCTCAACGACCGAATTCGCTTAATATCTGCCTTGCTAAGAGTGTCGATCATAGAATTATCTTCGCAAGGTACTATATGCATTCGCAAATTAAATCACATAGCTTTTTTCTCGTTAAGCTGCTTCTCGTCTTGTGGACCTTAAGTAGCTGTTCTTTGGTGAAATGGGTGCCAAAGAATCAGTTATTGCTGATGGAAAACGAGCTATTCGTTGACAATAAAAAAGCGGGTTCTGAAATGCGTTCTATTATAAGGCAACAGCCTAACGAACGACTCCTGGGTGGACCTCGGCTATCCCTTCAACTCTACAATCTCGGCGATCCTAATGCCAAAAAAGGGCTGAAAAAATTCTGGATTAATATGGGAAAACCTCCCGTTACAATCGACTCAGCCCTGGTGAATACCTCGGCTCAGCAACTGGGTGCCTATTTATTCAACAAAGGTTATTTTGAAAATGAATCGCATTGGGAAATCAATGTAAATGGCAATAAAAGGGCAAAAGTTCGATATGAACTCTATCGAGGTCCACGGTATTATATCGATTCCGTTTCATTTGAAATCAATTCTCCCGAAATAGAAAGATGGGCTACTCAGTTTATGGCAACTAGCCTACTCTATGAGGGAATGCCTTACGACGCACAAATAATTGATAAGGAACGAGAAAGAATTGCAAGCTTCCTTAGAGAGAAAGGATTTTTCGCATTCCCTGTAGAAGGTATTCGCTATATAGCGGATACTACTGGATCCAACAAATCGGTAGAGCTTCTGATGAGGATAGACGACCGCATTATTGAATCCAAAGACTCCATTTATACAAGGCCCTTTCTTCCCTTTAAAATAAACAGGGTCTTTATCGACCCCAATTACAGCATAGCGAAAGAAAATGAAGCTATTATTGATACACAACAATTCGATGTCTATGATTATGTCTACAGAGAAGAAGAGATTTTTCTTCGACAACGAGTGCCCGCCGAGGCCTTACACTTTAACCCAGGAGATATCTACCAACAGAGTAAAATAAAGGAAAGCTATAGGCATTTACTCGGTTTAAAGATTTTTCAATCTACTGAAATAGCCTTCCGACCGGATCCGATCGACACAACCAAGCAGGGATTGATAGCTGAAATTCGATTAAAACCGCTCATACCCAATAATTTTACCACTGAACTAACAGGAACCAATACCTCTGGGAATTTTGGAATTGAAGGAAGTTTTGGATGGATTAACAGAAACCTATTCAAAGGAGGCGAAATCTTTAACATCCGATTGAAAGGATCTGTTGCAGCTCAATACAACTCTAGATATGGTGATCAATTGTTTAATACCAGAGAGGCTGGAATTGAAACCAGCTTGGAGTTCCCAAAGTTTCTACTTCCTGTAAACACATTTGGCTTACTTCCTAAGAGAATGAATCCGCGGTCTGGGGTAGCCTTTGATATCCTTTGGCAGGAAAGGCAAGAATTCTCCAGAGTATTGTTCAACGTTCGACTCTATTACGATTGGACCGAAAGCATTTCCAAGCATCACACCTTAACTCTAATGGATTGGCGCTATACGAATGTGCTCAACCTAGATCCAGATTTTGCCGCCGACCTTCAATTTAAAACCGGATTTGAATCGGTTGTAAGTATCGGTTCCCGCTATACCTTCAATTACAATGGTAAGGTAGGAACTCAAAAAAAGAACTTCACTCTTTTTACGGTAAATGCCGAAACGGCGGGAAATTTGGCGGGCAGATTGATTTCCAAGCCAGCGGAAAGCGATAGTACGGCAAATACCGTCTTTGGAGTACAGGCAACCCAGTATGCCAGACTGGATTTCGATTTTCGATATTATATTGAACTTCCATCCAAGCAATACTTGGTGTTTCGCGCCTTTACGGGTGCTTTATTTGGGTATGGAAATGGATCGTACATCCTTCCTTTTGAAAAATCGTTTTTCGCGGGTGGTACCAATGATATAAGAGCATGGCCAGCCTATAGATTAGGACCAGGCTCCTTTGAAGATGGAGACGATCTAATCAATATTGCTCCCTTTAAATTGGTGGGAAATGTCGAGTACCGTTTTGATATTTTCAAGGCGCTAAAAGGTGCCGTATTTGTTGATTTTGGGAATATCTGGATTATTCAAAGAGATTTGCCCGTTTATAAAGAGTACATCCTTACGCCAGAAACCTATTTCGAGTTTGACCGATTCCTTGAGGAAATTGCCGTGGGAACAGGCTTTGGCGTGCGCTACGACCTCAGCTTCTTCGTAGTACGCCTAGATCTTGGCTATCCCATTGTTAGCCCTTATCTTCCAGAAGGAAAAAGCAGTCGTTTGTTTTTTAGACCTTTCAACTTCTCTGAGTTCACCTATAATCTAGCCATCGGTTATCCTTTCTAGTATGCCCTGTTGTCTTCCAACCCAAACTTCCTCTACATGAAAAAACAGCTGCTTCTTGCATTCGCTATGCTGTGCACTTTCTCTCTTGTTAGTCAAACTACTCAAGAAGATTTTATACGTTCTATTTACAATGAAGCCTTGGAAAAGGGAATGTCTTATGGTGATTTAAGAAGCCTATGCAAAGACATTGGCGCTCGAGTTACGGGATCAGCTGAAGCAGATATGGCGGTAGTATGGGGCGAGCAAAGTTTGAAAAGATTTGGGTTCGACAGCGTCTACCTTCAGGCTTTTTACGCACCTCATTGGACAAGAGGCACCAAAGAATCTGCTTGGGCGATCGATGAGAATGGCAGAATTATTAAACTCAATATTATTGCATTAGGAATGTCGAAAGGCACCAACGGACTTATTGATGGTGAGTTGATTGCTATGGAATCTCCCGAAGATTTAAAGAAATATTCAAGAGCCCAGTTGGAAGGAAAAATTGTCTTCTTTACGAAAGCCTTCGACCAGAAAAACATCAACACCTTTGAATCCTATAGCGGTTGCATTGATCAACGCTGGAATGGGGCTGCAAAATCTACTCAGTTTGGAGTAAAGGCAGTGCTTATTCGTTCTCTTGCTCAAGAAGTAGACGATCATCCTCATACAGGAAGTATGGACAACGACGATGGCCAAGCCGTTCCTGCGGCAGCCTTAAGCTCCCGAGATGCTGAATTGTTAGAGAATCTCTTGACCAAATCGAAGATTCATATTCGCATGGAAATGGATTGTGAGCTAAAACCCGATAAGCTCACTTACAATGTTATAGGAGAATGGCAAGGAGAAAAAGAAGGAATTATTACTTTGGGCGGGCACTTAGATAGCTGGGATGTAGGCGAAGGCGCTCATGATGACGGTGCTGGAATTATCCATTCTATGGAAGCCTTCCGACTCTTGATGAGCTTAGGCTATACGCCCAAACACACCCTTCGATGTGTGTTTTTCATGAATGAAGAAAATGGAAACTTCGGCGGTAAATCCTATGCAATGGCAGCCTCTGAGAACAAGGAAAAACATATTGCAGCCATCGAAAGCGATCGAGGCGCCTTTAGTCCATTGGGCTTTGACGTACGAGGATCTGATAAACAGTTAGAGTTTATTCGAAGTCTTAAACCCGAGCTGGTTGCCTACGAATTGCATCGCTTTAATAAAGGTTACAGTGGAGTAGATATTTCGCCTTTACTCGATTACTACCCAAACATGTTACAGCTCGGCTTGCATTCAAATTCCCAGGAATACTTCAACTATCACCATGCCAAATCAGATGTTTTTGAAGCAGTGAATAAGCGCGAATTAGAACTGGGATGCGCTGCCATGGCCAGCATGCTTTACCTCTTAGATTCCAAACTTTAAATGTTACTGTAAATGGAAGTAGAAAAACGTAACGTCACGTAAATAAGCGAACCCAATAGTTCTCAAAGCTTTATTCCGGATGAAATTGAGGTTACAGAGGTTCGAAAAATAAAGCGCATTAGTTTATGGGGTTGGATTTCTTCTATTTTGGAAGTCTACAATCTCGAAAGAGGCGGACTGTATACGCTTGTACAGTTATTCTACAATCCAGGGAAATTGGTAAGAGCATACTTGGGTGTGGCTCGATATAAAATTATGTCGCCCTTTAGAGTACTTATTCTAACCACCGCAGCAGCCCTACTTTTCTTTAACTACACAAGCGGTGGGGATGCAATGATGGACGCTTTAAAAAAGGGCGTTGTTCAACCAAACCGACCCGAAATTCAAGAATTCATGGTTGCCTATAATCAATTCTATCTAAAATATTTTAATATTCTAATATGGTCATTCATACCATTTGCTGCATTTTTTAGTTGGCTTTTCACCAAAAAGAGTGGACTCAATTTCGGCGAGAATATGGTTTTTCAAACTTTCGTTAGCTCGATTTTCAATATTCTGTTTATTCCGTTTTTAATTATTGCAGAGTGGAGCCTTACTGGGGCATACATATTCTATAGTCTAGGTTTTTTGATGTACCTCTATGCTTTCAAAGAATTCAGTCAATTCAGTCGGTGGAAAGCAGTGCTAAATGGAAGTCTTAGCATAATCAGTACCCTAATTATTTGGACGGTAGTTCTTACACCAATAATTACTTTTATAATCATATATCAACTGAAAACCGCTGCTTCAGCTCCTGTTTAAATAAAAAGAAGTTTTTCTTCCAGTGATTAAATGATAATTCTATTTTTAATGTCTTACTCACAGACCCTAACCTATGCATGAATATCTATCCTAAGAATACGCATACCTAAGAGCTGTTGCCGCAAATTTTCACTCTAAATACATTGAAGCTCAACCATTTCCTAGTGGTTCTTTTAAAAATTTCTTCAATCAAGAAATGCTCAGCCGAGTGCTGGAAGAGTTTCCAGATCTATCGAAGAAAGATGTCAATCGGTATGACGATCCCCTCCAAAAGAAACTAGAGGGAAAAGGCGAAAATCTTTTTGGCCCTGAGACCAAGAAATTCATGCACTTCTTGAACTCCCAACCTTTTTTAGAATTTCTTCAAGCATTAACTGGCATCAAAGAACCTCTTCTCGGAGATCCATACTTTGTTGGAGGAGGAATGCATGAGATCAAGAAAGGTGGACTATTAAAGATTCATGCCGATTTCAATAAACATCCCAAGACGCATTTAGATAGACGAATCAATGTATTGGTTTATTTGAATAAGGATTGGAAGGAAGAATACGGTGGGCATTTTGAGCTATGGGATACAGAAATGACCGCATGCGTAAGCAAAATATTGCCTGAGTTCAATACTTTGGCTATGTTCTCTACCACAGACTTTTCGTATCACGGACATCCAAACCCTTTGAATTGCCCAGATGATCGAAGCCGTAAATCTCTTGCCCTCTACTATTATTCTAATGGCAGGCCTTCCTCTGAAGTGAATCATAATTTAGAAGATCACAGCACCTTATTTAAGGCAAGACAGGGTGACAATCTAGACGCATCCGCATTTAAAGTTTCATCAAAGCAAAAGCTTAAAGAAGCCATAAAAGACCTTACTCCGCCCATTATTTGGAAGGCAATAGGAAAAAAATGAGCTAGTCTATATAGACATATCAGTATTCAAAATGAAGGAACACTCGCTAGCGAGTGTTTTTTTATTGCGTGAATACACCTACTTTTTTAACTGTAGTTATTAACAATTTACGCCCTTTATCAACAATTATTTGCGCTATAATCGTGTTTTATAGCGCATTATGATTAGATGGTAGCAAATACCTAGTGTGTTCAGAAAAAAACACTTGGTAGTAGACTGACTATAGGCAAAAATCAATCATTTGCCTATAATTTAGAGTCATTTCCCTACAAAGTCATCTAAAAAAAGAGCGCATGTCTATTTTTCTTTCACCCGAGTACCGCGATCTTAAATCCGTAGCAAGCTATTTCAAGGAATCCTACCTCAATAAGGCCCCTTTTCCTAATATGACTTTCAAAAACTTCTTTGAAGAAAACCTACTCAATGAAGTGTTGGAAGAGTTTCCAGACATGGAAAAAATGAACATTCGACGTTTCAACGATAAGCGACAGCAGAAGTTAGAGGGAATTGGTGAGCTCACCTTTGGTAAAAAAACCAAGGAGTTCATGCACTTTCTCAATTCTCAACCCTTTTTAGAGTTTCTACAAGAATTAACCTCTATAAAAGAAACCCTTATTGGCGACCCTTATTTTGTAGGAGGAAGTATGCACGAGGTGAAGCCCGGTGGGCTATTAAAAATACATGCCGATTTCAACAAGCATCCGCACAACGGATTAGACAGAAGAATAAATGCCCTCATTTACTTAAACAAAGATTGGCGCGAAGAATATGGTGGACATTTCGAGCTTTGGGATAAGAATATGGAACATTGTGTGGAACGTATTCTTCCCGAATTTAATACCCTTGCGCTCTTCAATTGTACTTCCTATTCCTATCATGGGCATCCCGATCCGTTGACTTGCCCAGCGGATCGGAGCCGCAAGTCTCTCGCACTCTACTTCTATTCTAACGGAAGACCTAAGGAAGAAATCTTAACCGATGTAGACAAACATTATACCCTGTGGAAGGCTCGTACGGGAGATCTGCAAGACAAAAACTCCGTTAAAACCCAAGGGAAAGAACGTGTCTACAGTATAGTAAAATCCCTTACTCCTCCTATTGTTCTAAGAGCTATGAAAAACGTGGCTGCGATATAACAAACTTTTCATTCGAATAGCGGTTCTTTGTACAGAATATGAGGAATCGAAAAATTGTTTCAGCTATAGCCATTGCCGAGGGCTGTTCTTATTTAGCCTTTGCCATTACAATGCCGCTGAAGTATCAGTTGGATATCTTTTGGCCCAACAAAATAGTAGGTTGGTTACATGGCTTTTTATTTGTTGCTTACCTATTTGCGATGTTTTACGCCTATTTCCAATTCAAGTGGTCTTTAAAGGTGCTTTTCCTCGGACTTATTTCCTCGCTTATTCCCTTTGCTCCCTTTTTATTTGACAAACGTTATTTAAACAACACTTACTATGGAAAACGAATTAGCTAGAATTTACAGAAAATCAGCAGGCCCCATTCGCATTGAAGGCGCCGTTAACCTGACTGACGAAGAAGGAAACAGTATTCCCCATCCACCCGCTTTCTCGCTTTGTGGTTGTGGTAAGTCTCAAAAACTTCCCTATTGCGATGCCTCTCATAAGGTTCAGGAATAAAAAACGCTAAAAAGCTTAGCGTAGAGAATACACTTAGTATGCTCAGCCAAGCATTTCTAATTATTTTAGCCAACTGATTGAATAAAACCTATGCGTACTATACAGTTTAGAGAAGCCATTGCTGAAGCAATGAGCGAAGAAATGAGATTAGATCCTAATATCTTTTTGTGTGGCGAAGAAGTGGCCGAATACAATGGTGCCTACAAGGCATCTAAAGGTATGTTGGACGAATTTGGTCCTAAAAGGGTTTTAGACACCCCCATTTCAGAATTGGGATTCTCTGGAATTAGTATCGGAGCTGCAATGAACGGTCTCAGACCCATTGTTGAGTTTATGACTTTCAATTTCTCCTTGGTGGCTATTGATCAAATTATCAATAACGCAGCTAAGATGAAACAAATGAGCGGCGGGCAATTTAACATCCCTATCGTTTTTAGAGGGCCTACTGCTTCTGCAGGACAGTTAGGCGCTACACACTCTCAAGCCTTCGAAAGCTGGTTCGCCAATACTCCTGGACTCAAGGTGGTAATTCCTTCCAATCCGTATGATGCGAAAGGTCTATTAAAATCTGCCATTCGCGATAACGATCCTGTTATCTTCATGGAGTCTGAGCAGATGTATGGAGATAAAATGGAAGTGCCTGAAGAGGAATACCTTATTCCAATAGGCAAAGCCGATGTAAAAAGAGTAGGTACAGATGTAACCATTGTCTCTTTCGGTAAAATCATTAAAGTAGCCTACGAAGCGGCTGATATTTTGGCTGAAGAAGGTATTTCTTGCGAGATCATCGATTTAAGAACCGTTCGTCCGATTGATTACGATACAGTAATAGAATCTGTGAAGAAAACCAACCGCTTGGTAATGTTGGAAGAAGCTTGGCCTTTAGGAAATATTTCTACCGAGATTACCTACATGGTTCAAAAACGTGCATTCGATTATTTAGATGCGCCTATTATTCGTGTTTGCTCCGCCGATACTCCAATGGCTTATGCCCCTACCTTGGTGGAAGAGTATCTTCCTAATGCTCAAAGGCTAATTGAGGCCATTAAATCAGTGAGCTACGCCAAATAAATAGTAAAAAATAGACGTTTATAATTGTAAAGCCCTCCAACAAGAGGGCTTTTTTCATTTTTTACTTTCGGCTTACTCCATTCTAATCTTTATATAAACCTATGTTATAGAGCGAATTAGGAATTAATGCTTGGTCTTCAAGCCTTGTTTCATACTGGTTTATACTGGGTCAGTTGGTCTATTAGCTTTGTTGTATATCCGTTCGGACTTGCTCTCTTGATCATCACATCCTGCGCATAAAACTGAAACCATGTGTGAAATAAGCTTTCAAGCCGTGTAAGCGGCCTTCAAGCCTTGCGATAAAGAGGGAAGCAGCATGCAAATGGTCTTCGAACCCTGCGACAAAGAGGGAGATGGGATGTTTAGAAGGCTTTTTTTAGTGTGGAGTGGTCTTCACGCTCTGTTAAGACAAAGAACCCGCTCTTAAAACTCTTGAATGGATAAAACAGCATGAAGTCTTCACAGCTTGCATTGGAAGAATACTAGCGTGTAAAATGGTCTTCAAGACGTGTTATAAAGCCGAACCTCTTAGCAGATGCTCTTCGAGCCTTGCGAAGAATAGAAAACTTCTGGTGTAATGGTCTACACGGACTGCGGTAAAACCAAATCGCTCTGCATTACACCCTGCGACCTTTGCGGCATAAGCTTCATAGGATGTTGTATATCCAACTTATCTTGTTGACTAGCCTACCACTTCTGTTGTGAAAGCTTTATGCTTCACTTTAAAAACCTAAACGCCTGTATAAAAGTGTTATCACTTTTCTTTGAATTTAGCACTTCTTTCTGCGAAAATAGAGCACTTGGCCTACTATAAGACCATGCTAAGTTGAGCAAGCTATTACAGTTGAATTACCTTCTCCAACGTGAATTACAAAGCCTTTGCTTTCTCTGAGATTTCATCCACCTAAAAAAGCAAAGAAGCTCTACCTAAGCCTTCAAAACCTCTTGATAAACCGCAGTTACTCCTGCTACGCAGTTTGCGATGGAAAACTCATTCTCTATAATCTGCCGAGAGCGTTTTCCCATTTTTTCACAAAGGGGCTTATTCATACTCAATTCCAAGATTCTTTCAGCTAATTTTTGTGGATTCTTCTCGGGAATTAAATATCCATTTTCGCCTTGGGCAATCAGCTCTGAGGTACCCCCTACCGGAGTGGCGATGGCAGGTAAAGACATAGCCATTGCTTCCAAAACACCAATGGGCAATCCTTCCCAAAGCGAGGGTAAACAGTATACATCTAAAGCTTTTAAAACCTGAGGAATATCTATTCGGAAGGAAGTAAAAGTGATTCTATCTGAAATTTTTAGAGCGGCTATTTTACTCAAGGCCTCTTGCTTTAAGTCGCCATCTCCTACCATAAGCAAATGAAGACTTGGATTGGCTTTAGCGGCAATCGCCATGGCTTCAATCAAGGTAAAAGGATCTTTCTGCAAGGTGATTCTACAGATATAGCCAATCAAGAAAATATCCGCTGGAATATTTAATTCACTGCGGACTTCCGAAACCACATCCAACCGAAAACGAGAGAGATCGACGCCATTTTTAACCACACGGGCTTTCTTAGGTTTGAATTCTTTAATTCCAGTAGCCTGATTCTCATTGGACACAAAAAGAGTGGCCGCCGTTTTGGCAATTAGGCGTCCCTCGAAGAACTTTCTCAGATTGCGCACAATAGGGTTCTGACCCGGGTGGAAAGACCAACCGTGAACCGTGTACAGCAGAGGAAGATTAAGGTCTCTGGCGGTTTTATAGCTATTACTGCAGGCCCGAGTTCCGTGGGCATGAATGATATGAAAGCCCTTGTCTTTGGCAAATTCGGTGACTTTCGGCCAAACCGAACGATCGAAGGCTTTTTCTGTGTAGATAACATGAACTTCAATTCCACTCTCCTTTAGCTCTTGGATCATTTGACCGTCTGTAAAAGAAAGCACAACAGGTTCATAGATGGATTTATCCATTCCCTTCACCAAGTCTAAAACATGGCGTTCGCCTCCACCAATTTGGCCCTGACGAATAGTTTGAAGAACTTTGATTTTCATGCTATTGTTTGGAAGCCACAAATAACGTTAAAGTGCATCGACTGCCCTAGCGATTGGATAAAATACCGAATAGTTGGGAGGAATAAAAAAGAGATCTATGAACTTAGGCTTAGAGTTTTGATATCCTAAGAGCTAGCCCATCCGCCTTAATCGGCTCATTTTCTGTTCATTCATATTTCGAAAAAGAGGAAGAAGAGAATAGATCTCAATAAAAAAGCCGCCTCAGATTTCCTTCTGAGACGGCTTTGGATTTTACTATCCTAAGAAAGGAAAGAGACTAGTATCTATAGTACTCAGGCTTGAATGGACCTTCTACTGGAACCCCGATATAGTCTGCCTGATCTTTGCGAAGCTCTTCCAATTCTACACCAATTTTAGCGAGGTGCAATCGAGCCACCTTTTCATCTAAATACTTTGGAAGAGTATATACTTCGTTCTTGTAAGCGCTAGCATTCTGCCACAACTCAAGTTGAGCCAACACCTGATTAGTAAAGCTGTTACTCATTACAAAACTAGGATGACCAGTAGCGCAGCCTAAGTTCACCAAACGACCTTCAGCCAAAAGAATAATATCTTTTCCGTCGATGGTATAGCGATCTACTTGAGGTTTGATGGTAACCTTAGAAGAACCGAATTGAGAATTTAAAAAAGCCACATCGATTTCATTGTCGAAATGACCAATATTGCAGACAATAGTTTTGTCTTTCATAGCGCGGAAGTGGCGTTCAGAAACGATATCCTTATTACCGGTTGCAGTAATTACAATATCTACCTCACCTACCACCGAATCTAACTTTCTAACCGCATAACCGTCCATTGCGGCTTGCAAAGCGCAAATAGGATCGATTTCAGTAACGATAACACGAGCACCCGAACCGCGCAAAGAAGCTGCTGTTCCTTTACCCACATCTCCGTAACCACAAACCACCGCAACTTTTCCGGCCATCATAACATCGGTTGCTCTGCGAATGGCATCTACAGCTGATTCTTTACAACCGTACTTATTGTCGAATTTGCTTTTGGTAACGCTGTCGTTTACGTTAATCGCCGGCATAACCAAAGTACCGTTTTTCATGCGCTCATACAAACGGTGAACACCCGTAGTAGTCTCTTCAGATAATCCGCGTATACCCGATACCAGTTCTGGATAATGATCAAAAACCATATTGGTTAAGTCGCCACCATCGTCTAAGATCATGTTCAATGGCTGACGGTCTTCACCGAAATAGAGCGTTTGCTCTATGCACCAGTTGAATTCTTCTTCGGTCATTCCCTTCCAAGCATAAACAGGAATACCCGCAGCAGCAATGGCCGCAGCAGCGTGATCTTGCGTTGAAAATATATTGCAAGAAGACCAAGTAACCTCTGCTCCGAGCTCTACAAGTGTTTCTATTAATACTGCAGTTTGAATAGTCATGTGAAGACATCCCGCAATGCGTGCGCCTTTTAGTGGTTTGCTTGCGCCAAATTCTTCGCGCAAAGCCATAAGACCGGGCATTTCTGCTTCGGCCAATTCAATTTCTAGTCTACCCCATTCAGCAAGAGATATGTCTTTTACTTTGTAGGGCAATTGTGAGGTGGAT
>Ga0136655_1000574_pt1 | contig 16569 bp, 16 predicted proteins | sample CPBDNA_2_FD_94863 | JGI IMG/M metagenome (GOLD analysis project Ga0136655, IMG submission 94863) | Freshwater to marine salinity gradient microbial communities from Chesapeake Bay, USA - CPBay_Spr_15_0.8_DNA (version 2) | ecosystem: Environmental > Aquatic > Marine > Coastal | place: USA... | reverse complement strand
TCCTGAACACCACGAGAACTCACACACATGTGATAAGCATCCATGATCACCGCTACATCTTCTGTGCCCAAGGCCTCTTTCAATTCGTTTCCAATTTGCATTGTAAGACGTTCTTGTACTTGAGGTCGCTTCGAATAATATTGGACAATTCTGTTGATTTTAGAAAGTCCGATCACATCACCAGTTGAGATGTAAGCAACGTGAGCTTTACCATAAATTGGCACGAAATGATGTTCGCAGTGGGAATGGAACGTAATGTCCTTCTCCACGAGCATTTCATTATATTTATATTTGTTTTCAAAAAGCTTCGCAGCAGGCTTATTTTTGGGATTTAATCCACTAAAAACCTCTTTAACATACATCTTAGCAACGCGATGTGGCGTGCCTTTTAGGCTGTCATCGGTAAGATCCAATCCCATGATGTGCATAATCTCACGAAAATGCTTTTCTATTAATTCAATTTTGAGCTCATCATCCATTTCAAATGCATCTTCTCTTAGAGGAGTTTCGAATGAGGTCCCTACGTGCTCTTCTCCTATTTCTTCAAAAGAAGAGTTGGAAATCTTAATTCCCATTGTATTCAACAAAGTTTCTTTCTGTTTCATAAAGTCGAATCTTTAATTCGAATTTCCGATCAATTTTTTCTCTCAAAATATTCCAAATAACCACTGCAATATTTTCAGCGGAAGGATTAAGTTGATTGAATTCATCGGTATCCAAGTTTAAATTTTTGTGGTCAAATTTATTTAATACGTGTTCCTTAATCAGGTCGCTCAAGATTTTCATGTCATAGACATAACCAGTGTCTGGATCAATTTCACCAATCAATTCCACAAACAAATCATAATTATGTCCATGGTAATTGGGATTATTGCACTTCCCAAAAACAGCCTTGTTCTTCTCTTCACTCCAAGAAGAATTATTTAATCTGTGCGCAGCATTGAAATGCTCTTTTCTGAATACGGATACTTTCATTGGAGGTTGAACCCTGTTTTTAATATTTTGTTTAATTTTTATTAAAATTCATTAAACAAAAAGTTTAAACCCTTGCTATTCAACGAATTGTTTTCTGGTCAATACTTGTAAAAATACAGAATAATAATTGGCGCACATCTCTCGTTTAAAACATGTACTCTTTTAAACCAACTTTAGCATTCCAAAGGTTCATTTCAAAGGAATAGGGATTATTTGATCTTTATCACAAGTCTCAAAGCTAAATAAGCTTCCGGGGAAATTTCTAGCCTTATATTTGTACTAATCACTCCATTATGGGTTCACTTTCTTTCTTCTTCTCAGTATTACTTTTATTAAATAGCTTTTCTACGATTGATTCTATTGAGGTTATTCCTACTTCAACAGCGCATGAAAATAATGCCAATTCTGAAATCTACTTAACCCTAATTAATTCGGATGGAGAATTGCCATCAGCAGAGATCTTCGAATTAGCTTACGCAGGTTGGGAGAAAATGGATGAAGAGTTAAAGTCACCCCTGCTTACTATTATTGATTTTAGCCTGCCTTCTACAGAAAGAAGGCTTTGGATAATTGACGTAAACGAAAAGAAAATACTTCTCAACTCGGTTGTAGCTCATGGCAGAAACTCTGGAGAATTAATGGCTAACAAATTTTCTAATCAACCAGAGTCATTCCAAAGTAGTCTTGGGTTTTATAAGACTGGAGAAACTTACAACGGTAAACATGGCTATTCGCTCAGATTAGATGGCCTTGAAAAAGGTATCAACGATCAAGCCAGAAATCGAGCTATTGTCATTCATGGAGCAGATTATGCCAGTGAGGCTTTTGCGAAAATCAATGGCCGACTAGGGAGGAGCCTCGGATGCCCAGCTTTACCTACTGAGCTATCTTCGGAAGTAATTGATTTGATAAAAGACGGATCCTTACTTTTTATTTTTGGTAATGATGACAATTACCTGAAGCAATCAATTCTGAGCAAGCCTTGAATTTTTGCTTCTTAGAGCGTTCAAGAGCGCTTCATCTCGATTATAGACATCTGATCTGAAATTCGCCTTACCATCTCGATCAGCCCAGAAAGTCATATACACTATCACAACTGGGATTTCCCGATCCAATTTCACCACTTCCTCAGTTTCTTGATGCATAGCTTTTTGGATTTTTTCGTCGGTCCAAGACTTATCATTGAGCAAGATTTTCGCAAATTGATCTGGATTTTGGATTCGAATGCAACCATGACTTAATGCTCTGGATTCACGATCGAAAAGACTGCGGGCGGGTGTATCGTGAATGTAAATATTGTATTCGTTGGGAAACATAAATTTGACCAAGCCTAATGAATTATCTCCACCTGGTTTTTGTCGAATTAAATAGGGGAAATTTTCTCCGCTTTTTAAGTTCCAATCCACATTTTTCATATTCAGAAGTTCTCCGTCTCCGGTTACAACTTCCATATTCTTTTTACTCAAATAACTTTTGTCTTTCTGGACAGCAGGTATAATTTCATCATGCGTGATAGAAGATGGAATATTCCAATACGGGCTAAATGCGATGTAACTCATCGGTGCAGTGAAAGTCGGTGACTCATTGTATTCTTTACCTACAATTACTTTTGCTGAAAAGGTGGTGTCAGATTTTTTCATAAAATCCAACTGGTAGTTCGCAATATTCACCAATACCATTTCTTGATCCCAATCAAGCTCCGGCATCCATCTGAGCCGCTCCATATTAATAGACGCAATATCAATCAAGTCTTGTTGTGATTTATTAAGTGACTCAGCAACTAAGGATCCGATCACTCCATCTGGATTCATTCCATTTGATTCCTGATATTTTTTTAACCCAACTAGCATCGTGGAGTCAAAAAGTGTTGGGTCTTCCATTTCATAGGGTTTCAAAAAGTTCCAAAAGATCAATCGCTTTCGAATAGCGGGAATAGCCGCATGAAGTTGTCCCACATCAATAGCTCCTTCCACTGCCTCATAGCTCCAAGTCAGTGTATCATTTTTTTGTATTTCATATAAATTCTCAATTGCTTTTTTTCCTTGACCATACAATTTTGAACTTGGGTATAGCTTCAAAAAAGTGGTTGCGATGGATTTCCCATTTGCAATTTCAGCCAGTATCTCGGAATAATTTACCTCACTTTTTTTCTCCTCAAATTTCCAGTTAGGATCAAGTGACGATGGATCAACTTTACCTTTTTCAATGTCTTGAGCTAAATTGAAAAATCCATCTGTGAGCAAAAGCTCAAGATTTACCTTTTCATCAGAGGAAAGATTCCGAAACTTCTTATTCTTTCTCTCCGGATCAGTTGACATATTATAGATTTGAATCAGATTATAATCTTCAGGCTGTAATCCATCAAATTTCGAACCCTCGATGTAAGCGAGCATTTCCTCCCCGATTTTAGATAGGCGACCATTTAAAAGCCAGATTTCAATATATTCTCTATCAGCGTAGATACTCTGAATCTCCTTGGAATAATCTGAATCAACTAGTGCCGCGGAGGTCCCCCCAGTCAATGTAGCTTGCAGTTCATCTGACAGATCAGACCTTCGCTGGTTAAAGAACCAGATCGATCCTAAGGCTAAGAATATGACTGCACATACAGCAATAATTATGATCCTATTCGTTTTCATAGCGGGTTTGTTAAATCTAAATGACTTGTGCAAAGTTCATACACTTTAATTTTTTAAATTCGAAAAAGCCTATCGGCAAAGTAATCCAATTAATATTCAAGGAATTAAAAAATCATCTCCAGTGATTTTTCTTTTAAAAAGAAACTTTTCTTCGAGGATTATATTGCCCAAAAAGACGTAAAGCGATTAGTATTTGCGGCTAGTCCTTTAGCAACGCCAACACCTCGGCATCCCGCTCATAAATATCCGGTCGGAAATGACCGTTCCCTTTTGAGTCTGACCAGAAAGTCAGATAAAGAATTACAACTGGAATCTTTCGATCCAGTTTTACAATTTGCTCTTTGCTCTGATGCATAGCCGCATCGATTGTTACAGAATTCCAGTTGGGGTCATTTTTTAGCAATAACGAAGCAAATTCGGCTGGGTTTTCGATACGAATACAGCCATGACTGAGGGCTCGATCCCCTTTATCAAATAAAGTACGAACTGGTGTATCATGAATATAGACCGAATGCTTATTGGGAAACATAAATTTCACTAACCCTAAAGAATTACTTCCTCCTGGCTTTTGTCGAACCAAATATGGGAATGATTTAGCTGACCAATTAATCGTTTTGGGATCCACTAGCTTTCCTGAACTAGTGACCACCTCCATATTTTTTTGGCTGAGGTAGTTTGAGTTTCTCCTCACCGCTGGCATAATCTCATTCTTAGTTATCGAATAGGGAATATTCCAATAGGGACTAAAAACGATATAGCTCATCTCTGCTGTGAAGATGGGAGATTCGTGGTATTGCTTTCCTACAATTACTCTTGCTGAGAATAATGTATCGGTATTACTCAAAAAATCCAATTGATAATTTGCAATATTGACCAAGATAAGCTCACCAGTTTTCAGCGTATCTGGAAGCCATCTTAGCCGCTCTAGATTCACCGAAGCCTTATCAATCAAGTCCGAGGGTGACGCATTTAGTGCTTGGCCAGTCATTTTTCCAATCGCACCATCGGCCTCCATTCCATTATTTTTTTGAAAGGATTTTACCCCAAGCCACATAGTAGAATCATAATGCTTTTCATTTATTAATGGATAATCATTCAGATATCCCCAAAATTTTAGCCGTTGTCTGAGTACTGGGATTGAATTATTCTCCTCCCCTAGTTTGATGGACTTATCAATTTTGATACGTTTCCAACTTAGCGTATCTACTTTTCTTTGCTCATTCAGAGCTCTTAAAACTTCCCGTCCTTTTCGGTACATAGTGAAGTCAGGATAAAGCTTTTCGAGTTGTCTTCGAATGTCACTTGCCTTATAGCCTTCATTAAGGAGCGCACTATAATCCGCTTTCTTGGTTTTAGAAGTGATTTCCCAATGAGATTTTAATGAGGCTGGATCAATTTTTCCTAATTCTAAATGACGAGATAAATAAAAAAAAGCGTCACTCAACAACAAGTCTAAATCGGCTACATCTCCCGGATTATTTACAATTCTACTTTTTTTATTGGATTCAAAAGTCAAAAAAAACAACTCTATAATCTCAATATTGTAGCTTTTAGGATTTAGACCATCGAATTGGGATTGATAAATCTCAAACCGCATTTCATAGGCTAATTCAGTAAGTATCCCATTCTTTGACCAAATTTCCTCAAAATTTCGATTGACATAAAAGCGTTGAATTTCATCGATACTTTTCAATGAAGTCCCTCTGATTTCAATTTTTTCACCTGGCTGATCTGATTCTAGGCGAATCCTGATTTGGTCAGTTATTTGAGAAGAATACCCATTTTGAATAAGCAATCCTCCCAGAATTAAAAGCGAAATAAACCGAGTAAACATTATTATTGGATCTGAAAGTCCTGATACTTCCTACCTAAAGTCCAAGCGGCTTTCAACATTTCTAAAAAGTCACCCATCCGATGGAGTGGTATCAAATTTGGACCATCACTCAGTGCTTTAGCTGGTTCAGGATGGGTTTCGATGAAAAATCCGTCAACCCCTGTAGCAGCCGCCGCTCGAGCCAAGAAAGGAGCAAACTCCCGCTGACCTCCACTCGAACCTCCCTGTCCTCCTGGTTGCTGTACAGAATGGGTAATGTCAAAAACAACCGGGGCGAATTGTCGCATAATCGGTAAGCCACGCATATCGACCACCAGATTGTGATAGCCCAATGAGAACCCACGCTCCGTCAAGCAGACATTTTCATTCCCAGTCGACCTTACCTTTGAAACGGCATATTGCATGTCTTCAGGCGCCATGAATTGGCCGCGCTTGATTTTGACTGCCTTACCCGTATTCCCCGCTGCTAAAAGCAAATCGGTTTGTCTACAAAGGAATGCTGGAATCTGAAGCACATCTACCACCTCTGCAACTTCTGCAGCTTGATAGCTTTCATGAATATCAGTAACCAATGGAACCTGAAGTTCCTTACCAACGCGTTGAAGAACCTCAAGCGACTTATCCATTCCTATACTTCGGAAAGTTCCCGAGGAAGTTCGGTTAGCCTTATCAAAAGAAGCTTTGAACACATAAGAAAAACCATGTTGATCTGCCCAAGCTTTCACTTTAGTTCCAATTTCAATACAGATATCAAAACTCTCTACAGCACAAGGTCCTGAGAATAACACCGGCTTATCTTGACCCAAAATCACCGAATCAGTGATTTTCATGATTTGATCAGTTCTGTTCATCTTCTTTTTGAGTTAATTTTTCTATGATAGGGACTAGAAATCCTTGGGCATGCAAGATCAAATCTCCGACTTCTCTGAACACACCATTTCCGCCAGCAAATCTGGAAACATAGTGGCAATAGGGTTTGATATATTCTAATGCATCCGAAGGACAAAGTGCTAGACCAACTCTGGCTAAGATCGGCAAATCAATCAGATCATCACCGATGTAAGCCACTTCTCCTACCTCAAGCTCTAAAGTTTCGAGTACTTCTTGAAATTTCTTGCCCTTATTTTTGACGCCATGGTAATGAAAATCAAACTTCAACTCCTCGCATCTATTCACTACTACGGGAGATTCTCGACCAGTTATCGCTCCCACCATAAGCTTATTTCGACGCAAGTGATGCACAATCAACCCGTCTTTGACTTGGTATTTCTTATACTCTTGTTCATCATTATCATAAATGATTCCCCCGTCAGTCATTACTCCATCGATGTCCGTGATTAGAAGCCGAATCTTTGCAGCCCGTTCAAAAATTTCAGCCGGAACATTAGCGAAATAGGTGGATATTATTTTTTCTGCTTCCATTGGATCGAATATAAGTCCAGTCTTCGTTGTTCGAGATTTCGTACACTTCCTGTTTTCCGCTGTTTCGTCAGTAGATCCAAGTCCACATCTGCCACTATTATAGTCTCTTCATTTTCTGAAGCCTGAGCCACCATGGCGTCATGAGGAAAAGAGAAATCAGAAGGCGAGAAAATTGCAGCCTGAGAATACTGGATATCCATATTCTCCACTTTGGGAAGATTACCTACAGAGCCTGTGATTGCAACATAGCATTCGTTTTCGATAGCCCGAGATCTAGCACAAGTATTTACCCGTAAGAATGCATTTTTAGTATCCGTCCAAAATGGGACAAATAAGATATCCATTTCTTGCTCAGCTAGGATTCTTCCTAGCTCAGGGAATTCCACGTCATAACAGATCAAAATACCGATTCTACCAGCATCTGTTTCAAAGACATTTATGCCATTACCTCCCTGCATACCCCAGTAGGATGCTTCGTCAGGAGTGATATGCAATTTGTATTGTTTGTCCTGAGTACCATCTCTTCGGCAGAGGTAGCTTACATTCCGGAGTTTTTTACCATCATATTCCGGCATGGAACCTGCAATAATGTTTACGTTGTAGGATACTGCCAAATCGCACATTCGACTGACAATCTCATCCGTGTAATCAGCCAAATTCCGAATGGCTTCTGAAGCGTCCATATCATTGAACTCGGCCAAAAGCGGGGCATTAAAAAACTCAGGAAGCAGACAAAAGTCTGATTTGTATCCCGATACCGTATCTACGAAAAACTCAACTTGCTGCATCAAATCATCAACATTGGAAAAGCGACGCATTTTCCATTGTACTAAGCCCAATCTCACGATTGACTTTTTATTTCCGATTAGCTTTTCGTCCTTTTCATAATAGATATTAATCCACTCTAAAAGTGTGGCATAAGCGCGTGAATCAAGATCAGAAGGCAAGTATTTAGTGATCACCTTTCGGACGTGAAATTCATTGGCAAGCTGAAAAGAAAGCACTGGATCGAAAACTTCTTTATTTTTGACCAGGTCGATGTATTTACGAGGGGTCATCTCGTCTGCATATTTGGAATAGCCTGGGATTCGACCACCGGCAATGATAGACCGCAGGTTTAGATTTTCGCAAAGTTCTTTGCGCGCATCATATAATCTTCTGCCGATTCGCATTCCTCGGTAATCTGCATGCACAAAAACATCAGTCCCGTAAAGCGTATCTCCATCCTCATCATGAGTATCAAATTTACCAAAGCCAGTTATTTGATCGTAAGTATGATTATCCCCAAATCGCGCATAATCCACAATAAGGCTAAGGGCAGCAGCAACTACGATACCATTATCCTCAATACAAATCTGGCCTTCGGGAAAGGCTTTCAATTGGTTTTTCAACTCTGCTTTGGTCCAAGCTCCACCTTGATTTCGATAGATTGAAATCATTATTTCACGAATATTATCGTAATCAGAAAGCTTGATATTTCGAAGTTTGAGTCTATGCTCTAGTTCTTCTCTGTGTTTACTCATGAGACAAAATTAGCCAAAACTATCTAATAATATGGCATAGGAATTTCTTATAAAAAGGTAAAAAAAAACCATCTGGCTTATTTTTTGGTTATTTTCATGTCCCATAATTAATAAATATTTCAAAAATAAACCGCTAGTTTTGAAGGAATTGTAAATTAAATAGATGGAACAAAATATTAACGAAGTAGCAAAAGAAAAAGCCCAAGGTATCCTCGACTGGCTTCAGGAAATCATGAACATGAGCCTATTCAATCTAGGTGAATCAAAATTGACCATTGGGTTGGTACTTACGTTGATTCTTTCCTTCATAATACTTTTTGTCGGAGCTGAGTGGATTCGAAAACTCATCGTCAACAAGATTCTCAGTAGGTATCGATTGGATGGAGGTACCCGCAAATCCATTGGAACAATGGTGAAATACTTCTTAATCTTAGCAGGTGTTTTTTCTATTCTTCAAACCAATGGCCTTGATTTGAGTGCCTTTGGTATTTTGGCTGGTGCTGTCGGTGTGGGTATTGGTTTTGGTTTACAAAACATCACCAACAACTTTATCAGTGGTTTAATTATACTTTTTGAGCAACCAATCAAGGAAGGTGACCGAATAGAAGTCGGGGATGTTTCCGGAGATGTTGTCAAAATCTCAGCGCGTTCTACCATGATCGTGACTAATGACAACATCAGTATAATTGTCCCAAATAGTCAATTTATTGACAGCCAAGTCATCAATTGGTCTCATAACGATCGAAACATCAGATTTAACTTCCCTGTTGGAGTTTCCTACAAAGAAGATCCTCAGAAAATAAAAAAGATCTTATTAGAGGTTGCCAAGAACAACAGCGGAGTTTTAAATTTACCTGAGCCTGATGTATTATTCGATGAATTCGGAGATAGCAGTCTTAATTTCAGTCTTCGGGTTTGGACTTCCGAATATATCAATCGCCCAAAAGTTCTAAAAAGTCAATTGTATTATGAAATCTTTCGAATATTTAAAGAGGAAGGTGTGGAGATTCCTTTCCCGCAACGAGATCTTCACCTGAGTTCTGGATTTGAAAAATTAATAAATAAGGGCTAATTTTCGAATTAATTGCGGATTGTGTTCGGAGATTAAATTTTTATGAAAAAAGCACTACTCATTTTACTCTTTCTAGGTTCGTTCTCCGCGTACTCCCAAAGCTTTTATCGGTATCGTTTCGAAGAACCATGGTCCGTATCAGCAAGCATTGGACCGACTCAGTATTTTGGAGAGCTCTATTCCTTTTGGAAGTATAATGAGGGAGTTCAGCCTGACTGGAATGCTAGCTTTGCCTTCCATTACACTTTCGGGACTCACCTAAGAGCTAGAGGAGAAGGCTCTTACGTCAAAATGTCTGGTACAGATGTGCCCTCTGATCCTAGGGCTTATCGAACACCCAGAAACCTAACATTTAGAGCTCAAAACTGGGAGCTAACAGGAATAGTAGAGTATTACTTATTCCCAGTAAAAACACAAAACATCAATCGTCCGCTTTGGAATGCCTATGTTTTTGCAGGACTGGGAATGTCTACCAATAACCCCGAAACCCAATTAGATGGCAATTGGGTTGATCTTCGACCACTTCAACTCGAAAACAATCCTTACGAGCGGTACATTGTGGTCATCCCTTCAGGCATTGGGTTAAAATATAAAGTGAATGTGTACATGGATCTGACTCTAGAAGGTAATTACCGATGGACTTTTACCGACTACATGGATGACATCTCAGCCTATAATGTTAGCGAGTTTTATCTAGATCTAGTGGACGACTATGTCACTGGAAACAATCCTGACCGCCTACGTCTAGCCATTAGAAATCCTAGCTTTATCGATGAAAATGGACTCCCTGATGTAGATAAAATCCTAAGAAATGGAGGTAGAATCCGAAGAGGTTCTGGACTTACCCACCGCTTCGATGGCTATATGACGGTAAATCTTGGTGTGGAGATCCACTTGTCCAAAGATATTTTCGACAACTGGATTTTCAGAAACCGAGTGAATGAGAAACGATTCAGATTCTGGTAATCTAGTATTTCAAACTCAACACTCCCAAATCACTCTTAAAGAGTAAAGTTTCAGTCGTGCCAATTTGATAAGTCGGCGCATGGCTATGATCTCCAGTAACAAGAATAATCCATTTGATATGCTGAACTGCAGCAAAAGCAATCATTCCTTTTTCTATCTCGGAATCATTAAACTCATGCTGATGAAAAGTCAGCTCCTCATTCCCTTTTATGAAAGCATTCATCCCAGAAATAATTTCTGAGGTAGCCTTAAAATGAGCAGGGATATTGACATAGAGTAGATGAACGCTACTTTTGAATAGCTTAATGAAAGGTTTGATTTTATCAAATGCCAATTTGGCTTTGGGGCTAAAATCAGATGCAAAAGCGACCTTCCGAAAGTCATTCCCATCTAATGCTTCTTTTACAGCCAAGACAGGACAAGTGGCTTTCCGAAGTACTTTTTGTAGGGTGGATCCTATAAAATTCCCTTCTAAATATCCTTTACCATACGCCCCAAGTACAACTAAATCCACATTTTCCTCCTGAATTACCCGTAAGATTAACTCATTTGGCACACCGATTCGAATGATCTGCCGGATTGGCGCTTTTGTAGGGGCAATTACTTGAATGTATTCAGGAAGAACTTCTTTTGCCTCCTCATATTCATCAATTAAATCAGAATGACCTTTTTTAGCATCATCTGAGAGCAAATCCCAATCCACCTCTGATGGAATAATTGTGACACAAATGATTTCAGCTTCAGATTTAGAACTGATTTTCTGAGCAGTTTTTAATGCTGCAAGTGAATAGGAGGAAAAGTCAAATGGAACAAGGATCTTTTTCATAATGTCTTCAAAATTTATTGATACTCAATTTGAACACATTCCTATCCTTTTCAAATGTCAAAAATCAGCTAATCTTATGATAAAAATTAGCAAAAATGAGGACTAAAGGTCTATTTCCATCTTTACGTCGCACCGACAATATTTACCCGATTCTGGAGTGACAGATTTAAAGCCAAGTTTTTCATAGATATGAAGTGCTGCTTTTAGTTTTGAATTACTATATAACGTCAGTTTTTTACCTCCCATTTCAGATGCTTTAGCAATAATGGATTGGCCTAAAAGCATACCAATTCCCTTACCTTGAGCTTTAGGATCCACTCCCATTTTGATCATTTCAAAGGTATGCTCACCCGACTTATATAAGCCCACCGTGCCAACGATCTCCTCCCCCAGTTTTGCGAAAATGATCGTTCCACCAGTTTTCACAATTGTCTCTTCCGGCTGCTCGAACTGTGCAATATCAAAGGGTTCCAAAGAAAAGAGCGATTCTACCCAAGCTTGGTTGATTGATTTAAAGGCAGAGTTATAAGCTGGTGAGTAGGGTAATATTTCAACTTGATCCACGAGTTCTACTTATTGAGGTTTCAGATTGTTAAATGTAAAGAGAATCGATTAGCTTAGAAATACAAACCAATCAACGTACTATGAAATTACACCATCTTTTTGCCCTGATCGCAGTTCTTGTCACAATTCCTTTTTTTGCCAATGCACAATCTCCAGATGCTCGGATCAAAGAACTAGGAATCATCTTGCCAGAAGTCGGGCAGCCTATGGGAACTTATGTCAAATGGAGGCAAGTGGGAAATACACTTTACCTGGCTGGAAATGGGCCAGATGTTTTCGGAAAAGTTGGAGATGATTTGACCATTGAGCAGGGTTATCAAGCTGCCAGAGAAACAGGGATAGAAATTATAGCCGTGTTGAAAGCTGCTACGGGAGGTGATCTAAGTCGAATTAAGCAATTCGTCAAAGTACTTGGAATGGTCAATTCTGCACCAGACTTCACTGATCACCCAAAAGTGATTAACGGATTCTCTGATCTGATGGTGGAAGTATTTGGAGAACCCGGAAAGCATGCCCGATCTGCAGTTGGGGTCGCTGCCTTGCCAAACAATATTGCTGTAGAGATCGAGGTGATCGTTGAGTTGAAGGATTAACCTGTTAAAAATCAAGACTGGCTTGCTTTGCCAGCGGTGCTCTTCCCTCCAATTCGAGTAATCGCTCCTTTCTATCCAGTCCTCCAGCATAGCCGGTGAGTTGTCCATTGGTCCCGATGATTCGGTGGCAGGGAATAATCACCAAGATTGGGTTTGCTCCTATGGCAGCGCCAACCGCCCGGATGGCAGCGGGGTTGCCTATTTCTTGCGAAAGCTTTGAATAGGAAGTCGTCTGACCAAATGGGATTTTGTTCACCGCCTCCCAAACCTGATACTGAAAAGGCGTACCAGAAAGCACCACCGGTAAATTGAAGGTCTTGCGCTTACTCGAGAAATACTCATCCAACTGCTTTTTCGCTTCCGTCAAAAGGCTATTGAGCGGTTCTTTAGAAACTTCCTCAGTCGTAAATCGAAGTTCTGAGATAGAATCGTCTTGAGTAGAAAGAAAAATATTACCTAAGGGAGAAGAGATAATGGGCATATTCTTTTTTTAAAAGATAAATTTTAGGAAACAGACTTCATGAAATAGAACTTCGTTGAAATACGCCTGCGGCGAAATAGAATGCGAACCTATTATTTCACCGACCGAAGAGAGATGTATTTCCATTTTATTTCTATAGTATTTCTATAATAATTTCAACTCATCGCCAACCGATACCTCCACACTTCTCTGACCTGTTCGATGTCAACTTCAAAAGGCGGATAGATTGGATTGGCCGAGCAAAGCAATAATTTCTGGTCTGAGTTAATACGGTTGTAGGCGATCTTGAAAGTCACTCCATCCTGCTCGGTGACGATCACAAAGCGTTCGCCATCTTTGATTGCCAGCCAGTCATCCACATATTCACAGACAATCCAAGCTCCATCCGGAATCGGTAGCATAGAATCTCCATCTACCTGAAAAACGCGATGCTTCTTGTCCATGGGTAAAAAAGGCAATGCAAAACGAGGCAATTCCGAAATAAACTCTGGATCCGAAAAGCCTGCCAAATAACTCGCTTTTACCTTCTGGGAGACTACCTCGATCAATTCTCTACCCTGATCATCTACCGTAGTGGCAAGGATTCGCAGCTTTCGTCCACGAAGAAATTGATCCGTTTCCAAAAGTTCGCGGAGCTTATACTCGGAGTAGGAAGAGAGGTCTTCCTTGACTAAAATATCCAGAGAAATGCCAAAAAAACTCGCTATGGAAACTAAGGTATCGAGTGGTGGATTGATATTTAACTCATAACCAGCTAGTTTAGATCTAGAAATAGTCAATGCCTGAGCAGCCATTTCCTGAGTTAAACCCTTTTTCTTCCTGAGGAATTTGATATTAGAATTAAGTGCCATTTGTTGTTCTTATTTTTTGAAATGTTCCACCAGCGTCATTGCAAGGATTGAAAAGAAATCAGATTGCTGACGAACAAACCCTCCAATCCGAAGCAATCTCCTACTTTATTATACAGATTGCTTCGGACAGGAAGCTTTTTCAATTGAATCCGAATTAAGAGGACTATTCTCGCAATGACGTACTCGATCTCTATTTTTATCTTTCTGTCAACCTACGTCAATCCCTAAATCCCTTTCCCCAAATATAAAAACTTTGATTAAATTATAAACAATAAAATGTCAATTTAATCAACAATTAGAGATGGAAGTGAAGCGGAATATTGTGCACATGGATTTGGATTCCTATTTCGTGTCAGTAGAGCGGCTGTTTGACAGCCGATTGAATGGAAAACCCATCCTGATTGGGGGTTCGGGTGATCGAGGAGTCGTGGCCTCCTGCAGTTACGAGGCCCGGAAGTTTGGGGTGCACTCAGCCATGCCTATGCGGACGGCGAGGCAACTTTGCCCCGAGGCACTGATCATCCGAGGCGACTTCGAGAAGTACAGTCAAAAATCCCATGAAGTCACCGAGATCATCCGCGAGGAAGTCCCGCTTTTCGAGAAGTCTTCCATCGATGAGTTTTACATTGACATGACGGGAATGGACCGATTCTTTGGCTGCTTCAAGCTTTCGCAGGAGATCCGACAGCGTATCATCAAGGAAACCGGACTCCCAATTTCCCTAGGACTCTCTGCCAATAAAACCGTCTCCAAAGTAGCTACCGGCGAGGCCAAGCCGAATAATGCCAAGCAGATTCTACTAGGCGAAGAGAAGCCTTTTCTTGCACCACTTTCCGTCCGAAAAATCCCAATGATCGGTGAGAAAACCTCCCAGACACTCTATAATATGGGCGTGAAAAAAGTGCTGACGCTGCAGCAGATGCCGGCCGAACTCCTGCAGGCCACCTTCGGGAAAAATGGCAACATGATCTGGGAAAAAGCAAACGGAATCGACACCTCGCCCGTCACTCCCTACTCCGAGGCCAAGTCCATATCGACAGAAAACACCTTTGAGCAGGACACCATTGACGTACGTATGCTAGAGGCGACGCTCGTAGCAATGACCGAGCAGCTCACCGGCAAGCTGCGCCAAAATGGCCAACTCTCAGCCTGTGTGAGTGTGAAGATCCGCTACTCGGATTTCGATACGCATACGACACAGCATCGCATCCCCTACTCTTCGGCTGATCATACGCTGATTCCGCTGGTCAAGGAGCTCTTTCGCAAGCTCTACAACCGCCGGATGCTGATTCGACTAATCGGCGTGCGCTTCAGCTCACTAGTCTATGGCAACTATCAGATCAAACTCTTCGAAGACACGCAGGAGCAGATCAACCTCTATCAGGCCCTAGACAAAATCAACGGGAAGTTTGGTGAAAAAAGCGTCTGCCGAGCGGTCGGTATGGGTGTGGGCAAACGGCGGTTTAATCCCTTTAATGGAATGGCTGTGTAAGAAAATTTAAAATGAAGGGATTTAAAATTAAGAGTTGGAAAAGACATTCAAAAAATACCACATCATCAAAAGCAATCCCACATTGATTATATAATGGAAAAAGATCCGGAATCGAAAGGGACGAAGGGTTTCTCCAAATGAAATGGACTGATATACTTTCCAAGTCAGGAGGCTAAGATTTCCCAAAATTAACAGCGTCAAGACCCATTGATAAATCACCGATTCTCCAAACCATCTCCAATAGATCGAATATCCAACATAAATTAAAACGTTGATCCAACTGATTTCATCCAACGTTTTTTTTAAGGACAGTCTTGATTTTGATTCTTGCATAACTTGATTTTTCATTCAATTAATTCAAAGGACCTTATCTAAAATTAAAACCAGAAAGAATACTCCAAATACGATGGAGCGATAAGAAACTTTCTTTTTACGCTTTCGCATTTCAATGATTTCATAAACTGAAAGCATTAACCCCAAAATAAACAACCCAAGTTTAACTATCTCCCAGCTGATAGAACAATCTAATTTTTAAACAAATAACTAAAGCTCCCAAAACCTACTGCAGTTGAATCTGAGCAGTGACTATAGTTTAAAATATATTTATTCTCGATCTTAACCGAAAATAAACATGTAATTTTTCGATTACAGTCGGAAAATTACATAAAAATGAACTCCAATGAACCCTTCCTATCTCTTCACTTCTTCCCGACTTGGTTTCCGGCTTTGGTGGGATTCTGATCTGCCCAAGTTTTCAGCAATGAATGCAGACGAGGAAACGATGTTCTATTTCGAAAAACCACTTTCAGAAGAAGAGTCCAAAGCCATGATGGAGCGAATGAATAAGCTGTACACCGACCGAGGCTTTTGCTATTTCGCAGTCGAATCTCTGGAAAACGGGGAGTTTATTGGAATGATTGGCCTTGGATGGAAGACCTTTGAAGCTGATTTTACACCCTGCGTGGACATCGGCTGGCGATTGGACAAGCGATTTTGGAATCAGGGTTATGCCAGTGAGGGAGCCATACGAGTCTTGGCCTATGCTCAAGAAAAAGGGATTAAAGAAGTCTATTCTTATGCGTCAAGTAGCAATAAGGCCTCGACCAAAGTCATGGAAAAAGCAGGGCTCACTCACCTGAAGGATTTTGATCTGGTTGAGTTAAAAAATACCCCAAGGCTAAATCCTTGTAGTCTCTATCATATTTCATTCTAAAAAAAAATGCCGCCCCCTTTCGGAGACGACACCTCTAACCATCCAACTATATTATTTTTTAGAGGTGTCCGCTTAACATCATATCATATTTGAGATATACATTTTATCTGCTTTTACC
>Ga0136655_1000571_pt1 | contig 16576 bp, 35 predicted proteins | sample CPBDNA_2_FD_94863 | JGI IMG/M metagenome (GOLD analysis project Ga0136655, IMG submission 94863) | Freshwater to marine salinity gradient microbial communities from Chesapeake Bay, USA - CPBay_Spr_15_0.8_DNA (version 2) | ecosystem: Environmental > Aquatic > Marine > Coastal | place: USA... | reverse complement strand
CCAAACTTATCAAACTCATCAAATCGTATTTGTATTTTTTCTGGAAGACGAGTGACTTCAGGTTGAGACCTAAGAGAAACTGATTGGATCACTGTATCAAAATTACATTGTGTGTTTCTTTTATGAAGCCACATATTCATATCCTGATCAGGGCCTGGTCGCTGTCTATTGATTACTCCTGTCGGGGTGATATCAAACAGCGTGTAACATGTAATAGTAAAGCTCATACTCTATTTAGAGCCGTAAAAAAGCCCCAAGAAAAATCTTAGGGCTTTTGCTAATCAGTAATTGATTAAGAAGCTGAAGTAACAGTAGAAGCTAATCTGAAACCAGCGTTTGAACCGTCTTGAGCAGTAGCAGTAGTAGCAGCGCCTGAACAAACTGCTCCAGCTAAGCTGTATGTGTTAACAGTACCCAAAGCACGAATTGCTGTTTGGATGTTGAACGCAGCAGTACCTAAAGCTGTTTCGCCGTATGCGCCAACTGGATATAGACCAACTGACATGTTAGTAGTATTAGCAGTAGCTGATACTGAATAGATCATAACAGTTGACAATTGCTCTAAGCTTTGTAGAACAGCAGCAATAGCACCAGATACGCCTAACTGAGCAGTTGGAGCAGCACCTAGATCAAAGCTGAAGAAGTCCATTGCTGGACCGATGAAGTTTGTAGTTGTACCGTCAGCAGAAGCAGTTGAAGCAACTGGGCCGTTCAATGTGTCGATAGCGAATACTGGTTGTGAATCGCCGTGTGTACGTGTAAATCCTGACATAATATATTTCCTTTAGTATGTGAGCTATTATTCACTATGAATAATGTGTTGCTCTAAATGTATTTATGCCAGGAACAAAAAATTGTGGATTATCTATGCCCTACCGGCTAAATTTTGACGACTAAATCCCATCCTATCTACGAATTTCAGACCATTAGACACGAAACCCTCATGTGTTTCAGATCCATCTTGTAGATATCCTTTGACAGGGGATGCCTTAGCAGCTTCATTCAACTGATTAACAATACTCATCTTTAGCTGATATAATGCTATCCAGATAGTAAATGCCCCAATGATGCCTTTTTGATTAATGTGAAAGTGCTCAGATAGCTTGTATGCCATATCATCTGACATAGGTCTAGTTTTAAAGAATCCCATGAAGTCTTCGACTAGATTCTCTAAGTTACCTGATACAATTTTCTTATTAATATACACAGTGAATAGCTGATTAAAGGTATTCTTTGCTTGTGGAGCTGAATTTATCAACTGATCAACATCGGCTCCGTATTTTGCAATAGCACTTTTTACATTCTTTACTAATCCAGCATCTAATTTAATCTTTGGAGTATTAGGCATTGCGCTAGGAACAATTGCCACATCAGAATTATTCTTTAAATTACCTATTGTCCCGTTCAGTGTAGTGGCAAAGTCGGTACTTGCTGATTCAGGGGCAAGTTGTTGGTGAACTGCTATTCCGGCAGTCTTTCCGGACATTAACTTACCTACATCACTGCTTGTGTCTACTGTATAAGTAATACCATTAGGATTTGCTTTAAAAGTGAACACACCGTTCTTATCCACTAGTGGTTGACTGAATAATAAGTCGCCCCAATAGTATCCCTTGGCAGAACTTGATGCTTTTTCTAATCCGGGCCAAATCTCATTGATTAAACGATGTAAATCACTGCGATCAACACCTCTGGCTATATCATACTGTCTAAATTGTTCAGGGCTATAGACGGCTCTTCCAGAGCCGTCTTTCTTATTGAACATGTGCTTGTCCATAATACTAAACTTGCCGTTGAAATCACGACCAAATATTAGTGCGGGATAACCATCCCACTTGATAGTAACTGTATTAGGATTTTTTGCTGTTGCTATAATAGCATTAAGTGCTTGAGTGGCCCCAGCGCCCCCTCCCAAGAAAATCAAATCTTCTGGGTGGTCTAGATGGCCTTTTGCTTCTACTATAATAGACGCAATGTTATCAAGTTTCTTAGTAAGTGTTGATAGTGAATCAATCATGTTATTCTTCGCCCCATTTTTTCACTATTTTTTGTTCGGCGACCTGCATACCGCCTCGACGCTGCGCGGGAGACTGCGGTACAACCGGTGCCCGTCTAGCACGCATAGCAGCTTCAGCACTAGCCCGGTCTGCTGCTGGCGCCAATGCCGCATTAGGAGTCGCAAGAGATTTCTGTATTAACGATCCTATTCGCTGTTTACCTTTTTTATCAAGAACAGTCACTGCTGCTTTTGCTTTAGCATATGCGGTGCCGTCAGCTACGGGTGCTATACCCTGTGCTGAACTAGCACCCTGTGTTAGTCCACTCAAAAAACCAGGCTGTTCTGCCGCAGTGGCCGGGGCAGCGGCTGCATCTCTGCCTTTGTTGCTATGCGATAGCGCAAATCCTAAGTTTGCTAGTTGTGTAAGAGGAGCAATAGCTGCTTTTCCACCGTCTGTCATTGAATATGATTGTTCAACAGCATCACTCAATTCTTTGATTTTCGCAGATTGTGATGATGTATCAACTCCGTGCATGTACTGAGTAAACATTTTTTGTAAGTAGCTGCTAACACTGCTAGTGGCGTTGCCTGCTTCCATCATTGATTCAAACACAACATTTAATTTGCTATATGTTGATGATTCCCTTAATGCGGCTGTAGCAGTGGCCAGTCTTGCTGCTCTTTTCTCACCGGGGGTTTGTACGGGTACAGCAACTGGCTTTACAGTTGTTTGTGGAGCTGCGGCTAATTGTTTTGCTGTCCTGATATTAGCGGATTGCGTTGCTACTTGATTTGCCGGTAACTTACTGAATTGTCCACTGGCACCAGCTTGTGATTGCTGTTGCGTCTTTTGTAATCTAATACGTTTTTGTTCAGGAGTCTCGGCTTGTGCCGAGACAGGGTTTGGCAGCTTACTGAATTGACCACTGGACTTATCAAGCGTTTGCTGTTGCGTCTTTTGTAATCTAATACGTTTTTGTTCAGGAGTCTCTGGGGCTGCTGTTGCTGTTTGACCTGCCACAGGCGCAGATTGACCTGCTACTGGGGGGATAACTATTCCGCTAGCAATTGCACTTTTGATGTTAGCAGATGCGCGCCCGATGAAATCTTTAATGAATCCATCTCTTGCCATTCGGTCAACAGTACTCAAGCTACCTTCAGCATTACCTTTAAATTTATCTATTCCGCCTTTTACAGCCGCTGCTCCGTGAGTTCCTATCCAATCACTAAGGTCTTCATTTAGTGCGCTAGGGTGTTTTAGTTCATTCAGTTTCACTATTTTTCCTTAAAGATTTTGCAAATCTACTTTGGTCTCTGCTTTTTATAGCACCTAGTAGTTTTCTTTCCAGGATTTGACATTGCTCTTCCGTATAGTGCTTATTCATTAATTCTAATAAATTAATAGCACTGGTAATAATATTATTAGCTCTACTTTCTATAATGTGAGTTGTATCACGATTATGACTAATAGACTCTAATTCTTCCAGAAGGCTGCGAGTATTTGTTTGCATCAAGTATTTATGCTTTGCTTTGTTTATTTCTTTAAACTATTCAGTAGCGCATTTAGTTTACTACCCTGAACATTTGCCACTATTTTCTTGGTCAGTGGTTCTGAATTATCTGATAGTTGAGAAATATCAGTGTATGGAGTAGGCTTCATCCTAGTCATTAAATCATTAGGACTAGGTTTAGGAGTATATTTTGCTTGCTGATCCGCATATCCCTCAGGGTCATCGTCAGTAATACGCATCGTTTCAATGTTGTATTCCAAATCAACTTTCATACCAACACCTGTTGAACTACGCGACTTCATACATTGAATCTGATACTTACCACGTTCACGCATACTACGGCTTGTGAAGATACCGAACACGTTATCCGCTGTATTAATCTTAGAGATACCACCTGCAATGTGACTATGATCAAACTCAATTTCATCAACTGCTGAACGATTCAACTGTGATGCTGTAACTAACAACACGCCTAATTCTTTGCTTAAATTTCGCAATTCTTCAGCTACATATTTGTCTTTAATAAACTGGTCGTTGGGGTTAACTTTAACAGATACTGGCATAACCAAGTCAAGATAATCGACCATAACAAAGTCGATCTTGATACCAGTTTGAATTTGAACTTCTTTCAGATAAGCACGAATATCATTGACATTACTTTGCGCAGGTAGTCCCTTGACACGATACTTACCAGACTTCTTCCCTATCAATGCTACCTTTAAAGCAGTATTGTCAATATCCTTACGAATATCTTTAGTTCCCATACTGGTTAACATCGCATCAGTACGCAGTGAGGTTAGTTCTTCTGAAAGTTCTAGTGTAATATAAACTCCGCTCAATCCAACTTGTAGCCAATTCAATGCCAAATTCATCATGACCAGTGACTTACCAGAACCAGAGCCACCTGCAAAGATATTAAGTTCGCCGCGACTCATGCCACCGTACAAAATACGATCCATCTGTGGCCAGCCAGTTGATACTTGACCACCTGAGTTAAAATACTTATTGATACGATGTGCGGGGTCAGCAAAGTAGTCAGTCCCCATGTCTTTCTGTAGGCTAATTTGAACTGCGTCCTTGATTAGCTTTTCCACAGGAGAAAAATCACCCTTCTCAAGCAAGTCTGCTGCTTTAAGAATCGCACGCTCAAGTTCCTGTCGCTTAGTGAATGCTTCAAACTCATCAAAGAACCATTCAAAATGTCCGTCACTTAATTCAGGCACCGGTTCAATATCAATCCCGGTTGTTGCTTTAATCTGAGTGGCATCAGGTAAAATCTTATACTTGTCAGTATGTTCTTTAAACATTTCTGCCACTGGGCGCAGCGATCTGTCAAAATTCTCGCTGTTCATAATGTTCATAACACGGGTGTATAACTCCGAGTTAGTTATCATCATTCGCAAAAATAATTTCTGAACATCAGGAGTATATTCAAGTTGTTTCTTAGATTCTTGTTTTTTCAATTTTTTTCCTTTGCATTTCGATTTTAATTTTAGACATCGTGGCTGCTTGTAATATACTCATTAGCGTTGGAAGCTTTCCGTAACGGATTATCGCATCGTTAACATCCTTTACATCAACGTGCCAATTTGGTAAGCTAATACTATATCCTAACTCTAACGCACGACTACATATTTCTAATCCGGCACGGTCTCTATCCGGTACTACTATTATCTGTTTGTTTAACTGTGCTAATACCTGTGCTTGATCGTCATTGATTGTGTTATGCATTGTAGCGCACGCATTCAAACTCAGCGCATCAAATATACCCTCAACTACCAGACATATATTCCATTCAGGTTTTTGAAAGTCAAATCCGAATACATATCCGTGCTGTTGAGAATTGATATACTTTGGTAATTTATTATCTAGGTATCTACTAGTATGTCCAACGATCTTATTTTTATAAGTATACGGTACAATTATGCGATTGTTATTTCTACCCTGAATATGCGGAGTTACCATAAACGGATATTCATTAGGATCAATATGTCGTTTGATCAAATAGTCAGTGTATATCTTATGATCAGGGTTGTTTACGTTTATTAATTCAGCATCAGTTGGCAATTCCTGCTCTTTGAATTTTACTTTTTTACGAGGTAGAACGTCACCTGAAAAGTCCAGTAAGTCTTTATGTTGTAAACTCTCCAGACTCCATCGTTGAATCTGTTCACTGTCAATACCGCACCAAATAAGAAGCTGTCTAGTTTTTGGGCTTATTGATTTGCCTAATACAAAATTACATGAGTATCTACAATTGAAACAGTTCATGGTCCATTTGGATTGACCGTCAAACTTAATACCGCCGCGCATACGGCGATCGGACTTGTGTCCAAGATGGCTACAACAAACAGCGTTGAAACTTGTCCAGCCGCTACTCGTTGTTTTTTTCTTGCCAGGTAATATAGATAGAATATCAAACATGTTCATCTATTATAACATAGTGAACACGAAAATACAATAGATACGGTGATCTATCTTCTTAAAATGTTAGTAACATCACCAATATTACTGATGAATTGTACTTGGATGTATGGATGATATCCAGTAAAGGAATATCCAATGGTATCGGATACGTTTGAATAGACATACGTGTTTCCAATGTTATACCAATCACCGTCTACTATTGTGGAACCTTGAATCTGAACGTTACCATAAAACCCAGTGTATTCTGCTTGAATAGTTGAAATTGGATTATCATCAGTTGACCAAACACTGGTAAAATATGTTAGTGCGTTTGAATTGGCATTTGCGCTTGAATTGTTATTCGGGAACAATTGCCCAGTAGGAATAGACACACTTTGTGACGGCACAAAGCTTGGTAGAATAGAATTAACGATGTTTAGATCACCGCGACCACCTGCGTTCTGATCCACGAATACTGGGTAATTGAAACTACCAACTGGAATTTCTAATGTGTAATAGCATTTTTGTGGATCAATACCCTCAATGTCTGCTGCGTTTAGTTGAAGAGCAGCAATACCTGTGGCTGCTAATTGTAGGGTCAGTGCTTTCTGAAGAAGCACAGTATTACCTTGATAGTTTAAAATACGGCATGTGATCTCCGCACCAGTGATATTAACAGGTTTCTGCTCTTGATTAAGGAACTGAAACTGCAGCTGGTTGTCGACACCTTTGTGTAATGTGAGTGGTTTAGCATAAACGGGCATATATTTCCTTACCGAGTTGCCGGATAAGACAACGACAATTTGCCGAGGGATATAGGAGAAAACTGAGGTTGCATACATTTGTTATTCGCTTCTAATGTTATATTTAGCATATCTTATATTTAGTCATTCAGGAATAATACCCGAATTCTTTCCGCAGATAAATAAACTTAATACACATTATCAATGATACCTAACGAATTCTTTAAACGCCTAAGCGAGAATCACCCTTTCATCACAATCTGTTCATACGCCAGCCAAGACTACGTGGGAATTGTTCAGAATCGTGATGATGTCGTTACCACTATATATGATTATGGTGCTATACAGGACTTAGCAGTTAAAGAGAAATTTCTAGAATTAGGTGATATATGGTGGTGGGAAAGCAACAGACTTATCCCTATCAACTTGTTTTTAAAAGAAGATTGGGCAATCTTCAGACCATATATCAGAACATTCAATAACAAAAGCTTAGTAATACTACACGGCCCCGTATGTAGTATGTCAGACCTAAGCAAGCGTCGATCAAAAAGAAGATCCATTACTCTTGTGAAAAGAATTTCGTAACAGGCATTTCCTGTAACAGATTCATATGTACAGTGACTAACTGTGAATACGCAACTGCGTGACTTCTCTTAAAGCTATACCCGCCGTCACTATCTTTCTCCCAAATAGTCTTCGCAACCTCACTCCATGGCAAGCCTATCAGATGCTTTTTTGCAGGTCTGATCATTGCCAGAAACATAGCCAGTCTGGGAATACTATTGATAGGCTCAATCATACGCTGTATACTTTGATAATGATTACCTAAATGTATAAGCGTACTTACAAATTCTCTGTCATTCAGTAGATTCCAATCTGGCTCGCGCATTAATTCTACTAAATGTGACTCATCACGTACATTAGCATATACATGAACATTCAGCAAGTCCAGCTTAAAATACCCGCGCGATTCAGCAGCGGCATAGTCAATTGACGCGATATTATTGATAGGATCATATGGAATATCAGTGATATGAATTCCAGTGGAGTGCTTTCTTATAGGTGTTATATTACGCATAGCCGCAGGAATATGCTTAATGTGTTCCAACAGTAAGTCCCTGTTTCCTAGATCAATGTCAACGTCACCGTTAAATTTCATATTTGAGTTTAAACCAAACTAATTTAGCCATATCATTAAATTTCAACCGTCTTGTTGCTCCTTTATACGGGCGCCACATTTTACAGGAGTATTCTGTTTCTAACCACAGTGCAAACTCATGCTGTATAGAATCTTCGTCCGGTGCTAGTTTAGTGGTATTAACGTTTAATAGAAAATATCTCCTAGCAGAATCTACTGATAAAAGAGCTAACTCGTCTGGTTTAAGTTTAGGATTAATCTTCATAATTTCACGGAGGGGTTACTCCGGCGGCAATGAGAATCTTATACGCCTTCTGTACAATGAATGCCTGACGTGCCGCATCTTCGGAAGCCTTGTGAGTTGTCACATAACCACCGTCTTTAAGATTCACTCCAGTAACATCAAACAATGTTCGTGTGTCTCGTACTTTGTAAAAGTCCCATGGTGGTTGCATCTTAAAGCTGGCCCAAGATGTTTCCACTGCTACAATGTCAAACGCTGCGCCGTGACTCCAGGGGTTACCTTTGTTCCAACAGAATTTATGAAGTTTCTCCATTGCTTCCTTGAAGGGAATTCGGTCATGATCACCTAGTGCTTCATGTTGCGCCGCCTCACTTTGATTGCCCCACCACTTAACAGTTTCATCGTTGATAACTCTGCCCATATCAAGTTGTTCTTCAATTGAAGGTCGCAGATCAATCTTGTCAACGATACCGTTGCCCTTAGGGTCGAATACTACTGCTCCAATCGTGAGGATAACGCAGAATGGACTTGTGTCCAGCGTTTCCAAATCTATCATTACATTATTTGCCATTATAGTTTCCACATTTCGTACATTGTCTTAAACTCGTCTTTTGTAATCTCTATTGTAACACGGTCTGAGTGAAAAGTAAAGTCCCAACCATCACCTCGCTGCCCAAAGTTTCTTCTGCACCATTTTACAATAATGCTTGGATCTTCTGACTTTGCCCTACAATCATACGTGTATACTTTCTTGGCGCCGTAGGTGCGAGGCATGTCTATTACTTCTATTGTCTCGTATTCAACTGCTCTAAAGTATCCATGTGCGTGTGTATTTAAAATTGCCATATTATCCCCATATTAATGCGAACCATGTCGCATTCTGATCATCATCAAAATCAACTGACCAGCCAGCCCTGAGTCCAACTCTTTCTTCTCTAATATCAGATGTGCGTTTCATGAACCAACCTTTTCCGTACCAAAAAACAATTGGCATACTGTGAAGCTCCGCGCCTATGTTGTCACTTAGCCATTTTAGCATTGGAGCATACGCACCGTAAACTGTAACAGAGGTCTTAGTCATTCCCAACGCAATCTGAACATCGTGGCATCTGCGGGATTGTTGAATATGAATCGTTTCAATCCAGGACTAACTCCGTGTACTGATTGTAATGAAGTGGCGAATACTTCTTTGTGAAAAGTTTGTTCGCACCAATTCCGCATTTTAATATAGTCTTGCCGATTTAAATCTTCCCCACCAGAAGACCACATTGTGTCCTTGGTCGGCTTAATTTCCACAAGAGTCCATTTCTCTTTGCGAATTAAATTTCTGAATATGTGTTTCACTCTAGCTCCATCTTAATATAAACAACATCAGGTCCTGCTCACTGTCGAACTCAACCGTCATCCCAACTTGATTAGTTCCTAGTTGTAGATCGCACCAGTCTTTGAGTGCTTCGTAATGTGTGTTCCAATAGTCCATATCAGTTAGTATGACCATGAGTTTTGAAAACTCAAGATTAGCAGGGACAAGGATAAATCGCTTTTCCTTGTTGAAGTCAAAATCCATTACTTATCCCCACAGAAGTGAGGCGACTGTTGCCCACTTGGCATGTTTAGTTCTAACTTTAATAGTAAGTCTATTCTCTGCTGCGTTGTTATCTCTAAGTCCCCATTGCCAATCCCATCCTTGCTTGCCTACATTCTTTTCAAGCCAAGGTCTATAATGGTCGTTAGGGTCCGCCGAGTCAAATGATTGCTTGGTTGTTCCCATGGTCCAATCCCACCGACGATCTTTTTCATCAAGCACAAATACTAAACCAACAGGCCATTTAACATTAATTGTTACCCCTGGCATCCAGTGCCACCAAGCAGCTTCTACTAGATTGCCTGCTCGTTTATGTATTTCCCATTTAGCCATATCTTCTTGTCTTTCTAATTTATTGCGAGGCAACTTATATGGCCACGGTATCATGCTTGGTTTTGGCGGTACAGGTCTAGTTAGCTGAACCATATTATTTTGCCCACATCAATAAAAACATTGTCAGATAGCTTTCTTTTAAAAAGTAGACATGACCTGGCCAGCTACTTCTGCTACATCTCCAATCATCTTTTGGAAATGTTCTATCGCACCATTCACATATTATATCTAATTCTTTGTTATTATACAAGTCAATCGGGTGTTTATAAGGTAGGATTACACGATACAAGCCGTAGTCAACTATCAATGCACCTTTGGGTATTTTAGCTTTTGGCTTCTTTGGTTTAGGTTTCTTCATAACCACCTCAATAAAAACATAGTGCGATGTGCAGGGGTATCATATTCTACTCTACTGTTCACAACCTTAATGCCATGTTGTTCCCAATAGTCAGGACCCCATTCTGCTCCTTTGGCTTTTCCATTTAGGCAGAAGTCATGAAAAAAGTTTTCAAACGCTTCTGAATCAGCGCAATAAACTTCGTCAGAGCTGTCATTAAGCCAGTCTACCATTATAACCACCTCAAACTAAAAAATGTAGCCAACTCGGGATCTTTAACTGTGATAGTAGGAACATAATGAATGGACTCGTAAAGCAGACTCAAGGCATCGTCGGGTATAATTGCTACCCGCTCATAGAACCAAGCATACTCAGGCATGTCAATCATCCCCTGCCGTGTTCTCTTGTTGTTGCTGTCTTCCTCAATATTACCCAGTCCAACATTCTCACGTAGCCACCGGGCACATCCGTCAGGCACACCTTGTCTAAACTCTACTCTCATAACCACCTCAATGTAAACATAATGGCGGCTTCTTCCCACTCAAATTGAATAATTTCATAACCTTTATGCCCGTATTTTCCCTCTGGATAATGATCCCATTCTACATGGAATCTTCTAAAGGGTCTATCTTGATCTGGGTACTCTAAGCACCAGTCATATGCTTCACTAACCACTTTGGGTAATTTAATACGATGGGCAAAGTATGGTTTATTGTTGCCTCCGCTACTGCTAAAGTATTTCATACCCACCTCAAACTAAAAAATACAGCATCTCGCTCGGACGAAAAGAAGTAGTCAATCTGAATCGGGCGAATCCATGCTTTGTGGGGTGTACTTCATTAGTAACATAATCAGGACAATGGTCTTTAGCCCATTCTAATGCTTTCCATGCTGGATCATATGGTAATGTAACAATCATGCCCACCTCAAACTAAAGAACAAGGCGTCTTGCTTCTTCTCAAACACCCATCGTTGCCCTCTGCCATAGCACTTAATATTATGACTCGCACACCAGGATAGAATCTCAACTACTGTTTCTCTGGGCTGTCTCGGCAAATTAACTTCAGTCCAGCCGTCTTGTGAGTATAAATCAGCAAGTACATGGAAGTCAATTTCACTGGATAGTTCCTTGCCTGCTCTGTTTATAATGTCTTGTTCTATTTCGTTATATATCATGACCACCTCAAAGAAAACCACATAGCATCTTCATCATCTTCAAATTGTATAAACTTTTCTGTATGATAGGTAGAGTGATAGTAAGGCGCCCGACAGTTTGCTTTTAACCACTCATCTACTAAATGATCCTTATAACTTCGTTGATATTTTGCGTCTACTCCATCTGTACTGTGAGCATACATTACCGTGTGTAATACCGGTACTTTAATATGTGGTAACTCGGTCCACAGTACTTTATATGTAATCATTAGCTCCACCTCAATACAAATATCAATGCATCATTCTCAGATTTAAATCGTAATATTCTGGTTCTTTCAAACGGACCTGTCCAAGTAATAGACACCAATGAATTAGATTCAACTTTTGTTAATTGTTCTTTTATTTTGATCCATCTGTCTGCGCTCAATGATACTGAGTAGTCTTCCAGTAATTTCATGACCACCTCAATGTAAACCAAATATAATCTTTTTCATCACGGAAGTGAATCGTATCTTCGTATTTGTGTACCCAACGACTCCAAGCATCTGGTTGCTCGGGATGTGGGCCAAACTGTTCAGCACACCATTCAACTACTTCGTGATAATAGTTTTAGTTATACACTGCTACATACCATTTACTACGGTTGAATTTATATTTAGATTTACTAAACCTTACATTGAAGATACCAGTATTTGGCATAGGTTGCACCCCTATAATAGATTGTGCCATTACAGTAGATAGCAGCTTCATAGTGCGCTTGTGTATTTCTATTTGTAAATCGTTCATGAATACTTCAATGCTATCATCATAGCATCCTTGCTGTTGTTAGTTGCTATAAACACTTGATCACCACCGCTAATTTCATTAAGGTGAAAGCGACCATCCCATTGATGGCGAAACCCACGCGCAAAGTAATGAACCGCACAGTCACCTAATGCTCGGTTAGGATACATATACTGTCGAATGTCATCGCCCAGTGCCCATCCAAACGGTTCTTCAAGATCAAATATCTCTACGGACACTGGTAGTATGTATTTAAAGTTCACAAACATATTTTCAATCGTGTCAGCACGAAATAGAACAGTTTCATACAACCACTTATTCCAATCGCGTGTTTGCTTATCTTGGCCAGTACGCCAAGTTAGATACTTGTCTTTAATATATTCAATTATCTGCATAGTTCAAGTAACATTTTATATTGAGCATACGCTTCTGCTACTGATGGATACCTGGCACGAATACGAGCCTCTTCTTTACCAGCTCGATAGTCTACATCAGCTTGATTATCCGAGTTGACTAAGTGCTCAAATGCCTTTAAAGGTAGTTCAATGCCTACTATGCTGTTACCATTGCCATAGTAATCCAATGAATAGTAATCCATTGCCCTACCCATAGTATTATAAGTATTATAGTCGCGTCTTTGTTCGTAATTTACTTTGGCACCGTAACGGATTACAAAATCTTCAATTGTTTTATTATTCATGCCCACCTCAATTTAAAAAATACTGCTAATGCTTCGTCATCAATGGTTATGCCCCATTTTAAGACAGCGGGAATTTCCCTGTAACCAATGGTCGTATCCAAGTCCCATCCGTCGCCACATTTTCTAGCATAAGCTCCCTTGCCGATCTCTTTTCCAACATTGGTGACTAACCAATCTCTTAACTCATCAGCGTTCAAATTACGCGAAACTGTTATAAAACTCATGCCCACCTCAACTTAAACCACATAAAGTCTTTTTCTTCTTTAAAGCAAAAAGTTGTGTTACCAAACATACTATGCATTACCCAAATCTTATCGCCCATCATACATCCCCAAGCCTTTGGTGTTTCGTGTGCCCATCCACCTTGCCCGATATGTTCGTGACACCACTGCTCCATTACCCTGTTTAAATGATAATGGTCTTTACCAAAGGTAATCCAACTTGTAGTATCGTTCATGTCCATTTCAACACAAACCAGGTATAAGTCTTTTCATCAATAACTTCGAATCCTGTCAACTGACCACCGCTACTATATTGGCACCGAACACCGCTGTCCTCTTCCAAACACTGCAAGTATTCATCCTTTCTTAAAACAGGCTGCTGACTACGACGCCATTTTCCAACCATATTAAAAAACTGACGATGGATCGCAATCTGTTCAGTAACAGTTATATTATTTGGAATTAGTTTTCTCATTGCCACCTCAATACAAACCAAACATAATCTTTTTCATTATTGAAACTAAAAGTTTCCCAGTTGGCAGACCAGTTAGCATTTTCAAAAGTATCAACGCACCATTGCATGATATCTATGAACGGGGCAGCACCATTGTACTGCCAACTGTAATTGGTAGTCATTGCCATCTCAGTATGAAAAACATAGCATCTGTTTCGGTATTGAAATAAGCAACATTGGAGTAAATGAGACAATCCAACTTGATTTCGTCTCTCCACCCCCTCAGGGTGTCGCTATCTTTACAGTGGTCATGAATTTTATACATATATTCGCCAGGAGCATGTATGTTGTCACTGCTGGACACTTTTTGAATTCTCATTGCCATCTTAATATAAAAAAAGTACGATCCGCTTCAGTGCGAAACCAGAATTTGCTATTATTCATATACCAGCGTGAGTTAAGATTATTCCAAATAGAGCCACCGTCTGGTCCGAATGTTCCAATAGCCCATGCTTCCATTGTGAGCCAGGTGATGTGCGAGTCCCATGGCCAGGGTCTGACTATATAATACCTGGCACCGTGTATTCCACCTTCACTTAGTTCTAGCTCCATCGCAGTGCTAACACGGTATAGAGTTTTTCATGTATGTCAAACTTGTTTGAATAATGAATCCACCTAAGGTCAATGTGTTCGTGCCACAATTCTTTGGGTTGCTCACGCATCCATTCGCATACGACACTGACACACGCAACAGTATACCAAGTCTCTCCATCTACTGGGGCCTGATCTGTTATCTCAAAGTTTCCTTTTGTCATAATTGTCCCGTACAATTGATTAAGCATACTTTTGCCAGACTGCCTATAAGCAGTGAACAATGTTAGTTCACCTCGCTTAAAACTATGTAAGCCCGTACTTTCAATGTCGTATAATGTCTTCATATCTGTATTATAACAGATTATGGATTAAATGTCAATAGCCACCTGCTCGTAACAATGCTTTGACTTCAGCAGCAATTTCTGGGTATCTTTTGAACTTGATAGCCCATTGCTCTGGGTTGATATAATCAAGAATCATTGAAACATTATCAGAAGTTAGATTAGACAGAAATGTTGTTCCGCTGTCGCTTTGATACAACAACCATGGACTTATCTTCCCTGCGGTAATGGCATAACAAATTCGATTTACATTTCCATATCGTAGACAATCATGTGATTGAATTGATTCTGTTTCAGCTAATTTAATAGTTGTTTCAATGCTGCGAACAATCGCGTCCATTGGATCTTCGATTCTGGTATAAGCAATCAGAAACTTTGTATAAACACTGTCTTGACACCAGGTGTCAATTTTTATCTGTTCTTTCAGTAACCAATCAATGAATCTACTGACGCTTATCGCATTAATTTCCGCACAGTAATTGCCAAATTTTACAAATGCGTTGTAGTACGGACTTTTGATAAATTCTTCAACGGTCCTATTCTTTTTACTTGTGCTGTTGCGAGTATAGAATTGTAGCCAAGCTTGAAATCCAATACGATTGCCCTTCTTGTCGCGTTCAACCCAACGATGTTTGTATTGGCATATATGTTTGAATACCGTGGCTTCCTTTGCGAATTCTCTCTTACAAAATTCACATTCATATTTTACTGGATTAGTTTCCGCGGTCTTTATCATATTGAGCAATGTCGGCATCTGTAATAAGTTGATTAAGAGTTTCGATATCAGCTTGCTTTAAATTAGGGAATAGTTCAGCTAAATGACACTTGCGTTTATGATCGGATACAAACGCTTTAGCTGCGCCATCGATGGCATCTTCGCTTGTCTTGGGATAAATCTTATTAAAGTACTCTTTGACATCTTTAGTCTTTGCTGGCTCTTTTAACAAACTTACTTTACCACTAAGGTGGGGAATCCATTTGTGAAATTGCTTACCTAAGTTAGGACTTGAAGCGCACAGCATCAACCATTGAAGCTTAGGATGTTTTTGTACTACTTCATTGAACAAATGAGTATTCGCATAATGATCCACACTGCGAACATAGTATCCAGCTACATCACCGCTACCTGATACCGCGCTCATCCAATGAGTCATCATAAATGGAACAAACTTTTTTTGTTGTTCTTCAGTCAGGCGTTCAAGATATCCATAGTCTTTTTTATCCATTGCTGCCAGCGATTCGAATAAATCAAAATCTTGATTTCCGAATTTTTCATCAGCTGGAGTTTTAGATTTAGTTACTTTAGTTACTTTGGTTGCCATACTAGTATGCTTCGTAGCCAAGTTCAGCTACATTTAAATTTGGCATGGTAATGCCATCTGTTGCGAATCCTTCGATAACAGTTCTGACATACGAAGCCGACGGTGGCGTATCACGAAGAATTTTGCGATAATCTTCTGTCATGACATAAACCCAAGCTTGCTTAGGAATGCCTTCATGGATAATATCCGCATATACTCGTCCGTAGAATGAGGGGTACCCTTCTCGGTGATCTAGATCATCCAGGATGTCGTAATCAATTTCCCAAAGTACACCCAATACCATGTTGCCGGGCTTGTCATACACATTGGCATAGCATAACATTTCCCATTCGAATCCGGGCAAGGCAGCTGGGCCAAGTCTTTCAGCACCCTGAGGCATAACATCATTGTTAGTCAGCATACCATAAGAAAAGAATAAAAATGTTTCGTTCATATTAAAAAGCTTGGGAGTAGTCTACAATTTCACAATTACGGCTTACTTCTTTAACAAAGTAAACACACTTGGGTTTCAATCCATCTTCAATCGGTACACACAGAAATTGACCGTTCTTCAGTCGTGGGGCGAACCAAGTAACATCATTGTAGATATCAACGATTTCAATGGGAAGAAATGATGGACTGAATGATGATAGTGGATTGAATTCAAACGCATTGAATCCACGATCATTAATACTTGTCAGTGGTAATGTCTCCAGATCACCGTGTTCTTT
>Ga0136655_1000570_pt1 | contig 16585 bp, 11 predicted proteins | sample CPBDNA_2_FD_94863 | JGI IMG/M metagenome (GOLD analysis project Ga0136655, IMG submission 94863) | Freshwater to marine salinity gradient microbial communities from Chesapeake Bay, USA - CPBay_Spr_15_0.8_DNA (version 2) | ecosystem: Environmental > Aquatic > Marine > Coastal | place: USA... | reverse complement strand
CATTATTACAACCATCATCGAATCAAATCCAAACTAAACGGAAAGAGCCCGGTACAATACCGAGCTCTTTCACTAAATTTAAATCTTTCTTAAACCGTCCAACTTTTGGGGGCTAGTCCAAATTTCCATCGGGCTTTTTTAGTGCCAATTGTTCAGACCTCGTAGAATTCGATAGGTAGCCCATCCGGATCCGCAAAGAATGTGAATCGTTTTCCTGTGGTCTCATCTATGCGGATAGATTCTGTAGCTATGCCATAATCCGTTAAAAACTCAATACTTTCTTCCAAATCACCTACTGAAAAGGCAAGGTGTCGAAGACCAAGAGCCTCAGGCCTCGAAACTCGCTTGGGAGGATTTGGGAATGAAAAAAGCTCGATCACATAGTTTCCATTTAAAGCCAAATCAAGCTTAAATGAATCTCGTTCTGCGCGATAGATTTCTTGAAGAATTTCCAAACCCAACACATCGGTGTAGAATTTTTTGGATCGCTCGTAATCATCGCAAATGATAGCAATGTGATGGATGTCAAGTAGTTTTAGCATCAGTCCATTAAATGTTTTTTGAGGAAATCAGCCGTTGCCTGATCCACGCGTACCATGTTTTCCCACTTCATCCAATGATGCGTATCTCCAGGAATCAGTATGGATTCGTAGGGCATTTTCAATTCTTCAAATCTTCGAATCAAGTCGGCTGTCTGACTGACATTGACATTACGATCATCGTCTGAGTGAATAAATAGAACGGGAGAAGTCCAGGATGCCAGATCTGAAATCGGAGAGGATTCCCATGCAACTTTCTTCGCCTTTTCATAGTCTGGAGCGACCTCATAAGTTTCAGGTAAATCATATCGTCCATCCAAATCGTGCACTCCATGAATGTCTACCCCAACTTTGAATAAATCAGAGTCTCTTGCTAGTGCTAATGAAGTCAAAAAACCACCGTAGCTTCCTCCATAAATCCCGATTTTATCCCCATTTACCTGAGCCAAATTCGCCAAATATTCTCCTCCGGCTTTGATGTCCTGATATTCGACAGCTCCCTGATGATAGCCATTTGCTGGGCGATGAAACTCGTACCCGTAGCCTATACCAAGTCTATAATTCACCGAAAGCACCACGAAGCCCAACTCAGCCAAATACTGATTGATCGAGTAGGTATTCGAATAATAATCCATGTAGCTCCAGCCTAAAAGCATCTGACGCTGTGGTCCGCCATGAGCGAAAATTACTCCTGGCTTTTTTGCAGCGCCTCCTTCTTTTTCAAAAATCTGTCCATAGACAGTTGTTCCATCCGGAGCTCGAAAGCTGACCTGTCTTGGAGTGACCAAGCTTTTTTGAGGGAAGTCCGATGGGATTAAATCTTCTTGTAATAATTTAGTGTTTGCCCCTTCTTTCAAAGCAATCAAATGAGATCGTTGGGCTGTTGCACTAAAAAAAGCCATTTTACCGGTATTGCCCACCCAAACGGGATAAGCTTCGATTCCGGTTCCTGAAGTTTCCCAATTCAATTTGTTGTAGGCCAAATCAATGGAGCCAATATGTCTCCGATCTAAGTCTTGTGGACTATCTCCAGTATTGGCCGAAAACGTCAGCTTCTTGCTGTCAGCGCTTAATTTTATTTGCTCCACCATATAATTCCCGGGAGTTAAAGCCGTCACTTTTTGATCGGAAAGTGAAAGTGAATACAGGTGTTGCCAGCCATCTTGGTAGGATTCAAAGATGATTTTGTCAGCAGTTGCGAAAGTTAAAAAAGGGTTGTAGTAGGATCCGCGAAGTGTTTCAGGAGATTTCCAGAGCTCCTTTCCTTTTCCGGTAGCTAAATCTGCCACCCAGATCTCCCATGGATTATGACGCGGTTCCAGCAGTGGAAAAGCTGCGCCTTTGCCACCTAGGGTTCGGATAAAAGCAATTGACTTACCATCCGGCGACCATTGGGGATTGGAGTCCCGGTGAAAGGAAGCCTCCATCCATCGGATAGGAGTGGCAGAGTCCTTGAAGACTCCTAAAATGGAATGGCTTCCACGGTTTACTGTAAAGGCTAATTGCTTTCCGTCCGGAGAAAACTGCATCCCGTTGACAGTTCCTTTGACTTCAAATAATTGCTTTGGCTTTTCAGCGCTATTCAAATCAGTTTCCCAGATTTGTCCACCTTTCAAAAAAATCAAGCGAGCTGGAAATCCAACCACTGGAGAATCTGCTTCCATAACCTGAGTCAAAACTCCCGTAGACAAATTGATTTTCCAGATTTCCACTTTTGGGAGTAGGGTAAGGTTTTCTGCATTGACTGTGGAGGATGCATTTCCACCGCCATGATCACCTCCTCTGACAAATACCAGCCAGTTTCCATCCGGGCTGAATTGCAAGCTGCTGATTTCCTGCCCATCATCATTCATAAAAGGAGTCATTTTCTTGGGTAGAAAGTCTGGGCCTTCTGCAAAATAAATGTTTCGCTTTCCCTGTTCATTCATGGCCCAAGCGATTTTTTCGCCCGATGGGGAAGAGGTCAACTCAGAAGGAAAGCTGAATTTGGCTACTTGCTCCATGGTGAAGGATTGGGAGAGAAGCTGCTGAAAGGAGCAAACAAAAATCAAAAGGGATAAAAGGAACCGGGAGCGAAGTGCGTTCATAGTTTTTTCTTTAGGGGGAGTTTTTGGCTTTTAAAAGGATTTTAGGATCCTCAAACCTCAATAGGTGTCATGAATTTGGTAAAGGATCTTTTCCAATTCCTTCTTTAATTCGCTGGAAGGCTTAGCGTAATTATTCATCATGCAGGAAAAGTGGAGCACTTTACCGCTTTTGGTGATCAGATAGCCACTCAAAGCATTACTCATGGAAAGAGATCCGGTTTTCGCATAAATATAGGCAGGTTGACCCTCATCGGCTTTATACCAATTACGGATCGTACCTGATTCTCCTCCGGCTGGGAAATAGGCCTTAATTTTTTCGAGTGGAACCTCAGCCCTTATCTTTCCCAGCAAAGCGATGATACTTCTCGGAGTAAACATATTGCGTGCAGAAAGCCCTGATCCGTCAACCCATAATGGCTCGTCAGGAAGGTCAGCCAGTAGATTTTCTTTGGCATAGGCTATTGCGTCAGCGGTGCTGAGTGTGTTATTCAATTGATCAGAAACTAAAAGCAGGAGTTGCTCCGCTAGGAAATTATCAGAGATTTTCATCATTTGCGAATAGATACTATCTGCAGCTGAGGTCTGGACTTTTTTAGGATTTCCTTTGAGGTAAGTGTCATTTTTGATCAGAGTGACTTTTTTGTCAAGTTCTTGGCCAAGCCAAATAGCAGTCATCTCAGGCGAGGTGACTAAAGGGATATCAGTTTCAAAAGTACCTTCCCATTTAGCTGGTTGTTGGTAGGTAAAAAGATTTTCGTAGCGGTCTCGCTCAAAATTGTAGCTTTTCCAGTTTTCATTTTTTTCGGGCTTCAGCCTATTCTTGAAAAGGCTTGGGATAATTTCAAAATTTGAATCTTCTTCATTTTTATCAAATCGCACCACATTTCCATAAATCGGAAAAGCCGACCGCTCCGTCGCATAATAGTAATTGTACCAATCCCATGACCAACCCGGACCAAAGGCTTTGACTTGATCAAAGTTATCCAAGAGGTAGAGCGATTTGGATTGACTTTTCAAAAAATCCAGCGCGACTTGATTTTTCAGATCGGGATGAAGAAAGCTAGGATCTCCAGTGCCCCAGAAAATTAACGAATCACCTCTTTCCAGATAATTCAATCCATTTACCAGCTCATCTCCCAGAACAGTGTAGGCAGTGTAGAATGTAAAAAGCTTGGTGTTAGATGCTGGGATAAAATATTTATCAGAATTGATATCAACCAATACTTTATCCTTATCAGGATCCAGAAGCATAAATCCCAAATGCCCTTGCTCAAAGACTTCTGATTTGGAAAATGATTTATTGATTTTTTGAACCGCACAGGAACTGATTAGGACAGCTAAACCTAGGATAACTTTTTTCATGGATTTAATATAAAAAAAGTCTCCTGCTTTAGCGGCAGGAGACTTGATTGGTTCTAGAAAATTATTGGTTCCACCAGATTCGATCTAGTAGAGTCACGGAAGGAACGTTTGATCCGTTTCGACTGATCTCACTATCAGGATAGGCTAATCTTCTGATTAGGCTACCGCTTAGGTTTGGATTCAGATTCGCAGGAGGAGTGAAATTCTTGTAGGCATAATCAATTCTTCTGGCATCATTCCAAGTCTCTGGATGTAAAAACATGGCCACATATTTCTCTTTGAAGATATCATCCAGCGTAAGAGCCGAAGCCCCCATACTCACACTAGGTGCAGCAAGGTAAGCCGCTTTGTCAGCTGCACTTACTTTTAGCATATCCATATGTGCACTGATTCCTTTGAGGTAAGAATCATAAGCCTTCGGCTTGTCTGTTGCAAAAGCTGCCTCTGCCTCGATGAACTTTAATTCGGCATAAGTAGCTATAAGCAAAGGGGAAAGCGTGGAAGTATAATACTGCCCAGCGATCAAAGTTGATCGAGCACCTTGCTCTGGAGCATTGCCACGACCTGCGCCATTTACAGTTCCCACAAATTCACCCTCATTGGTAGTTCCCACCATCAAGGGAAGTCTAGGATCCACTGTGGGGTAACTGGTGCCATCCAATGCCTGAATAAACTGCTCTGAAATCCAGCCACCAAGCAATAAGTTAGCATTATTGATTGCTACCTGAGCCCAAGGATTGAATCGCTGCTCAAAGAACTCTAATTGTGCATTATCTGCATTAGTGGTGAATCCCGCTGCTGCCGCTGTCAGTACTTGATTGGCATCATAACCTGCTTTTCCTTTGGTATGAATCAGGTATCTAGCTTTTAGTGTATTGCCAAATTTGATCCAAGTAGACACATCACCGCCATAGATGAAGTCATCATTCCCGATAGAAATTGACGTCGTGCCCTTTAGATTTGCGATTCCCTGATCCAACAGACTGATCACATTCCCATAAAGGACTTGGTCATCATCGTAGGCTGGGGTTACTGTGGTGAAGTTGAAACTCTCTGAGAAAGGTACATTTCCAAATAGATCTACAGTCATACCAAGATTCAATGCCATCAAAATCTGACCAGCTCCTAAGTAATGGAGTGAGCCTGCAGCTTCTGCCTTTTTATTCATTTCGTTCAAGTCAGTCATCACATTGTAAAGACTGAACCAAGTTCCACTGAAATCCAACCGTTCCATAGTATCTGAACCACTATCTGGATTTGGAGAGGCAAGGTATTGTACATAGTTGCTCACCGCACTGCCTGATCGGAATACGTTGAGTGAAGTCTCATACGTAATATTAGTCATCAAACCAGCGATAGGCGCATCTTCCGGGTTGTTTGGGTTTTCGTTGACATCGAGGAAGCTTTCGCATGCCGAAGCCGAAAGGATCAAGGACGCACCCAATATTGCTCTTATCTTATTATTTAATTTCATTTTTCTGATTTTTAGAGGTTTATAGTCCCAAATTCAAGGTGAAGAAGAAACTCTGCACACCCGGGAATCCAAGTCCGGTTAATCCTACTGCGTTGCCGCCTGCACCAGCTGAAAACGACTCTGGGTCAAATCCATCCCAAGGAGTAGAAAGAATAATGTTATTCGCTGCCACAGAGAATCGAGCGGTTCGGAAAGGAGTTCGTTCCAAGACTGTTGAACTCAAATTATAAGCGAGCGTGATATTTCTTAGCTTGATAAAGCTGGCATCATTTACAAAGTTTTCAGATACTCCTCTAAAGCTATTTCTCCAATAGCCAGCGCCGTAGTTTACTCCATCAGGACCAACTCCCTGACCCAAGAAAACTGGCTTGGTATTTTGAGAACCATCTGCCAAAACCCCTGGAAATATGACTGTGTCATTTCTTCGATTGGAGTCTTCTTGTTTTCCGAAAGCAGATAGGAAATTGCCAAACTGGTTATATTGCTGTAATCCTGATCGGAAATCTATTAGGAATGAAAACTCAAATCCTTTGTAAGAAAATTGATTGCGAAGGCCTCCAAAGAGCTTTGGAACAGCATTTCCTAAGATTAATTGACTTCCAGTTCTCACTGGGAATCCATTTGCACCGATCAATTGGGGTAGATCAGTATCCAAGGTTTCTGTACCTTCAGGAGCGTCGGGTCTTACATAGGAGCTGCCATAGATATTACCATAGGCCTGACCTTCTTTCAGAATCATGGTCACCGAAGCGCCAGCATACCCAAATTGAGATCCGACTACAATCTGGTCGATTCCTTCTCGGATGCCTTTCACCTCATTTTTATTGGTGGTGATATTCGCACTGACATCCCAACGGAAGTCGCCACGCTCGATCGGGGTACCACCTATCACGATTTCCCATCCGCTGTTTTCGATCTCACCTGCATTGGTGATGTAGGAAGAGAAGCCAGTGGCATCAGAAATCGGTACCGGAATAATTTGATCTTTTGAATTTGACTTGTAATAAGTCACGTCAAGGTTTGCTCTGTTGTTGAAAAAGGCAAACTGGGTTCCAAATTCAACGGATGTTGTCCGTTCAGGCTTCAAGTTTGGATCTCCAAATACCGAGTTTTTGGAAAAACCTACTTGGCCATTAAGTGGGAATACCGAAGGAGAGACGAAGGTTGTTCCTAAAATATGCGGGTTGGTATCCTTTCCTACCTGTGCCCAAGAAGCTCTAAATTTCCCGAAAGTGATCCAGCTAGGAAGATCGAAGTTTTCGCTAAATACATAACCCAAATTTACCGATGGGTAAAAGAAAGAATTATTATCAGTTGGAAGGGTGGAAGACATATCATTTCTTCCAGTCACATTTAGGAAAATGAAATTTTTATAATCCACCATCAAATCTCCGTAGAAACCTACCAGCCTACGTATGGACTTGCCTTGGCTTGCAAAGACTTGAGTAGTATTGTTGACATTGTAAAATCCCGGAATCACAAAATTAGAACCTGAAAGGCTCACTCGATCAAATTTCCGCTCAAAGACGTCATTTCCAAGTCTCAGTTGGGTATTCCAGTCATTATTCCACTGCTTTTTTAGAGTGATGTAAAAGTTTGAAGTCAAATCGCGGCTATTGATTCGCGTTTCTTCGATAAAACCCGTAGAACTTAACGGTACTTCTCCATCAATTCCCATAGGTCCAGGTGTGATTTCTTCTCTTGCGTCCGAGTAGAAGTCAGTTCCTAATCGATAGGAGAACATCAACCAATCTGTCGGGCTATAATTGAAATTGATATTTCCAATCATCCTATTCACGTCATCCTTATAGGTTGCAAATCTTGCATCGTAGATTGGATTAGTATTGCTATAGGTCTTCATAGTACCATCCTCATTGATATAGTCTCGCACATCCGTAGTCTCAGACCAGTACATCATCCGCTCTAGGAATCGGTCGTGTGGCACGCGATTGCCACCTGAGTTGGAATAATTGATCGACCCGGAGAAATTGAATTTTTCGCTAGCGGTCACCGTACCGGAAAGTTTGGCTGTGGTTCTGTTCCAAGATGAGAACGGGATAATTCCTTCTTGATCCAATCGGCCAAATGAGCCATAGAATGTAGCTTTGTCACTTCCCCCTGATACACTTAAGCTATTATCAACCTGCATTCCTGTATCGAAGGCTCTTGTCCAGTTGTCTTGGTATCTATAGTTTGGATCATTTTCCTCTGCAATATTTGCACCCCAAGAAGGCCAAAAACTGGAGTCATCGCGTTCTCCACTAAACCCCTGACCATACTGATCTTGAAGTCTTGGTTTTTTCACCAAGTTGTCAAACCCGATAGAGCTGTTGAAATTCACACGAACCTCTCCAGCTTTTCCTTTTTTGGTAGTGATGATTACCGCACCATTTGCCGCTCGGACACCGTAAAGTGCCGTAGCAGCAGCACCCTTCAGGACCGACATCGTTTCGATATCGTTGGGATTTATATCCGCAATTCGATTGGTCATTCCCCTAGGAGTACCAGTTGATTCTACTGTGGAATTATCTACAGGTACACCATCCACCACAAAAAGTGGCTGATTATCTGCGGATGGATCCAGTGAGTTGATTCCTCGAATAATGATTCTAGCCGACTGGCCTGGGGCGCCGCCTGAATTAGTTACTTGTACCCCGGCAACTTGTCCCTGTAGTGCATTTACTACATTTTGCTGTCTTGATGTGGTGATCGCTTCCGAATCGATGCTTTGTGCAGCATATCCTAACGATTTTTTCTCTTGAGAAATACCGAAGGCGGTCACTATGAACTCGTCTAGCTCGGATTCTTCAGTTGCGAGAATTACATCAATCTTGCTGGAATTACCTACCGTAATATTTTTTGTAGAGAATCCAATAAATGAATAAACTAATACGGATTGGGCTCCGGGAACGGTGATGGAATAATTTCCATCTAAATCTGTCACGGCACCTGTGGTAGTGCCTTGAATAACGATACTCACGCCGGGGAGTGGATTACCATCCTCCTTGGCTGAGACTTTTCCTTTCACATTCTGCTGTGCGTAAATAGGCACACTGAGCAGAAAACCTAAAAGGAAAAGCAATGATATAGGGTAGCTTTTCTTCATGTGTTTTTTGTTTTAATTATTGAATTGGTTTAGTTTTTGGCGATTAGGCCCTTGCAAGTTTTTTCAGCTTTTATAAAACCGATGCATGATTGTGCATTATTTTTCGAGATTTGATTCTAAACCATGTAATGATTTCTCTTTTATCCCTCCAAAAGAGCAGTCTGGTTAGTTTAATAAATGGTAAAAAAAACATCCAAAAATTGGATAACTTGCAATAGATATCCCTATCTACTGCTTAAATTAATAAAAAAACTTTGTTTTAGGGCATTTCTTAAAGCTGATTTTTGATGAGAGGCTTATCTTTAGGTTCAACAACAAGATTATTCGTTTTAGCCACTTTTTGCGACATTTAATTTTATAAAAATGCAGAAAATGATAATAGTAAGAAAATCATAAATTTATCCACGAATAGTGTCTTCAAAAAATAGGGATGAAAGTCTAACTGAGTCCAAATTTGTAGCCTATGGATTTTATGAAACTTTTGGGGCTACCTAGTTTATAGGATTGATTTTTAGAAAAGGGCAATATCTATTCCTTCGTAAGAATCATCAGTTTTAACGTTAGTGCTGAATGCTATATCATACGGCCTTAACTACGATCGGCCATTATAATTATGTAGGTACATTCTTATTTGAGGATAAAAGAATGAGCTCAATCAAATTATCCCATGAACTGCCTCGGTTGCAAAAACTCTCCCCATAACGGTTACATTTTTTGCCGTAACGAATACAAATACCAAAAACATCTCACTCTTAATTTTCTTTATACTCGGTTCTTTTCTGCAACCTCAGTAAACCTAGTGGTTAAAAAAAGTCACAAAAAAAGAGCTGCATCGAAAGATGCAGCTCTTGAAATATAATAAACTAGAGTTTATTTAATTGTGGTTATAGTTTCTGTAGTAATTTTCTTTCCATCCTCGTATCGAATTTCTTTTTTGATCTCTACTTTCTCTGACATTGAATCACCATGAGTTCCTTCAGAAATATGAGGTGCAATAATCAAAGCCACAATTGACATTAATTTGATCAAGATATTCATGGATGGTCCAGAAGTGTCTTTAAAAGGATCACCTACCGTATCACCAGTTACTGACGCTTTGTGTGGCTCAGATTTTTTATAATACATCTCTCCGTCAATCTCTACACCTTTTTCAAATGACTTCTTCGCATTATCCCAAGCACCACCGGCATTGGACTGGAACATTCCCATCAATACTCCTGAAACAGTCACACCTGCCAATAGACCACCAAGTACTTCTGGTCCAAAAGCAAATCCAAAAACTATAGGAGTGATCAAAGTAATGGCTCCAGGAAGTAGCATTTCTCGAAGAGACGCCTTGGTGGAAATCTCCACGCACTTTTCGTATTCAGGCTTAGCCTTGTATTCCATGATTCCTGGAATCTCTCTGAACTGACGTCTTACTTCATTCACCATGTCCATAGCTGCCCGGCCAACTGCCGCAATCGCCAAAGAGGAGAAGATAAAAGGAATCATACCTCCGACGAAAAGCCCTGCAAGCACATCCGCCTTATAAATATCTATTGAATCAATTCCAGCAATACCCACAAAAGCCGCAAATAGTGCTAATGAAGTCAATGCTGCAGAAGCGATCGCAAATCCTTTTCCAGAAGCCGCAGTAGTATTTCCTACAGCGTCAAGGATATCTGTTCGGCCTCTTACTTCTTCTGGAAGCTGGCTCATTTCAGCGATTCCACCTGCGTTATCCGCAATAGGACCGAATGCATCAATTGCCAACTGCATGGCAGTAGTAGCCATCATTCCGGCTGCTGCGATTGCTACCCCATAAAGGCCAGCAAACTCGTAAGCTCCATAAATACCACCTGCTAACACCAAAGTAGGTAAAACAGTAGATTCCATACCAACAGCAAGTCCGCCAATAATATTAGTAGCATGACCTGTAGCCGACTGCTTAATGATAGACAATACTGGGCGCTTGCCCATAGCAGTATAATATTCAGTGATGATGGACATCAATGTTCCTACCACCAATCCTAGGATGATCGAATAGAAAACATCCATATTGGTAAATTCATAGCCTCTGATCGAAAGTGTCTCTGGAAGCATATACTGCACAATAAAGAATGAAGCAATACCAGTAAATACGATTGAAGACCAGTTGCCCATGTTCAAGGCATGCTGTACATCGCCTTTATCATCTTTAATAGTTACGAAGAACATTCCCATGATCGAGAAGACAATTCCCAAACCTGCTAATACCATTGGAAGTAGGATAGGAGCAATCCCACCGAAATTATCTAGAGAAACGATCTCTCTACCCAACACCATGGTAGCCAAAATGGTGGCTACGTAAGAACCGAACAAGTCAGCTCCCATACCAGCTACGTCACCTACGTTATCACCTACGTTATCAGCGATTGTAGCAGGGTTTCTAACATCATCCTCAGGGATTCCTGCTTCTACTTTACCTACTAAGTCAGCTCCTACGTCAGCAGCTTTGGTATAAATACCACCACCAACTCGAGCAAAAAGTGCGATAGATTCAGCTCCAAGGGAAAAACCTGCTAATACTTCCAGTGCTTTCTCCATTTCAACACCATTCACACCGGCACCTACGCTTTGTACATACACGTTGTAAAAAATGATAAACAAAGATCCAATACCTAATACAGCTAATCCAGCAACACCAAGACCCATCACAGAACCTCCTGTAAATGAAACTTTTAAGGCGGCTTTTAGGCTAGTTCGGGCAGCCTGAGTGGTTCTTACATTCGCTTTAGTAGCGATGTTCATACCTAGATATCCAGCAAAAGCTGAAAATACGGCTCCTATTAAAAATGAAATGGCGATAACGGGACTAGAAGTCTCTACAGACATTCCAGACCACACCAATAGAATTACTGCAATGACTGCAAAATAGGAAAGTACTTTCCACTCTGCTTTTAAGAATGCCATGGCGCCATCTGCGATGTAGCCTGCCAATTCATTCATTTTCTCATCGCCAGTAGGCTGCTTAGTGACCCAAGCAGACTTGATTGCCATTGCAATCAAACCAAGGATTCCCAACATCGGGACTCCGTAAATCAGAACTTGTTCCATATGATTATTTATTCCTAAAGTAATTTTTTGATGGACAAAGATATAATTTATCAGCAAGCTACCAACTGAGATGAAAAACCAAAAAATCAGCTGATTACTTTGAATTCCACCATCAAAACTCTAGATTTTTATAAATAATTTAAAACTTGACGGTGTTTTTGTGAAATCGTCATTGTGTATCTACTTGACACCAAAATTTAATTTTAGTGATTTTTTCAATATTGCTCTTCAGATAATTTCGTGCGAACTTAAATTCAACTTCTCCTTTGAAGGAATTTGTTGATCAGAAAATTGGATATCACGAAAGGTTAAACCTTTATGAGATTTGGTTTTCTTTGAAAAACCTTAAATATGAAACTCATGGATAGCAAAGAAGAATTGATCAAGCGATTTTTGGCAACTGATCCAATAGCTTATCAAGGCAAGCCAGAGCTTTTGGCTCTTTGGTATGATGGGCACGGCGATTGGGAAAAATCGCATGATCAAGTAGATCAGTTGCCTGGAAAAAGTGCCGCTCGGATTCATGCCTATCTCCATCGAAAAGAAGGGGATCAGTGGAATGCGGACTATTGGTACAAAAGGGCAGGAGAGAAGTTGCCTAATCTTGTGCTTGAAGAAGAATGGGCTGATTTAGTTCGTAGATTTTTCACTTAGGATCTTGAGGATTTACTAGTAGAATGATGTTCATCCCTTCCAGGTAGTCACCATCAGCCAAGGCTTTTATTTCAAATTCCAACCTACTAGGATTTGAACTTGCCTGCATAAATTCCAGCTGCTTTGGATCTACTTCAAGGGTATATTTTCCTGGAAGAAGTCCATATGAATAGTAGCTTCCATCCGAGAAAGTTCGAATCACTTCCCCTTTGGTCTCGCCATTTTTTAGCAAAATCAATCGTAATCCACCCTGACCTTGGGATTGTCCATTCTTTTCAAGTAAAACTGTGCCATCGATGATCCCTGTCTGATAAAGTGGGATATCAATAGCGCGGAAACGGTTAGGCTCGGCTATGAAAGAGAAGCTCTTGAGTTTTGGAGCAAGGTTTGGATTAGGAAGCGCAGCGAGGTCGATATCAATTCTATATTTCCAATAACTTTGAAGCTGGGTAATTCGCAGCAATCCGTCAGATCCGAGTAATATATTGGCAGAACGATCCAGAAGAACAGCCTTGGCTGGCACGATTTCCTCTCCTTCGTCATACAGTTCATTTTCATTGGTATCCACAAATAAACGAACCGTAATTCCAGAACGTGTGATTTGATCACGGTTACTCGGGATTACTGTGTTTCCAGTTGGATCATAAGCAAGTGAGCCGCTGAAGGATTGCTGAGCAGAATAACCTCCTGTCCGCTTACTAAATTGCGAGGATGAGCGCAATGAGTTAAAATCAATTAAAAAACCGACATTAAACTGGGATTGATTAAGGGCTATTTGCCTGTCATATCCCAGCGTAAATCTCCCTGTTTTGAATAGCGTTTGTGATAGAAGCAAACTGATGGATTCCGACTGTTTTAAAAGAGTAGAATAACGGTATTGTCCTCTCAAAAACATTCCTCTGACATACACCGGGATTCCCGGTGTTCGAGCTAGCGTATAGGTTAAAGAAGTAGTAAATAATCCAAATTGATTTTGCGTGGGATTCTCACTGATAAGTATGCTGCTTCTACCGCCACGGTAATTTACTCGGAAGACCATTCGACGGATTTGTGTGTTGAAGTCTACTTGGTAGTTATTTATACCTTCTCCAGTATCAAACCATATGCGTTCACCTGTTAAACGAAATCCCCCAAATTTCCCAAATATCATTAAAGGGAAAAACGTATTTAAATTAGCATCACGCACTTGTCCTCTGAAGTTGAGGGCGGAATTTGGATTATACTCGGTGAATTGAGCATTTATACTAGTATTTGTAGCGTAGAAGACACTACCCGAAGCCCTATAATATCGATTAGGCAATGCGTCAATATTCAAGAGGTATTGTTGGAAAATCCTTGCAGAAAGTCCAAAAAAAGGATAGACTTCTTGGTCTCCAAAGATACCACCTTGATCTATTCCAGCTCTTATGGTCACAGTGCTGGTCAACCCATAAGCCAAATCAGCATGGGAAATTAATCCAGTTCCTAAACTGTCTGAAGTGAATTGAGGAAGTCCTGCTTGAACATTATATCCCACAAACCCTTTGGGAAGAAAGCTGAATGGAACTTGGATCTGTCGATCTTGGATGATTACTTCTCCGGAAGGAGTATAGACCCGAGTACTTAATCGTACTGTGCCATAAGTGATCGGAGCATTGAAGCGATAATACCCAACCTCATTTGCTCGGGTAAAATCCACCAATTGGCCACCGATTAGTAACTCGACCTCAGAATCCGGTGCTGTCGTGCCATCGATCACGAAAGAGTCTAACTCTAATCTGGGGATTACTGGGTTATTAGTAATCGAAACTCCGACTAAGTTGGCGCCATTAGAAAAACTGGTGGTACTGATTTGGCCTACGGAAATACTGGCTATTCCCACATTTCGCTCAGGTTGCATGCCTCCTTTAAGGACATATCTCCACCTTACTCCGGCAAAATTGCTCAGGAGATTTCCTTGGTTTAAATTCCCTTGATAGGATCCTTGAAGATCACCACCCAGGAGCTCCATTCCCGCATTGAATGATAGGCCTAGATTATTTCCTGCATTTGTTTTGGTATAATTTAGATTATAATCAAAGACACCTAGAGCTAAGCCCTTACGGTCTCTGGAGTAAAGTAATGGAGCGGAAGACGCTGCGTTGTTTAAACGATTTTGGAGTTGTTGACGAATTGATTCCCGTTTCTTCCGCTCCTCGATAGGTAGGGGCGAAGTGGATATCATACTCACACTTAGCGCGTAGGTGTTGACCGTGAATGTGATTCCAAATACCTCATAAAAATAATCAGGATGTAAAAAAAGGTCTAATTCTCCGATGTAGTATTTGTCGGCATCGAGGTTGCCAGATTTGCCTTTAATAGTAAGTTCATTTGTAATCGGATCAATAGCCCAATCGTCATTTTTCCCAGGAAACTTACCCTGCAGGCCTTTTCCCGAAGCTGTTTTTTCGGCAGGTATAGCTAGAAGACTTAATACCTCGCCTAATGGTAAATAAGCCACTTCTCCAAAAAACACTCCATTTAGATAGACATTACCTACTGCTGGGTAATTGAAATTTAGTAATACCTCTCCATCCGGTATTTTTTGAGCAAAAGCCGATTGAGAGACATTGAGTATAATCAAGATTAGACCCAAATAAAATGGGAAGAACTTTGATGCTTTCATTGGCTGTTCACCAAGTGTGTTGAGTTTTGAACAATGATTTTAAATTAATTAGGATTTAGTTTAACTTAATGGGGATAGTTTTTGAGATGGGTGGGGATTGAACCAAATCTGAGGAAGGGATGTCGCCTCTTCTGGTTTCGTAAACCAGTGTAACTGTATAATCTCCGGGAGCAATATTTTCAGGTATTTTCAATTCCACGGCTCTTTTTCCTGAGAAATAAAGTGCAACGGTTTGGCCTTGCTCAGCGATTGTTTCGTTTTGAGCATTTTTGAGTGTGGCCATCACACTTCCGATAAATGGGGAATTTCCGGTAGTTTTAAAAGTAGGAATCACTCGAAGTAGGCCTTCAGATTGAACCGCTGAAATATCTTCAAATTCTAGTCCGGTAGCTACCGTCCCAACTTTTTGAAATGCAGCGATGACTTGGTCAAATTTAAAGTTCACTTTGGTAGTTACTTCGTTTTGAGCAGTTTCCTCTACATCTGTAGTTTGCGCATTGGAAGTGATTTTGATACGGGTGAAATAAGTGCCGGCAATAAGCGATCGATCGGGTCTGACTTGAAGTCGGACCGTTTGTTGTTGCTGAGGAGCTAAGATAAAGGTTCTAGGAAACGCACGTAGTCGTTCATCAATTCCAAATATCTTACTTCTAATACTATCGGTATAAACCATGGTAAGATTCCCCAGGTCATCGTTGCCAGGATACCCAAATACAAAACTCACATTGATTTCCTGTGGCGTATCCCCAGGATTGGTAATAAATACAGAGCCTATCCCATTTCTATCTATAAATATGGTCGTTGGAGCGATCGAAACCTGCCCAAAAACGAGCTCAGTTTTTGTCAGAATAACAAAGGTCAAAACAACTAAGAAAATTCTTTTCATGATATTTTTTAAAATAGCCGACAGGAATTCCTGCCGGCAATTAGTTAATTAATTGTATTCAACATCAATGTTGAATGTACCTGAATAGACTCCTGTAGCTTGTGTAGCTAATGTAGGAATTGAACCACCTACCCAAAGGTAATATAGCCCTGAAGCTAAGGTCACCTGTGAACTACTTGCCACAGCAGTTGCAGTAGCTTGATCAGTAGCTAAAGCAGCTCCCACAACTTCGGGAGTCATTATCATCGTAGCTGGCACTGGATCAGTGTTAGAAAGTGTAACAGTAGCATCATAGCTTACTGTTACTGCACTACTAGCACCACCCAAGTCGAATTTTGCCACGTTCGTTACAGAACCTGTGTTTGCATTGGCTGTTCCTTTTGCATCTAATACTACTGCAGCAGGTGAGTTTGAAGAAAGCGTTCCAAATGCAATTTCGTTCTGAGTCCCGTCCAAAGCGATTGTTAAGTCCGCAAGGACAGTAGCTGAAGCAGGTGCACTTGAAGTTTTCTGTGCATTTGCCATGAATCCTAAGCCCATAACCAAGGCTATCGTTAGAATTGATTTAATCGTGATTTTCATTTTTTTGTAATTCATACTATTAAAATTTATTTGATACTCTTGTTCTTATACTTAGTGTCCTTCATTGGGATATGGTTTTTTGGTATTATGGATATTCTATTTTGACTTCAATCCCTTTTGTCATCGGAAGTCCAAGCCAAGCTGATAATTCGAGTGGGCGTGGATTCATGTTT
>Ga0136655_1000567_pt1 | contig 16629 bp, 12 predicted proteins | sample CPBDNA_2_FD_94863 | JGI IMG/M metagenome (GOLD analysis project Ga0136655, IMG submission 94863) | Freshwater to marine salinity gradient microbial communities from Chesapeake Bay, USA - CPBay_Spr_15_0.8_DNA (version 2) | ecosystem: Environmental > Aquatic > Marine > Coastal | place: USA... | reverse complement strand
GGTATAAAGATGTTGGCCGAGCGTTCCCCTACGGATTGGGAGGATTACGCTATTGCTAAACGATACGCTTCACCTTTAGATAGCTCTAAAAAACATGGCTACTTAATTACAACAAAGCGTTCAAACAATTCAGAAGTTTACGGAATTGCACCGCAAGACAAGGAGGCCAGAGAGCAACACTTGACTGAAATGGTTGAATACTCTTTAAACAATTTGCACAAAATTAAATTCTTGAGGTTACTAAAAGATATGGTTAATTTCAATATTAATGCTCGTACAGATTATGATGCTTGCATGGCTTGGGGTTACGCATTAATGGGTCTGAAAGAACAATCAATGGCTGTTAAGAAAGTAGACAATACTAAGCTAAAGGTTTTCCATATTTTCAATAAAAAAGACGTTCAAAAATATCACTAAAACTTATTTTATCTTTGATAAACGATTTTGATTAATTTATTATGCCTATACACGAATCCTCTCTGCCAAATACATTAGATTCAGATAAACAAAAAAACTCTGAAAGCTTTGGTTTTTCGGTAATGAAAGCTTGCTATGAAAGATGGAAATCGGGCTATGGTTCGGAGTCTTGGGTAGTAAGAAAGCAAAGGTTTGACTACAACCGTTCTTTCTCTGTTGGCAAGCAGCCGATGTCGGAGTATAAGGATATTATTGATACGGAAGGTCAGTTATCTGTAATCAATTTGCAGTACACGCCAAATCCTATTGCTATTCCATTTCTTAATCGTTTGAAGGATAGATATATGCAGCGAGTAGAAAAAATAAGCTGTGTTTCTATCGACCCATTTACCCAATCAAAAAAGGAAAAAGCAAAGAATGAAGCCTTATTCAAGATGAAGAATAAGGAAGATATTATGGCTTTGCAACAAGGTTCTGGAGTTCAGCTCGAAGAATTTAGAGATACAGACCCAGAAGATGAGCAAGAATTAGATATCGAGTTTGGTTTTAACTACAAGGAGCGTGAAGAGGTTGTTATGGAAAACCTAATCAATCTTGTGTTCTATGATAATAAATGGAGTAAGGTTGTTAAGGATAGAATTTTTGATGATTTAATAAACTGCGGTTACGCAATATCCAAGTCATACATTGACCCTAATGGCAGAATAAAAATAAAGTTTGTTAAGCCAGACAATTTCATTACTTCTTATTCAGAGTGGAATGATATGAGGGATTGGGAATGGCAGGGAGAAGTCGATTACATGACTATTACCGACATTCGTTTAAAATATCCGGGAAAGTTTTCAGAAGAGGAACTTTTTGATTTGGCCAAAGAACATTCTGGATTATTCAATAATGCTTTATGGACTTACAATTGGTCATACGTTTGGCTAAATGCAGTCGCTAGACCTTACGACTCATATCGTGTTCAAGTATGTAACTTAACTTACAAAACGCTTTATAATTTAAACTACGAAAAGAGTTTAGATAGATTCGGAAAAGAGGTACTAGACCCAGCTAAAGAAATTAAAGCTGGTAAGGAGTATGAGAAATCTAAGCCTTACTATGTGAGTTATACAGGTGCTTACATTATTAATACAGACAGAGTATTAGAATGGGGTTTAAGCAGGAACATGATTAAGCCAGAGAAGAATCTTACCGAGATACTTTCTCCGTACACAGTATTTATGTACAATAACAATCAGATGGTAAATACACCATTGATTGAAACAATGATACCTAGTATTAAGATGATGCAGTTGCTAAATCTTAAAACACAAAACATTATTGCTACGATTGCTCCTGATGGTTCAAACATTGACTTTGCAGGACTTTCTGATATTGATTTAGGTTCGGGAGTAGGTATTGTTTCTCCTATCCAGCTATACGGAATTTACCTACAAACAGGTAATATGTATTACAAGGGTGTTGGAGATGATGGTGAGGAGCGTAGAGCGCCTCCTATTACACCTAACAATGTAAACTTCTCAAACAAGTTACAGCAATTAGAAGGTCAGTGGCAAGCAGAATATCAGAAGTTAGTTACCATTATTGGTTCTAATGCGTTAGATTCTGGACAAATAAACAATCAGGCCGTAGGTAAGCAGGTGTTCCAAGATGCTAGAAAGCAGGGAGAAAGTGCTTCAAACTATATCTACAATGCGTACTTAAATATAATGGAGCCGACTGCATTGAAAGTTCAGCAGTTAGGTTGGGATATTTTGGTTTACAAGAAAGGTGGCTATGAAGGGTATATGGCCGCACTTGGCAACGACAAAGTTGAATATGTTAGATTAGAGTCTACTGATGATTTTGAGCGTGCGCAGTTTGATGTTAAGATTGAAGCGGTATTAGATGATACAGCACAAGCAATTTTGCAAGAGCGTATTAATATTGCATTAAACAACAAAGAGATTACGCTTCAAGATGCTTTACAAGTAGAGGAGCTATCTCAAACAAATGTTAAATATGCTTCGTACTTATTAGCAGCCAGACAAAAGAAACGTGAAAAGCAACGTATAAAAGAAGCTCAATTAAATTCCCAGTCCAATACAGAGGCAGCAGTTGCAGCAGCACAAGCTAAATCACAGGGCGAAATGGAAGTTATTCAGTTAAAGAATGACTTAGAGAAGGATAGAGAAAACGACAAGTTAGAATCAATGAAGATTGAGGAAATGACTAAGTACGCAAGTATCATGAAGATTGAGTTAATGAAAGCATTACTTGCGCAGGGTAAGACTATGGAGCAGTTACCTTCAATGATATTTGATGGCATTGGTCTTGTAGATAAAACCAACAAGCAGTTGTTAATGGAAGAAATAGCCGAGCAAGAAAAAGAAATGCAAGCTATGGCCGAACAAGAAGCTGCCGAAGAAGAGCAGATGATGGTGCAACAACAACAAGCTATGGGTCAAGAGGAAATGGGAATGGGTGAAGAGCAGATGGCTATGGGCGAAGAAGAAATGGGCATGGCAGAAGAAGGCATGATGCAGGGCGAAGAAGAACAAATGATGTAAGTTTAAAAATGTTGGTTTTTATAGTTTAATTTTGCTAAAGAGAATTTAAAGACAAATCAATATGAGTGAAAAAGTAAATGTAGCCAAAACATGGGAGGATGCGGTACTCGATAATTTCGAGGAGCAGACTATTGAATCTACACCATCAGAGGTGTCAAGCACACCAACAATCGAAAATTCCGCACCAGTAGACAGTTCTATTGAAATTGTTTTACCAGAAGGAGCTGAAATAGTAACGGATAACGATACTAATGAAGTTGTTTCGGTAGATGAGCCAGTAGCACAAGTAGTAGAAAAGATAATCGAGCGTTACCCAGAAATGAGTGATGACGCTAGAACTATTATCGAAGCTCTACAATCAGGTAAGGAAGACGAATTATTTAATTACTTATCTGAAAAGAGAAAGGATTACTCTACTATGTCTGATTACGATGTAGTAAAAGAAAACATTATCCGTTCTAATCCAAATTGGACAGAGAAGGATATTGCTATTGAATTAAAATCAAAGTACGGTAACTTAGCAGGTAAAAAAGATTTGTCTCAAATTGACGAAGATATTTACCCAGATGAGTACCAGAGTGCGGTGGAGTTCAATGAAACGATTGAGGAGCGTGAAACTATTCTTGCTAGAGATGCTAGAGAAGCTAGACGTGTCCTTGATGAACAAAAGAAAAACATAGAATTTCCCAAATTAACCCAAGAAGTAGTTGAACCACAAGACGACCCAGAAGAATTAGCTAGACTAAATCAACTTTGGGAAGACATGGTAGAGGCCGAAGTACCCAAACTTTCCGACTTTAAGTATAAGCTAAATGGCGAGGATGTCGTTTACAAAATTACTAATGAGGAAAAGGTTGCTTTAACCAATACAATGAAAGGCTTCAATGCTTCTGAATATCTATCCAAGCGAGGATGGTTTGACCAAGAAGGAAACCCTAATATTCTAAAGATTACCGAGGATGTGTATAAATTAGAAAACGAGGGTAAGATGATTGGTTCTGTTGCAACACAAATCAAAACCGCTACAAGGAAAGAAGTAATATCCAGAGATATAAAAAATATTGATATGGATGATAGGTCTTCAACAGACTTTAAAGTATCAAAGCCATTTTGGCAAGTAGCAATGGAAGCTGGGGAATAATTAACAAAAATAGAAAAATTTAAAATTTAAAAAAATGTCAGCTTTACCATCAAGTTTTACCACCCCGGCCGTAACCAGAGCCGGAACGCTCATTAGTGAGCTTAACATCATTGTACCACGCGCGTACAATCAATTCATCGACAAGTGGAAGTTCGTTCCAATTGTAATGATGAACGAATTAGCAGGTAATGAAATGCCTACTGATAACAAATTATTCTATTGGTATGAGCAAGCAGGTCGTGCAATGGGCTTCGTACAGTCATCAGCTGCGGTTTCTGTTTCTGCTGGTGCGCCTGCAACTATTACTGTTGCAGCTGGAGCTTATTCTGCTTCTGGAACTCGTTCATTACCAAACGAAGGTCAAATTTTCTACAACGCTCGTACAGGAGTTGAATCTCGTGTAAGTGCTGTTCCAAACAAGACCACTCCATACGCTCACACGTTTGTATTGACTCCAGTAGTTTCTACTGATAATTCTTCAACTCTTGCAGGTGATGTATTACAGAACAGAGGTTATAAGTACTTAGGTGAGGCTTCTGATTACACAGGTACGGAAGTTCGTAACATCGACAAGTATACTAACTATTGTACTCAAATCCGTAAGGATAGCAAGTTCACTGATTTATCAATGGCTGAAAGAATTGACTTTGAGATTGATGGTCAGCGTTTCTACAAGTACAAGCAGTTAAAGGATGACAACTATGAGATGATGCTTCAAAAAGAAGTTGCTCTTATGGATTCAAACTTAACTGATAACTTGGGTTACAATGAGTCAGGTTCTGCTGGTGTTATTCAGCAAGTACAGGCAAACGGTACAACTCAATACTACTCTACAATGGGTGCGCAGACTACTTTTGCTCAAATCGAGCGTCAAATTGATAGTCAAGGTGGGCCGGGTGAGTACGATTGGTTGTCTGATACAAACCAGAGTATCGAAATCCAAAATGCTTTGGGTAACGATTTCAACAATGGTGCTATCTTGTACGCTCAATCTGGAAGCATGGATAATTTAGACCTTGCGAGAGGATTTAAGTCATTCACTCCATACCACCGTAAGTACAACTTCACTCGTTACCTTCCTTTCTCACAAGCTGCCTTCTATGGTAACAACGTGGCAGGAACAACTCGTGACAACTTCGGTTTGTTAATTCCAAAAGGTACTGGTACTGATGCAAAAACTAAGAACATTGTTCCTAATTTCTGTGTACGTTACCAAAACATCCCTGGATTTGGCAAGGTTGTAATTGGCGAAACTGGAGGTCTTTCACCTAATGGTAAAACTACCAAATTGGAGTTAGATGTATTCCAACAAGCATATTACGGAGTACAGGTATTTGCTGCGAATCAATACGTTTTGCTTAAAAAGTCCTAGTATTTTTTTTTAATAAATCGGGTAGCCATGTATTGGTTATCCGATTTATTTTATATGTTTGCCTTATGGAAACATGGAAAAAAGTAAAAGGGTATGAAGGCTTGTATGAAGTCAGTAATGCAGGAAACGTAAAAAGTTTGCCAAGGAATACTACACAAGGAGGTATCCTTAAAACATCTATAACAAGAGGTTATATATGTTGTGGATTATGGAAAGATGGCAAAGGAAAGATGGTAAAGGTTCACAGGTTGATAGCCGATGCTTTTATTGAAAACAAAGAAAACCTTCCTCAAGTTAATCACATAGACGGAAGCAAAATAAATAATGTTGTTGGAAATCTTGAATGGGTTACTTCAAGAGAAAATACTACCCATAGAGAAATTAAAAACTCAAAAAAAAAGTCTAAGTGCGCAGGTGTTTCTTATTCAGAATACAAGGGCAAAAAATATTGGAAATCTTTTTCTTATTACAAAGGAAAGGTTATTCATATAGGTTCTTTTAATAATGAAGAAGATGCAAGTAAAGCATATCTTAATTTTATAAAAGAAAAAAATATACAAAATAAGTATGCAGTAAAATTAAATTAAAAACAAAAGAGAAAAATGGAACAGTTAATTGAAAAGAAAAAAGGCAATCCAAACTTTGGGAGAAAGAGTGCTGCCGACATTGAAAACTTTGGCAAAAGAGCAGAGTATAGCATAGACGATTTAGAAAAGGTTTTCAACTTCGAGCTAGTTAAAACTCATGAGCTTTATAAGCCAGAGATTGTTGTTATTACAGGAAGAAATAGCGAAAAGAGTGTTGGTAAGAGTGATACAGTTTATCCTCCAACATTTGCTATTCCTAATAGTGGCCTTGCTTGGGATGAAGAAGAAAATCGTCAAAGAGCATGGAGGTTTATTAATACAGAAGAATCTATTTGGATTGATGAGCAAAGAGATTTGTCAAAAGAAGAGGAAGGTTCACTTCTTGCTAGTGATGACAATCAATTAGAGTTTAAGAACGGAAGATTATCTGTTAGAGGAATTGAGAAGTCAAAGATGGCTGCCTTAATGATTCAGGATATGTATGAAGGCAAGAAGAAGAAGCTTAAAAGCATTCCTCCTGTTTATCGTTTATTAAATCCTGAAGCTATCTTAAAGAGTACTCAAGATAATTTAGACTTAGCTTGGAACTCTGAAAGTGCAGCAAGAAATGCTTCTACAAAAGAAATGTATGAGTTTGCAAGTGTATTAGGTATCAGTTTAGAGCAAAGCGAAGCTGGAGTAAGAAAAGACTTCATTGTAGCTGCCAAGTCTAACCCTGCTTACTTTATAAAGCATTTTGTTAATCCTAAAAATAAATATCAGTATTCTTTTAGGGAAGCTATAAAGAATGATATTATTGCCGTAAACAAGAATAGCGGAAAGCTTGTTTGGGCGGAAAGTAAAGCGGAGATTACTAGTATAGCTCCAAATTCAGATGTTGCAGACCAACTGGCCGAAAGAGCAGTTAATAAGGAGTCTGGCATTCTTGAATTGTTTGAGCAACTATCTAAGCTTTAAAATAGCAAAAGGAGGATTCTGTCCAAATTCTCTCTTTGTTTTTACCCCACATCGAAAGGTGTGGGGTTTTTTGATTTAAAAAAGTATTGTTTTTTTGAGTTACATTTGTTTAAGTCAAAACAAGTCAATGGCAGACATCAACGAAATATACAAACTTGTTCAGTATAGAGCAAATAAAAGCGGGTTTTTAGGGAACATTTCTCCTAATGACTTTAACTTGATTTTTCCTCGTGCAGAAATTAAATACTTTAATTCTTTATACGCTCAATATTATAAGACGCAGCGTATTTCGGATGCTTTAAGCAAGTTTTTTACAAATCCGATAGCGGTTACATTGACAGGAACAGGAACTTATACAACCCCTGTTAATTTGTTTCACGTAGACGCTATTACTGTTGATGTTGCTGGTGTTCAATATCCTGTAAAAAGGGTAGAGAAAGATAGGCTAGCTAATAACTTATCTTCTAAGATAGAAATGCCAACTGCAAAGTTTCCTATTTATTCGGAGTACGATGATTTACTTCAGTTTTACCCAATAGATGTTACAGGAGTTAAGTTGATTTACCTAAGAGAGCCTACAACAAGTGTTTGGGGATATACATTAGTAAGTAGCAGACCTGTTTATAATTCAGCAACCTCTGTTCAACCAGAGTGGAGTGACTTAGATATTGATAACATCATTTACCTTGCATTACAAGACATTGCTCAAAATATGAGAGATGGAATGTTGCAACAGTTCTCACAGTTAGAAACTCAACAAGCGAAATAATGACCTATCAGAAAATAAGCGAACAGATTAGGACTATGCTTTATGGCGGAATCCCTTCGGATGATGCAGCGTTTTCGTTACGTTACATTGCGGAGCTTGTAGCTCAAGAGGTGGCATTTCAAGCAAGAAAGAATGCGTTTGAAAATAGTAATAACGGAGAAACGACTTATGCGAATGATACATTTACTTCTACATTTAAGAATGTTAATGTTGCGTATGATTCGGTACTTAAACAAAATTATTCTACGCTACCACAAATACCTGCTGCTTTACCTAATAATCAAGAGATAGTAAATATTACTCCTCTAGGAATACAGGGAAGACGCAGACAGATAGTTTTAATGAAGAATAAGGATAAGTTCATGCAGGATATGTTACCTGCCGTAAAAGGCTTTATTTTAGCTTACATTGAAGATGGTAAATTGTATTACGATAATATCCAAGAGTACATGTTTAATGCTGTGAATATCACAATGATAGGAGCGATAAGCAGTACAGGAGATTTGTTAGATGCAGAATTGAACGTACCAAAGAGTTCCGAGAGTGAAATTATAGGTAAAATATTTCAAATGTTAAGAGCATCAAAAGGATTACCAGAAGACGTAATGAATGATGCTCGTGACTTACCAACCATACAATAGACATGGCAACGATAGGATTAAGGCAGTTAGTAGCTCAATTTTTAGATAGTGCAGACCAAAGTTCGCATCAGTTTAGGCGTTTATACAATATTGGCGTGCGTGGTTCTCGTGCCTTTAATTTGGACATTACAGGGCAGATGAAGACATCGCTATTGCCAGTAAGACCAAACAATACAGTCTTATTGCCAGTAGATTACTTGACTTACTCGAAGATGGGTATTATCAATGAGCGTGGAGAGATTATTACGTTCACTAAAAATGAACAGCTTTCACAGTACCACGCGATATACCAAAACCAAGAAGATAGAAATGATGGCGTACCAGAATTAACAACGATAGGAAACTACGTTGCTCCGCTTCCTTATCCGTACCTTTACAGTAATTATTGGTGGGGCGGTACATCTTATACCCTATTTGGATTAAATAGCGGCACAGCGCAGATATGTGACTTTGACATTGATGAGGGAGCAGGAGTTATCTTGTTAAACCCTAAAAATAAATACGAAGAAATACTTTTTGAATACTTATCAGATGGATATGATGAAACTGCGGATGATTATCAGATTGATGCAAGGGCTGAAGAAGCTTTTATGTGCTACATCCGTTGGAAAAGCTCTACGGACATGGTTAAAAAGTTTAGTGCGGGTCAGGTAAGAGAATACAAAACCGAATATTACAGAGAAATGCGTTTAGCAAAGATGCGTATCAATAAAGCATACGCTTCCGAGTTTACGTCAAAAAAGAGAAGTTTAACAGGACTTACTGCAAGAGCTTAACATATTATGCCAGAAAACATAAAGTTATTTCGTCAAGGTGGCATGAATCAAGACGATGCCATTGAGTTTATTCCCCAGAACGACCATGTAGAAGCGTATAACTTACGTGTTATGGGAACTTCCGAAGGAGAAGAAGGCTTGGCTACCAATATTGAATCCAATGTATTAATAACAGGAACAAGACCTTTAGGCTTAAACAAGTCTATTGGTGCTGCTGGATTTGAGGTTACACGAAATGCTTATTCATTTATATACAACTCGCAGAATAAAAACTTAATAACTAAGTTAGAATACGATACAAATACTCAAAAGAATATTTTTGAGAACTTAACCAATAGCGATTCAGATGATATCTTGCCATTAAATCCACAGTATTATGTAAATGATATTAAGCTTATTAATGACAACTTTTTGGCGTGGACAGATGGTAATTACCAACCATGTTTAATTAATGCAGAACGATTAGAAGCAGGCGGTTACGGAGTATTGACTCAAGACGACATGCTTTTAATTAAGGGTCAGCCAATGACTCCTCCATTAGTAGAATACAGAAGTGATACAACTAGAGGTGCGAACTTATTAAAGGAAAGGCTATTCCAATTCATGTATCAGTATATTTATTTGGATGATGAATATAGCTCTTTCTCAATTATGAGTAAGAGGGAAGTTCCTGAAAATGAAGATACTCCAGCAATAGGTACAAGTGTTATAACAAACAACGTGCTTATTGTCCATGTAAATATTGGAACAAATAGGGTTAAAACACTAAATATTATTTCAAGAATAGGTACGGAAGACTTTTTCTCTATAAAAAACATATCAAGAGATGCAATATTGGCTTTGCCAGATGCGGTTATAAGTTTTGAAGGGGAGATTCGTGAGGTTTATAATCCTGTAACAAACATATATAGTTTTTGTTTTTACAATGATGGACTTTATATTAATGAAGACCCCTTAATAACCGATATTCCGTATGACTATGTTCCTTTAAAGTGTGAAACATTGGAAAATGTAAACGGTAATCAGTTGGCATTGGGAGGTATAACTTCTGGTTATCCTAGACCTGTCACAGATGTTTTAGTAGAAGCCGTTACATACAATCCCAATATTAGTATTGTTCCTATCGACCCTAGCATAGTTTTGCGCGTGGAAAATTGGTCACAATACAGAGTAAGTGGCACATCATACAGAAGAGCTACTGTTTATTATAAAGGAATAGCTAAAGAAGGAGACCAATTTAGGATTGTAACCGCCAATTTAAATGGTGTGGTATATGAAACAATGACTTACGATGTACCTGCTGGGCAAGATGGCAATACAGAGGCAGCTGTTCGTTCTTTTGCCGCAACAATGCCGTACCCTACTTCGGTAAGTGTTTTTGGATTAACCGTTATTTTAAGCTACTCTACAAGAAGGCAAAACGAAACGCCTGATGGGAAAGTAGAACAAACTCTTTCTGTTAGTGTAAGTTTGGCAGCGGCAGGTACAGGAGCTTCTGTAAGCAGGCCTACATTAAAGTCAAACTCAAGCTATCAAGCTTTTTTATGGTATAAGGATGCGTGGGGAAGATACTTTCCAATATGTACCGATGATAGATACATTATAAAAACTCCCTCCTATTCACAAATAGAAGGATTAGCGTCAATGGTTAGTTGGCAAATAAATCATACTCCTCCAGCAGATGCAGCGTATTATGGGTGGGGTTTATCTGAAAACAATACACATCAAACTACGCTATGGGTTCAAGGCAAAATTGATGCTGGATTATCAAATACAAATTACTTTGTGTTTAACATCAATCCATTATTAAAGTTTAACGAAGCGAACCCATCGAGCGTATTAAATTATGATTATACACCCGGCGACAGATGTACTTTTGTGTATTACAATATAGGTGATGATGTATCTACTAAGACTTGGTTTCAAAAAGTAGATGTAGAGATTGTTGATTTCACAATTGATGTTAATGAAACAGACCCTACTATTATTAATTATTTATTAAAAGTAAGAAAGCCGTCTAGTGTTTTAGAATCAACACTAGATGGAAACAATGTAATGCTTGAGCTTTATACTCCCAAGCAAAGAGTAGCTTCTGTTAATGGCGAACAACAATATACGCAACAGTTTTTCTATGAGATTGGATTATCTTACCCTATTGTAAATGGTGAGCATAGCGTATCTTCAGGAACAATTACAACAGGAGATGTCTATATTAAGAGTAGGCAGATGGTTAATGCGGTAGATTTAAATCAAGTAGATACGCTTATAGTCGAGGATTTTAACTTTAGCGACTTCTACGCAAGTGAATTTACTTCTTACGGAAAGCCAAGAACATATACCGATGAAGTAGGAAGGCTAGAACAGAAAGGCGTAATTAGATACTCCGATGTATTTCAGAGAGGGTCAAAAACAAACGGATTAATTAAGTTCTACCCAGAAAACGTCTATGGAGATGCAGATGGTGAAAGTTCATCAAATTACGGATGGATTCGTAAGATTCGTCAAAGAAACAATGTGCTTGTTTGTCTTCAAGAGTTAAAGGTAGGGTATATCCCTGTATCACAAACTTTAGTTGAAGACCAATCTGGCAGCTCTCAGTATGCGCTATCGTTTAAGCTATTTAACTTTATTAGATACAACGGAAAGAATATCGGAATGGGCAATGCTAAAGAAAGCTATGCAGAGTGGAACAATAATATTTACTTTGTAGACCCTTTCAGAAGTGAGCCTATACGCGCAGGCCTTGATGGTGTTGATGTTATATCAGGCAAGATGAGTAAATACTTTAAAAGAGTACTGCAACAATCATACGAAGCAGGAAAGAAACTAATAGGCTACTACGATATATTTAACAACGAATATTTATTAAGTACAGAAACAGAAGGCGATATATTGGTTGCTGTTCCTTTTATCTCATTAAATTGGCAATTAGAAGACACCTATACTATACCTGCTTCTGGAATAGTTATTACTACAAACGGAACAAAGGGTGAAGCTGTCTACAATTCAACAACAGGCATAGCTACTTACACTCCAGATTTTGGCGAAACAGGAGCAGACAACTTTACGTTTACATTTACACCAAGTGGTGGTTCTGCTACAACAAAAAAAGTATGTCTTACGATTGAGGAGGGTAACTCAAACCCTAATCTATTTGATTTGAATACTATTATGGGTGCGAATTACAGCACATTGTACGAATCTAATCCTGTATTGATTATAGGCAATAATATACCTGCTCCAATAAGCATTTCGGGTGGCGGAGAATACCAAATCAATGAAGAAGCATGGACAAACGTATCAGGATTCGTAAATCCAGACTCAAATGTTTTAGTTAGATTAACATCGTCTGCAATAGAGGACACGACTTTATCTACTACGCTTACAGTAGGTTCTGTATCTTCGATATTTAGCATAACAACTAAAGATGAAAATCCAGACGCATTTGTATTTACTGATGTAACGGAAGCTGAAATAAGTACATTATATAGTTCAAATATTGTTACAATAACAGGCATTACAGGACTTGTTCCTATATCAATCGTTGGTGGAGAGTACAGAATAGATGGTGGAACTTGGGTTTCAACAGCAGGAACTATATCTAATGACCAAACTGCTCAAGTTAGAAGAACATCATCAGCGTCTTACGAAACTTCGGTTGAAGCTACACTAACAGTAGGAACTTATTCCGATACTTACTCGATACTAACTAGAGAGGCCTTGCCAATTACAGTAAACTACTCATTAACTAAAGATGCAGACCCTCATGTAGATTTAATACTTGTTCCAGTTGTTAATGGAATTAATGTAGGCAATATTTATCCTACAAGTACAGGTCTTATAACTCCAGTATTCGAAGGCGATTCTGTAACTATCGGAATAGCTCATAGCGTTACAGGATATCCTTGGCCAGCAGGTTCTAGTGCTTCACTTGTTATTGAAGCCGATAGTACAGAAATTTATAATAGTGGATTAAAGACTGACCCATTAGAACCAGACTTAGCTAGCTATAACTTTACTGCCGTTGGCGGAGTCGTTTATGACATTGTAGCGTTATCTAATAGTGATTCTACCGATTATATAGCATCGTTGTTCAGTATCGAAAATTCATCTTCTGCACCATTAACAACAAATAGCTCTTTCCCTGTTGTAGACTTTAGATTTATTGACAATACCGATGCTGAATTTGTACTATACACAGCACAGTTTTCTCAACCACAGAACAATAATGGATTCAATTGGTTAGATGATGCTAATACAGGCAAGTTGGTTATTAACAATAACTCTATTTATGACCTTGATTTCACATTAACAAATGTTCCACTAGGAGGAGCTTACAACACAACCATTACAGTATTAAACGGTATGTCTGGTGAGTTTAATACAATACCTAAAACATCTTACAATATCAATTATATAGATACACCAGCTACAACTTATTCTTATAGTGTTAAATTGGGAACTACCACAACAAATGTATGTGAAGCCACTCCAGTAATTGTTTATTCAGATGTAAGTGTATGGGGTTCAGGAGAAATGGGTTTATGGACAGATGCAGGTTTAACTACTGGTATATCGGGTTGGAATTATGCAGTATTAGAAGGAGAAACTCTTATCTATGATTTAGCAAGCTCTGTTTCTTATCAATACCTAAGTGGGGTAACTAGTGGAGACTGTTCAGCTTAACTTAAATATATTAACATGGGATTCACAACACTAGAAAACACGCCAATCGATATAAGTTTGGTTCTTCAAGCGCCAACAACTGGTTGGTCATTTGTGGATAGTATTGCAACGCATGAAATATGTAATGCAGGGTCTATCTATTTAAATGGTCTTACTATCGAAGCAGGACAAACGTATGAGTTTACCTACAAGGTGTCAAGTATATCTGGTGGATATATTCAACCATTTATGGGAACGACAGCAGGAACACAAAGAACAGTTTCAGGATTCTTTGTAGAGACATTGACTTGCGCTGGAACTACTCCTAGATTCTCATTCTATTCAAATGCTGATTGTGTTGTAGAGATATTCGATATCCGAAATACTGCGGTAATAACTACAAAGAAGCAACAGAATAACATTGTGTATAGCGAACCATTGAATAAATGGACTAGTTTCTATACTTACAATCCAGATTGTGGGTTTGCTTTATTTATCGACTTGTACACATACAAGAATGGTAATTTGTACTTACACCAAAACAATTCATCAAGCAGAAATAGTTTTTATGGTAATTCTTACGATACAATTGTAAATTTGCCATTCAATCAACAAGTTTCATTTGTGAGTACATTTGAGAGTATGTCGGTTCAAAGCAATATGCTAATGATTACAACATCAGATGGAATAGAAACTAGTCTTGGCCAGATAAGCGATTTGATAGCATCAGACTTCACCAAATCAACATTGGTAGATGGTGGCACAACGGTAACAATAAACTCCGTAGAGGGCGTGTATAGTGCTTCATTCTTGAGAGATAAAAATAGCGTTGGCGCGTTAATCAATGGTGATGTTTTAAAAGGAAACTATTTGTTATTGGAATTACAGACAACTGCCGCTACTAAACTTAGACTATTCTCAGTTGCTGTTCATTCAGAGAAGAGTTTTATTGGAGTTCGTAATTAAATAATGAGTTTCCCTTGTACTGGGTGCGGAGCTTGTTGTAGGCATATTGACAACGCTAAAGACGTAATTAATACTTCACCAGAGTTAGCATTTCCTTATAGTTGGGATGAAAGTGGCAGGTGCGAGATGCTTGGAGATGACAATAAATGCAAGGTGTATGAAACAAGACCTTTGATGTGTAATGTAGACAAGCTTATGAAGGTTTACAATATATCAAAAAAGAAATTTTATGCAATCAATATAGAAGGTTGCCATAAGCTAATGAAACAAGAAGGTATTTTTAAGGAGTATCAAATTAAAAAATAGAATATTTAAAGCTATATTTGTTAAAAGAATAAAATTATGGCACCAGCAATAGCAGCAGCACTTATTTCAGCAGCCCCAGCAGCAATAAAAGGCATTCAGGGTATTTTCCAAGGAATTAAAGGCAAAAAAATGGCCAAAGCAAATGTTAGGCCAACATATCAAATACCTAAAGAATTTGCTCAAAATTTAGCCATTGCTGAAAATATGGGCAGAGTAGGTATGCCTCAACAACAGTATACTCAAGGCTTACAAAACATACAAAGAAATCAGTCCGCAGGCTTACGCCAAATCGGAAGAATGGGTAGAGGAGGTAGTGTTGCAGGTCTTGCAAGAGCAGGTATGGATGCAGGTGTAAATCTTGATGTAGCAGATGCAAACGCAAGACTAGCTAATCAAAGAGCTGCGATGGGTTATCGTGGGGTAATGGGTCAGCAACAATTAGCCAAGCAACAGTGGGATAAGTTTGGTAAATACCAAGAAGATGCCGCAGCTGCCGAAGCATTGATGGGCGCAGGAAGGCAAAACGTAATGGGTGGATTAAGTGACTTAGCTAATGTTGGATTGATGGGAATGTCAGAGGGTGGATTTGGTGTGGGTGGAGGTAAAACAGCAACTACGTCTCCCGGATTAGCTCGTCAAGCAGCCGCATTTAACCCACAACAATATCTTAAAGGTCGTGGAATGCCTATGCCCGGTTCTCGTTCAACAAGAGTAAAATAATTAAAACAAATATCATTTAAGCAATGGCAATAGGAGGAGCAAATATTTCGAGGGGTATGAATCGTGGGGCTGCGCAGGTCTACGACACAAGCAGTCCTGTAAACACGTATGCGAAACTATTGCAGCAGCAGCAGTTAAAGAGAGAGAAGGAAACCAAGTTGCTTCAAGACGAGCTATCGAAAGTAAGTTTAGAAGGAATTAGAGAAGCTGATATTCCAGAGTTTACTACAAAGTACCAAGAAGCCAAAGATATTTTTGGTGCAAAGGTTGGCGTAAAAGACCAAAGAGAAAAAATTAAATACGATTTAGAGTATAATAAAAAAATACAAGAGCTAAAGCAAATTGTAGATGATAGCAAAAATATAGCTAAGAACGAACAAGGGTTTACTAATATGTTATTAAATCCAAATGTAAGGGAAAGGTATGCAGAAGATGCAGTTAGTAAATTTCAAAATTCAAAAAAATTATCAAGAAAAGACCCTAATTTTATTCGTGACTATACTACTTTTGAGCATCAGGTAGACGCTTCAAATACAATGAAAGACCTTGCCGATATAAATAAAAGGCTTCTTGCACCAATCAAGTCCATAACAGAACAAGACCCTACTAGGGTAGGTAATATGAATGGCACTTTTATAAGGAATGTTAAACGTGTTCCAGTTGCAGAGCAAGCTGTTGCCTTTGGAATGGCTATGGATGTATCTCCTAAACTAAAGGCGGGTATTTTGAAATTGATTCCTAAAAACGAAGGCGAGTC
>Ga0136655_1000566_pt1 | contig 16659 bp, 19 predicted proteins | sample CPBDNA_2_FD_94863 | JGI IMG/M metagenome (GOLD analysis project Ga0136655, IMG submission 94863) | Freshwater to marine salinity gradient microbial communities from Chesapeake Bay, USA - CPBay_Spr_15_0.8_DNA (version 2) | ecosystem: Environmental > Aquatic > Marine > Coastal | place: USA... | reverse complement strand
GGGTCCTTGGCTATTGCCGAGATCTGGCCCGAGATCTTCTCATGTGCAGCCTCGAGTGTAGCTTTTGCTCCACCACCGGCGCGTACATCCTTGAGGTTGTTGCCCTGAGCTTTTGATATTTCGCGGAGGGTACGAGCCAGGTCAGCAGCTGCGCCACCATATGCGGGGTCACCTTCAATCTTAGAACGCCAAGGTGCTTGCCCAGCGACCATGGCTTCTGGAACGGTAGATGCACCACCGGCGAGGGCTTCTGTGACGGTGTCCTTGACGCTAAAGTCATCACCGACCGCTTGGGCACCGCCTGCTTCTCCCAAACCCTCCGTTCCCATCTGAACCCCAACCTGCCGGGCAAGGCTTTTCTTGAAGAACTCACGCGCAACGAGGCCCTGGCCTGCAAAGTCGGCTGCCGCAATTACAACACCACGGGTAACGCCTCGGGAGTTCGCCTCATCCATCAACTGTGGGTCGTTAAACATCTTCTTGGCGGCAGTCGGGTCCGAGAGGTCAATGCCATTCTCTTCTAGAAAACTAGCAACTTCATTGCCGTACTCTCTGGCAAAACCACCAGATCCCATGACAAGGGCACCGGCTTTAGGTGATCTGGTCAATAAAGAGGTTGTCAGGCCTGCCACAATTTGAGCGCCGCTTTCAGCTGTTGTCTCACCTATAAACTCTACGAAACCTACAGGGTCATTTGTTACTGTACTAAGCCAACCTTTCCAGGTGTCTGGGGCTTCGGCCAAGGCTCCGGCATATATACCACCCCTAACACCCCTTGGGATTGCTGCGGCTTTGTCTTGTAAATCACCGGCGTATTGGGCGTTAGTCTTGATGCGCTCCCATTGGGCGTCTATCTCGTCCTGTGGATTTGACCGGAGATTAGTGGCATTTTCCATGCGCTTGTCTAAAGTCTGGAGGTAATCAACCTTTTCCCCTGGTTTGAGATTGTACCTGTCCTGTAGTGCATCAACACTGCGGCGACCCTCTAGGGTGTTTACGTCCAGGTTGACGCTTCTACCCGCCATGGCCTCTAAGGGCACACGGGTTTTCATCAGCTCATCGTAAGCAAGGGCGTTGACACCGCCTGGCTGCTGTAGCTGGAAAGCGTCTTGGAATTTCTGGATGTCAGCCATAGCCAGGGCCGTAGGTGCGCCTGCATACGTCTCAATAAGACCACGTTTGAAAGCACGACCGAGAGATACACCTTCCGGGTTAACCTCGGGTTCTGCACTTGTAGTAGTGGGGGCTGAAGTGGTTGCAGGGTTGTAATTTGCCATGGCAAAAGCCATCGCGCCATCACGATCAGGTCCACGCACGGTTCTGATTTGCCCGTCAGGCATCTTTATCTTAAATTCTGGCATGTGAGATCCTAGTGTGAGTTAGTCTACAAAGGAGAAGCCGACAGAAGCGGCACCCTGTTCAAAAGCGAGGATCTTACTATTGATCCTTAGTTTCTCTCTTAGGTGAAACAGCCAGGTAGCCTCTGTAGTATCAGCAGTGGCCGGGATTGGTTTCAAGAAAAGTTTCATCTCTTTGTCACTGATGGCACCTTTGGTTTTAGCGGCTATGGCTAATCCCTCGTTAACCCTGTAGTTCTCAAGTCTTTGGCGGTAGTAGGCACGTTTTGCACCAGCATCATTTCCTTTAAAGAAATCACGAATACCTGTGCGATCTAACCACGCTTGTACTGTACCATCCATGGGGCCAGTCAGCCCCCCTTGTTCAAGGGCTGAAATCAGAGTGCCTAATTCATTTACACCTTCCTGCGCCAGGATCATATCGGCACCGGATTTAGGTTTGTTTGCCTTAGCTTTTGCAGCAGCCTGAGCATCCATGCGCCTCTGTAGTTCAACCCGCCGAGCTTCCTCGAGGGCAAAGGCTTCTTTCTCGCCTGCCCGGTTGTAATCCATGATGTTGCCATATTCCTGGCCCATCGCTGCCATGCCTGCGTTCAGACCCATACCCTGCTGTGCGCCCATGGCTGATCCCATGCGGATCATACCCTCGCCCATCATATTGATCTTCTGGGGCTCAATGGTAGGCGTCCGGGAGGATCCCCTGGCGTTGCCGGTCTGGAGGGCTGGGGGAGGGTTGTTTGGCTGGTTGGGGTTCATTAGGGCGGGTTGGCCCTGGCTATAGGGCACGATGCTGGCTGAAAGATTTGGGTTCATCTGAAGTGCTGGACCATAGGAGAATTGAGTGCGGGGATCTGAGGGGGGAAGTGCCATATTAATTGCCTCCTAACTGATTCCGAGGCCAGATTGGCCTCCAAAGAATGGGTTAAAGAAAGAACTGCTGGCGTTGTTGCTAGGTAGCCCATTCTGCTGTGCATACTGATTTGCAAAGCCAAAGCCCTGCATACCACCACTGATGGCCCCCTGGACCCCATTGTATAGATTTGGGGTAACTGTTGGAGCCGAAGGCGCTTTACCTAAAATACCAGACTGAAAGCCCTGCCGCTGTTGTAACTCGAAATCACGTTGTCGCTCAAATGCGGCCTGTTGGTCATTAAGTGCAGATTGGTCATAACCTTGCAGGGCGTTGCCTGCGTTCATACCAAAGTTAGCACCCTCGCCTAGTGTGTTCATACCACTGTTATATGCATTAGAAATTGCAGTGTTCGCGTTACCAGCATTGGTTAGGGCATTTGACTGGTCAACAAACTGCTGGTTTTGCTGGTTCAAAGATTGTGTACGCAAACTATCCATAACCTGGGACCTGACATCAGCACGGCGGTCGTCATAGCCACGGTTGGCTACGGCCTCGGCTACACCTGCGCGACTAGAGTTCATGTTGTTTGTGCCGCTTGCTGCTAGGTCGATGCCTGTCAGGGTGTTCTCTTGTAGATTACGCCGATCGTCGCGCATTGCAGCGGCTACAATGGGATCCATATTATCCATGGCATACTGGTTGGCAGAAGACAGGCGATCGCGCTGGGCGTTCTGGGACAACCCCTGGAACTGGTTGTATAACTGGTTCGCATTGGTGCCAAAGCCAGCGTTGGTATTCATCATGGCGTAACCAGAGTTCTGGAGGTTGCCGCCTATGTTGCCCATGTTGGTGGCAGTGCCCGTCTGGAAGTCGTTAGGTCCAGCTAGGGTTTGGCCACCGTAAGCACCAGTCTCTAGTACACCGCCTAGTGCAGCTTGTGAGCCAGATAGGTTAGCGTCCACATAAGGTTCGTACTGCTTAAAACCGGCTAAGGATGCGGCTGTGGCTGCGTCTTGTGATTTTGATGCTTTATTTGCACCATAAAGACCAACGCCAGCGCCGATGAGGGTGGCTCCTATTGCAAATACCATATTGGTTTCCTACTCGATTTTGTTATTACTAGAGTTCGTGAGGAACTCATTTAGGGAAGTCAGGTCAGGCTCTTCTAGTCCCATTGCCTCATAGGTGGGGCTTAGGACTTCATCCTCGATTGCTTCCATGTGTTCTTCTGCACCATGAGCTGTGAGGTGAACACAAACCAATGTTGTGTCTTCCTCAATGAAGAAGGCTCTTTTGACGCCGGCTGGTGATACAAAGGTCTGAGGCCCAGTCAGTCGTTGGCGACCACCGTCTTCAGATATGATCACCATAGTGCCTGCCATCAAGAAAGTTAGGTGGTCCCGCTTATGCAGAGCCCCGGCCACAGTTATACCTTTTGGCATGAACAGCTGACGGGCATACTGGTGGCACCCATAACGATCATCCAGGGGCGTGAAATGGTGCTCAAGCTCGGTCTGATCTAAAGCGCACTCCAGCTTGCCCTCTGCAATGCCATGGAGCATTATCGTCTGGTACTCCATCAGAGACTGCCTGATCTCTAGGTCTTGTTTCATGAGCTTAGAAGTCATTGTAAGTTAGCCCTACTGTAGAAGCTGATCCACCCACTGCTGCCCAAGCTGTACCATTGTAAACAACAAGTCCTTGGGTCCCATCGCTAAGGGGGTCCCAAGGTGAAATCGCATAGCGGACCATGCCCTTGCGGGGGCTAGCTGGTTCACTGTCTGCCACTTGCAAGCTGGCGTCACTCAAAGACCGTATAGATGCTTCCACCTCTCGCAGCTCTTCCTGGAGATAGTTAGGTAAGAAGTCAGGGTTGAGGTTAGGGACCTGCCGCCGAACATAGCGGGACACCAGCATGTTGATCTTGTCAGATAGTGACATGAGTTACCTCCGACCTGTGACTACAACTTCAACGTCCATACCACTGAATGCAAAGTCCTTGAGAATAGCTGTAGTCAACTTGTAGGACAGGTATCTACCAGCAACCCGTGTATCCACCTTGTACTCATCAGAGGAGTCAAAGGTGACTTCAGTCTGGTAGTTGGGAGCGGCATTGGGAGTGTCAGCAGCACCAAAGGTAAAACCAAAGGTGGCATCTGCATTGACCGTAGACATCTGTGGGTAAACCTTGGAGATTACCTTGTAGCCGCTGAGGGGGATACCCACGTCATCTAGGTCTATGCCTACACGCTCAAGTAGAAGCGGAGAGGAGACTGTGGTGTCCACTGATTGAGCTAAGTTGCCTTGGTCCACTAGGTCGATACCGTAGAGCTTACTGTCTGCAATGCCGCCACCAGCAGCGGACATGAGTAATGACCTGGGGTTATTCTGGCTCTCTTGGTCGTGGTATGTACCACCAATGCTTTCGTATGTTTGATCTGCGTCATCGTATGCGAAAACACTGTCAACAGAGGCCTCGGTGCCACTGACTACGTTAGGTAAGTCTTGGAAGGACCATACATCCTCTTTGTAGTTGTAGACTGCTGCACGGTTACAATGGGTGCCACTTGTATAAAGGGCCATATCATCACCTGTGCTATAGCAGAAGTATATCTCTTCCAAAGCACTATTGTGCAGAACAAAGCATTCGTGAGTACGCGAAGTGTTCATGCCGCCAAAGATGTAGTTAAGGACCCTACCATCACATATAGATTGGCGCGTGTTGCCATCAGTCACATATATGTCACCGCGGTCAAAGACGTAGTGGCGGCCCTCTACTTCCACGATACAGTTTTGATTGATTACCCCGGCATCATCAAAGATTTTGCGGAAGTTGAAAATGAACGTACCACCTACAAACTCCATCGACCAGACCTGGTCCTGTGAATATATTAGGAAGTTGGCACCCAGTGTGGCGCCATCCACGATTGGTGTCTTCATCTGCACAAGGTCATTGAAGCCTGCGCTGTTGGTCAAGTCAGTTTCGTCCCAGGTTGATGGGACTTGGTTTGCCAGGGCTGGGTCCGAAAACCTCACACGGTTAGGAAAGCTATTGCCTGCCTCTACAGTGCCTAGGGCCAATAAGAAGTCACCAAAGGATCGGAGTGCAGTGGTACTGTAGTTGGCTGGCCAATTTGCTAAGGCAGTGAAGTTAGTGGCAGCCGGTGTTCTTGCTACAGGCACTTGGTCTGACCGATTGACATACTGAACATCAGCTAAGGTGGTTGCTGTAACGGGATCAATGCTTGCAGAGGTGCTCGCGTTAAACCGCTGCGTAAAGGTTCCATTAAAGAACTCATGAATGTCAAAGGTGTCATCGACAACCAACACAGTGTCGTAGCCAGTTTGGGCAGCTAGTCCATAAGAGAACTTAGGGTTCCAAGTGATGGCATCAGACACAGCCCGGTAGATTGGGCCACGGGTCACATTGCCATCAGTGAACCTAATGTTCTTTGCTCTGGTGTAGGCATTTGGGGGGAGGTTGTAGGGGTCAACATCAGTGACCACGCCCACGGACCCTAGTCCACGGATTGGTAGGTTAGGCATGGCCTGAGTTCCTTACTGTAGGTTAAGTCTAAGTGACTACCGGGGGCCAAACTACTGTGCTTGGGAACCCAGATTGCTGAGGTACATCAAGCAGTGCTTGGCGGTACGCAGTCCACTCAGTTTGCTTGTCTGAGGATAGGTCTGCCCAGCGCAAAGTGTTAGACACAAGTGGATCAACTTTTGTTCTTAAAAGCATGTCACGCTCTGCACGAACCCCTGTAGCTTTCCATTCATCATACACCGCATCAGAGGGTGCTACCCAAGCTCCACCTTCGTAAGTGTGTAAGTGAGATGGACGTTGTGTTACTTCAACGGTTCCGGCTGGGTATGCAGCAATAATCTCATCCGAAGGGTCTGATAAGGTTTCCCAATAATCCCCATTAAGATTTATAAAGTATTTAGACATTTTAACTCCTATGACAGATAAGCGGCGTTGCGATAGGAACTGCCATTTGTTAGATGATAGTGTCCATTAGGGACAATAAAATAACCATTATCCCATGTCCCGCTATCACCGTCAGGCCCACCAACCTGAATGGCGTCAACAAATGACCCGACTGTGCTGATATAAGCCGTCCCACCGCCAGTATTTAACATATAATAAAGTGCAATGGCACGACCTGTAGTGTTGTGATACCAAGTATTTGGAGACAAAGTTACACTTGAGTAGGATTGGTTTACACCCAAAGTATCTGGGACACTCACATTGGCAGCCGTAATGAAGCCACTGTCATTAGTCAGTTGGCTTGTATTGGTCACAGAAGCAGGAAGTCCTGAGATACTGACGTTACCAAGGCCTTGGCGGCTGAGGGTCAGCGTAGTGCCACTAATATAGCCACCATTCACATAGTAGTTGGTGTCTGTGGTGCCTGCTGGCAACGTAAAGAAACTGAAGTTACCACTGCCATCTGTTTGGAGCACTTGGTTGGCGCTACCATCAGTGATACCAAGGTCAGTCAAAGAGCTGGGGATAGACGTTGTGTTGTTTAGGTCTGCTTGCGTGACAGTCACAGCGCCAGTGAGGTTGGGAAAGGTATTCTTGATGGTACTCTTGATCAGGCGGATGTGGTCATCAGCTTGGGCAATACCGTCAGTCGAGGCCGGGTTCGATGTGACCAGAGAGTTGACGTAGGTTCCATTTTCTAGAGCCATATCGATGGTTCCTCTTTCTTTTGTTTCTAGGGTGGGACGCTTGTTGAAGAGGTCGGACAACAACAACAACAACGCGGCCTTTAGTCCCCACTTTTGAAATCGTCTTATTGATTGACCCACCGGGGCCTCAGAATGACGATAGGGGACCCAAATGGGATTGATTGATTGACATTGATTGATACCAGGTAGCCTAAGCCTCTGATATCGTTGATGACTGGAGGTCAACGGATACTTTATCTGATGACGCTTGGTAGACATTAGGTCATTAGTGCTGACCTTCTGTAATTCTTGTCTGGCTGAAGGGCTCGATCTTTGAATGCAGAATACGGACCTAAGTCACACACCTTGGTCACACCTTGGATGACAGACGATCACACATCCTTGATCCACTCTTGCCAGACCTTTGGATGACAGATGGGGCACTTATGGTGGGCGGCATGGATAATGCCACCTCTGTTAAGACCAAGATCCTTGAGTTGGTACGACGAGTGCAGACGTAATACTTCAGCTGCTCTATTGGCCAACCAATGCATCTCGTAGGCCTGCAAGGTTAAGACCAAGAGCTTGAGTTTGCGGATGATGAACCTCAACATGGGCGTTTCCTAGTTAACAGTGGCTCTTATGTTGTTACGAGCCTGAGTTGATGGAGGTTTGAGTTGAGCCATATGCTCCCACCACCAAGGGACAACCAGGTCTCTACCGCACCCCTAAGTGTATCACCCGTATGACCGGGAGGACATCATGGGGACAGCTACTCAGGAGTGCGGGAGGCCTGGCATGAGATTAGACACAGTAGTCGAGACTTTGGTCTTCTCTCTAGAGGGGTCTCTTAGTAGTTACCCTAGGTCAACTTGGTAGAACTGAGGGGGAACACAATATGTCCACATCATGAACAACTATCCGTTGACCTAGATAGTGCTTGATTGTCGTCCACGCTGGTGCACATCCAGTATACGGGTCGCAAGATCCGGGAGGAGACGAAGGCAGCTGACCGTGGCCAAGGCTATGTGGAACACCTTCGTCTTCTCTTTTAGTTTACAGCTTAGGCTGCTGTTAGGTCTACAATCTCACAGACATCACCAGTGCAAGCCAGGGTCTGAGACCCGACAGTAGTATCACCACGTTCATAGAGAGCTAGTGTGTCCCAGTCGATCGACTTAGGGAATGTCTCCATGGCTGTCTCATACTGTTCAGCTGTGATGTCCTGGTAAGGTGCCTGGGCATATGTGTGGTCTGACCTGGGGAGGAAAGACACGCCAGACATCTCATCGAAGTGAGCATAGACCCAGTCTCCAACCTCATCCCACTCCTCTGGTCCCACTGAGACTGTGATCGATGGTTTGTGGCAACACCAGGCGCGCTGGTATGTCAGCCATAGCTCCAACTGTTCAATTGCAGTCATGTCATTGCGGGTCACTGCGCCCTCTGGTGCTTTCACTGGGAAAGAGAAGACCACAGTCGTATCTGGTTTCATGACGCAAGGCTCATGTGGAATGCCCTGGTCAATCATGAACTCAGTGATCGGGTCCTTAGTGTCAGCCCTGACTGTCCGAGTGTAGTAGGCACTGTGACGTGCGTGGATCCCACTCGAGCTATCATTCAGCTGGCTGCTAGTGCCCTCAGGTTTGACGCAGGTCACAGCTGCTGACTTGTTGATACCCATGTAGCCAGCATATGTGGCGTTGGTATCCACAGCGATACGGCGCAAGCCTTTCAGTGTTTCATCCAATCCCGCATTCTCATGGGTCAACAGACGACAATCCAAGATACCCGTGATGCTTACACCCAAGAGGGCCTCAGCTTCTGTGTTCTCCTGCCAGATAGGACGCAGGTAAGGGAACTTGGTCAACGTAGCCTGGATGGTGCCCAGGATGGACGCGATGCGTACCTTACGAGCCAGGCTGCCCACGGTGTCGTTAGCACGGGCAACGACAGACGTTAGGTTGCAAAACTGGGCTGATTTAAGGGTGATCTCCGAACACGGGTTGGTCCCAAAGTCAGACACCTCACGCCGTCCCTCACGCTGCACCTTGGAGATGACAGCAGCACGGTTGAAGATCCCACGTTCACCGGAGCCTGAGGCAACCAGGGAAGCCCATTCCTCATCGAAGAGCTCACGTTCTGGTGTGTCTTCATAGGCCACACTATTGTTGGCCAAAGCGAAGTGTGGGTTATCGTTCCACCACTCACCTGACTTAGCCAGGCGCAGCTCTGGATCATCTAGGTCACTCAGGCTGATCATAGCTGACCGGCGCACACCACCGACGACGACGACCTCGCCAATCTTACACATGATCGAGTGGACCTCGAGGGGCGTCAACTTGGAGTTCTCAGCCAACGTGAAAGTGTCGATCGTATGTCGAAAGAGATCCACCAGGGGATCTGGGCCAGACGCACGTCCACCAAAGGTCATCAACCGCTCACCGGCAGCGCGTACCTTGCTCACGTCCCACTTAGGCACGTTGCCCTGGTACAGTTCCTCGATCAGCTGGCGGTAGGCGTCAGCCCAACCCTCTTTGCTGTCCTCGACCACGATGGTCATGTCAATTGGCGTCATCTTCTCCGGCAATGTGGGCAGCTGCTCTACATTCTTGCGCTCAACAGAGAAGCCAACGCCGGTGCCACACATCAGTATATACAGGACCTCATCGAATACCCGAGGGTGATCGACAGCAGTATAGCTACAGTTGAACCCAGCCACGTTGGACCGATCGAGACCAGGACCGGCACTCATCATGCACCGCATCGATGGCATGACCTCGAGGTTCAGGATAGCCTCCCGGATCTCGTTCTGAACGTCACGGGCCTGGAAGAAATCCAAGCTCTTCATGAGGACAGGAGAGACCACATTGGCAATGTAGCGATCGACAGTCTCGTTGAAGGTCTCCCGGCGGTTCAAGGTGTCCATGAACTTACTGTAACGGGACTGGTGAATAAATGATTGATAATCGGTTGGAAGGGAAACAGAGTTGGCAAAAGAGTTCATAGTTCGTCCTGGCTTTCTAATTGGTTGATCCGCATTTCGCAGTAGCGCATCGCTTTGCGCAGATCAGTGATTTCAGATTGTTCTGGGGTTTGGTTTGGGTACGACTTGGAGCCAGCCCTGACCGCATATTTTATGATATTCCCAACATGGAACGCCAATTTGTTGGTCATGATGAAGGTAATGGGCTCGATCGCATACTGGGTGTAATGAGACGGGCGGTTGACGATGTCTTCAGTTTCCATTGTCTGTCTCCCAGTACAGGCCTGCTTTGACCAGAGACACGAAGCCAACATTGAAGATTGCTGCAAAAGTCTCTGGGCTACATTCTACTTGCAGCGTGGCACTGCCATCTTCGTGCTCATGCACCTCTGTCACTTTGATCAGATCTTTGTCTTCATGCTCCATCAGCCAGCATCCTCCCGATCACTCCACGGTCGGACACGATATATATCTTGGCACCGGCGGCACCCCCGTTGTGGTTTGAGACTTCAGTAAGTGCACCGGCAGCGACTAGCTTACGGGTCATGTGGTACACACAGTTGCGTCCGTTGTTCTCAAGCAAGGCTGCTAGGGTGAACTCACGATTATATGTGTAGTCGTAGAACCACCGCAGCATCGAGCGTCTGGCAGACTTCTTGAGGGGCTTCTTGACTGTGGCCCAATCACCCGTCCTCTTGTCTGCCAGCGACAGATACGAGCGGTCTATTCGGCTCTCATGGTGAAGCATGGCTTGCCCCAGCATAAACTCCTGCTCGTCGTTTAGTTTGCACTTGAATGCTATGCTCATGTTCATCTTTTTGGCTCCCACAGTTTAATCTGGCGGCCCTCGAGGTCCCAATCGGAATATCGGAGGATGCGAGCCAGTCGCGCTTGGGTCAGCGCATAGGTTTCATTGAGGTTTTGCTTTTGGTAAGCGGCGACAACCGCAGACCAGCTGGGGTTCTTGTCCAGGATCTTCCTGGCCGTAACCAAGCCAATCTTAGGGCATCCTGAATAGCCGTCAGTCACATCACCCATGAGCGCCTGGGTCAGGAAGTTGTAGTCAGCAGTGCGCTCATTGGTAACCAGAAGCTCACCTGTTGTTGGCCGGTAGAGACTAGCTGGAATACACTTCATGTCTTTGTCGTCTGAGACAATGATCGTGCTGTGTCCTGGGGCTGAACCCATGATGCCCATGATGTCGTCTGCCTCGAGCATAGGCTCACAGTACCAACGGAAGGTGTCTTTGACCCACTGGACCATGGCAGGGTAGCCGACCGGCTTTCTCACCTTCTTACGACCACCTTTGTAGTTAGGGTCCACGTCCTTACGGAAGTTGTCCCGGTCGCTCAGGCATACGATGAAGTGAGGGGTCTCCAGGTGTTCACAGACGCTGTCTATTGTTTCCTGGAATATCTTCTTTGCCACCTTGAGGTCGGTGGATAGGGACCAGACATCATCTCCCCAGTCCACTTCTTCCTCAGCAGCAGCACAAGCACGGTAGAGGTATAGGTCACCATCAATTAAGAGTGTGGTCTCTGCCGTTGGCTCTTGCAAAAAGGTCTTGAAATAGGTCATCGAGTGCTTCCTTAGTTTCCATTCCGTGTTCTGTGATCAGCCAGCGATTGCCAAAGAAGTCCTCATCGATCTTGATTGTGATGAGGCCCTCAGAGGCAGTCATGGCAACATGGAATGCTGTGTTTCGTGCAAAGTTACTTTTGATTGAGAAGGGCTTCCGCCAGGCGCGATCCAAGACAATATAAAGAGCCATAAGATCGACAACGTCCTGGGTAACCTCAGTGGGTGTCAGCCCAAGTGACGCCCAGACTGGCATCGGCATCGATCCTGATGGCTGTTTTGAAATGACGGCCTGCCTCTCCCGCCATTCTAATTGCGATTTGTCTGACATCTTCAGCTATCTCCTTGGTTTTGCATGCTATTTGGACTTCATCATGCACCCAGGCCATTATGTACGCCTGGTCCGGCCCGTGGACCTTGTTGATTTCGGTATCGATGAGTTCGACCCATTTCTTACAGAGGACTGCTCCGCTCGATTGGAGTAGCTGACTGAGCAACTTTCGCTCTTCCCTGATGTATAAAAACCGTCCATCCAATCCTTTGATATAACCGCGCTGGGCGGCCCTCTTTAGATTGCTCTGGAGCTTTGCGTAGGCAGGGATCGAGGCATTGAACTTGTCTTTGAGCTCTTTACCTTTCTTTGCATTCCCACCCACAATCTTACCAATCAGGGCATCACCGGCCCCAAAAAGGAGCGAATAAATGAACCTCTTGGCCTCATCGCGTGAACTTAGCCCTGCACTGTGTTGATTATAGGTATGAATATCACCGTCGAGGATCTGCCGAGCGTACTCTCCACCATCATCCAGGAACATGGCCAATGTGCGCAACTCGAGCCCGGAAAGATCCGCGCCCACCAGCGTCCAGCCAGCAGGAACTGTGAATAGTTTCCGACAGTTCTCACCATAAGGTAACCCTGCTTTCGGAATTTGGGCCAGGTTTGGCGATCTATGCGCGGCGCGGCCCGAAATCGTACCGCCAGAGACGATCGTGTGGCGGATCTTACCGTCATCATCGACCTTCTTGAGCCAGGCAGCTGGACCCTCTGCCAACTGGCCTATGCGCTTCTGGACCATGAAGAACTCAGACAGCTTCTGAGCCTCAGGATAATCAAGTTCACCCAAGATCGTCTCGTTGATCTCGGCATGGCCCTGGCCCTGAGTAAACTTCTTAGGCTTCCAACCATACTTCTGCTTCAGACAGAACTCGATGTGACGCCTGGATCCTGGGTTGAACTCAACGGTCTTACGCTTGATGAAGACCTCACCTTTGACATAACCCAGGGTCTTATTGTCCCTAGCTGGCGTAAACTCTTCAGTGATTTCCCAGGGTGGGAACAGGCTGTCTAAACTCTGGTTTAGGTCATCCCGTTTCTGGCACAGCTCCGCATACAGTTCGACAGCAGCGGCCCTATCAAAGGTCCAACCATTGTTGCCAATGCGGAGACAGATGTTTGCCAGACTGTGCTCGAGATCGATGCTCTCCTGGGAGAAGCCTTGATCCATAAGATGCTCATACAGCGTTTTGGTCAAACTAGTATCGATGATGCAGTAGTCCAGCATTTCCTGGCTGTAGTTCTCCCAACCACCATCGTAGTCACCTTTGAAGTGGTCTTCGTTCTTATCCAGGGACATACGCAGTCCCCAGGCTTTCAGGCTGTGAGACCCCACCATCCTCTTTGGGAATGCACGAGGGTTCTTGGCGTGGCGGATGTAATCATCCTCAGCCAGGGTACTTTTGATCAACCTGGATAGAACCAGGGTGTCGGTGACTTTAGCCGTGACCGTGAAGTCAGGGTAAATCTTCTGGAGTGCCGGTATATCATACGCAATCACGTTGTGCCCACAGAGCTCTTCTGCGTCCAACAATAGCTGCAATGCCTCACCAATTTGGTCTGGGCCAAACGAGCGTACCTCGTCTGTCTCCATGTGCCTAAGCACGATGCAGTGTATCTTTGTGATTGTGTCTAAAAGTCCGTCACTTTCCAGGTCAAAGACCCAGCGGCTCAACGGTTGTCGCCAGAGCCCTTGAGCTTACCACGGGTCTTGCGGTCAGCCAGTTTGTCTAAGTTCATCTGACCCACGTCTTCCAGGGTCAGGCCGAGGTCCTTGCTCAGGGCTGCAATGTACCAAAGCACATCACCAAGCTCTGCACCCAGGGAAGCACGTTGCTCTGGGGTAATTAGTAAACTCCCGTCAAACGCAACCTCTTCATCCCGGATCCATTTCTTGACAACGCCCAGGCACTCACCGGCCTCGTTTGCCAATCCGAGTGCCGGGTAGATCACTGGCCACTTGTAGATAGCCGTGTCAGACATACGTTCCTGGTATTCATTCAGGGTCAGAGGCGTATCGATGTTGATATACTTCTTCCCGTTCGTCTTTTTTGCTTTAAACAGCATATTGGCTCTCCTTTTCCAATTTAGAATGCAAATGTGGTCTCAGCATCACGGAGGCGGCCCGTGACTTTGTCATAAGTCAGGCTCCCACAGTGGCCTACTGAGCCAGTTTGGCGGTTCTTGAGCATCACAATCGATCGCATGCCACTGGTTGGGTCGTCCCGGTCCACCTCGAGACCAATCACCTGGTCACTTAACTGAGCGAGTGAGTGAGACGACCTGATCTGATTGAGGCCTAACTTGGCCCCCTGCTCATGGCTCAGATCCCCTGAGGGGCGCTTTAGGTGAGACACAAGCAACAGGGTGATGCCCAGGGCCTGGACTTCAGTTCGAAGCTCAGTGGCCAGGCTATCAACCAACCGGCGCTCATCAGTAACTTTCCCCGTCATGCCACTGACCAAGATTGAGACGTGATCGAGGCATATAACCTGACAGCCCAGCGCCTTGTTCATAAACCTGATGCGCTGAATGATCGTATCGAGCTGGGTCGAGCCAAAATGATCGTACAAATAGAACGGGGTGCCCTTTAGCAGGTCATCGTAGGCCTCCTCGATCTCTTCTTTGGTGGCAGCGGTTTCATCCACAGTGATGTTCTTGTTCATGTGTAGACCAACCAAACCCTGGGCCGTCCTTTTCGTCGTCTCCTCCAACATGATCATGCCAGCGTGGTAGCCAGATTGCTGGATGTGATACATGATCTCCCGGATGAAGGTGGACTTACCCACCCCGGAGCCAGCTATGACAGTCACCAGACTTGCTGGGCGAAGGCCCATGCTCATCTTGTTGAGACCATCCCAGGGATATGTGATGGGGCTGACAGCATCGCTGACACCAATGACATCGCGGAGGTCGTGGGCTGACACAATGCCATCTGGCCGGTGCTCACGGGCTTCAAAAAGGGCAGAGATAGCCGCCTTAGCGTTGCCGGCGACCAGCGCCTCGTTGGCGTCCTTATATTCGGACATCGACGCAATCTTACACAAGCCGACAGGCAGCAACTCAGCACATTCGATCGCAGCTGCCCGGCCAGGTTCATCGTTGTCAAAGTACAGGATGACCTCTTTGAAACTGGTGATATAGTCCCAGTTCGCCATGATTGCTTTCTTGGCTGACGCACAGCCATTCGGCAGGCTAGTCACGGGCCAACGGTGGTTTTGCATTTGCGAGAGTGACATTGCATCGAGCTCACCTTCGCAAATAGTCAGCTTGCCTGTGGAGAACAGATGGCTCCCAAATAAGGTCATCTCTTTTGCGTCACCGAGGATGCTAAACTTCTTGTCGGCTGTCCTCAGCTTCTGTGCGCAAGGGCGCCCAGTCTTATCGCGGTAGGTGGCAATTTGGACCGTCTTACCGTTGTGCTTGCCAACCGTGTATCCAAACTTCCGACAGGTATCCTCAGTGATCCTACGAGCTCTCAGGGGTGCATATTCACCCTCTATTAGCCCTGGCTTAGGCCCTCTGTCTTTGACCCCCACAGGAGGCTCTCCTTCGCCCTCCCAGTGACCACACCCGAAACAAAAGGTGTGGCCGTCATTGTATAGTCCAGCGTTATCTTTCGAGCCACACGCACCGCATGGGACGTGGCTCACAAACTCGCTGTCAGTTTGATGGTCAAATGACATTTGTTTCTCCCGTTAAAATGAAAAAGGGGGCAGCCTAAGCCACCCCCTGCTCTCCTTGTCTGGCTTCCTCCAGCCAGTCATCAGGTATCCACCTATGTGCATACTTGATCCCATTCTTGTCGCAGTACATTGCGTATGTAGTTGGGCTCCCCTTGTACAACCTACTGTTCTGGTTACTAAATACCATTCTTATGTCGATACCAGGGTTCTGTTCTATGCAGAGTAAAATCTTAGCCCTGTCTTGAACTGTCCATAACCCTTTGGTCTCGCAATAGAAGAAACCACCACCCGGCTTCTGTAGTTTGAAGTCTGGCGTGTATTTATGGTCTCGAGCCGGGATCCTGTAGATCACCGTGTCGGTCTCATATGTAACCTGTAGCCCAGCTTTCTTTATCTGATCTGCGACCTTCTCCTCGAGCCCTGAACGGAACCCGAGGCGATAGGCGGTAGATCTTGCGCCAGACATACGCACTGCATCAAAAGTCATAATTGTCGTCAGAGTCAGCAGCACCACCTGGGAACGTCTCAGCAGAGGCTTCATATCCGTCCACGGCATCGAACTGACCGGCAGACCCGCCGCTAGACACAGGGTCAATGATCTGGACTGCACTTAAACGCAGGGAGATCCCACGGTTGGCACCCTTGGACCAAGCATCCATGGCACCACTAAGGCGCAAAGTTGACCCAGAATACATCAGAGGAACCTGGTCGATCGGGACCGGGTTACCCTTGGCATCCATATATTTGGGTTGGAACTTACTGGACACTTTAAGTGTGATATCGCCGGTTTCGTCGTCAACAGAGAAAGGCAACGTGACATTGTCCTTTGGTGTGAACTTAGTGCTGGTTTTGCGTAGGGATTTAATTGCATCAACCAACGGCGCGGCATCTTGTGCAGAGAGGATCAGGTTTGTTTTGTACTTACCTTCTGCATCAAAAGCGGTGTCAGGGCGACCTGGTTGAAGCCAAGCATATTGAGCGTGGCCAGCCTTAGTCACAAAGTTAACTTTAGTCATTTGTCTCTCCTTTAGAGTTTCCAACGATACAGATTTGGTTTGTATCTAGAGGGGTCCCTAAGGTCCGAGCACATAGAAAAAGGGCCACCCGGAGGCAGCCCTTATGGTCTTCTCGTTGTTGTACAAGATCCTGTACATTGTCAAAAACCCAACTGTGATAAACTTAGTTGG
>Ga0136655_1000562_pt1 | contig 16721 bp, 11 predicted proteins | sample CPBDNA_2_FD_94863 | JGI IMG/M metagenome (GOLD analysis project Ga0136655, IMG submission 94863) | Freshwater to marine salinity gradient microbial communities from Chesapeake Bay, USA - CPBay_Spr_15_0.8_DNA (version 2) | ecosystem: Environmental > Aquatic > Marine > Coastal | place: USA... | reverse complement strand
TGCGCGCAGGCGGTGTTCAGCACCCAAAGCCCAATTGGTAGAATCAGGCCAGACTCTTCGGCTAATGGAATAAAGTCAGCTGGTGAGACTATCCCAAGCTGCGGGTGCTCCCAGCGAATGAGAGCCTCGGCGCCCACAGATTTGAGTTCAGCATCAACCTGAAGCTGGTAGTAGAGTTCAAATTCGTGATTCTGGATCGCACTGTGGAGGGCATTACTGACTCGCGCCTGCAGAGTAACATTCTCCTGCATCTCTGGGTCGAAAAAACACAACTTGTTACGACCCGACCTCTTCGCCTGATACATGGCGATATCGGCCTGCTTGAGTATCTCTTGTACAGGCGTATCATGATGGCTGACAAAGGTAGCGCCAATGCTGGCACTGCTATGGATTTCATGCTCACTCAGAGTGTAGGGATTATTTAAGGCTGCGAGTATTTTCTCTGCCATAACACTCGTTTTTGCCCTCGCCTCCTCTAGGTTAACACCCAAATCTTGTAGGATAACCACAAATTCATCCCCTCCGATGCGGGCAATTGTGTCTCGATTCCTAACGCAATTGCTTAGCCTCTGGGCCGTTTGCACTAACATTTTATCGCCTAATTGGTGACCTAGCGTGTCATTAATTTCTTTGAAGTTATCCAGGTCGACAAATAGAAGAGCCGCATTTTTTGTACTGCTGGCACAAGCCAGTAACGTTTCAGAGAGGTTGTCGAGTAATGCCCGGCGATTGGGCAGGCGGGTCAATGGATCAAAAAATACTAGTTTGTGGATGGCATCTGCATCTCTTTTAGTCGCGGTGATATCGGAGAAAGAGAACACGAAATTAGTGACCTTACTGTTAGCGTCGCGAATTGCTGTGATTGTAATAAACATTGGGAAAAGGTCTGTGTTTTTTCGCCTATCCCAGATCTCTCCTTCCCAGCTACCCACAGCCTCGATGGTCCGCCACATACCCCGATAAAACTGTTCGTTGTGGGCGCTTGACGACAGTAGGCTTGGCTCTAACCCAATCACATCTGCAAGTGTATAGCCGGTGATATCAATAAATTTCTGATTAACTCGGAGAATTTTTTGTTCTGCGTCCGTAATGATGATAGCGTCCTGACTATTGAACGTGATTGCAGATATTCGCAGTTCATCAATCGTCTTATTATGCTCAGTTAAGTCCCTGACAAAGCCATTTAAAAAATATTCGCCATATCGCTGTAAAACCATCACTGCAACTTCAACTGGCACTTTGCTGCCATCAGCTCGCAATGCACTTATTTCAAAACGGCGGTGATTTACTTTGCCAACGCCAGCCTTTAAAAGTTGCTGCATACGCTCTCTGATGATGCCATGGTGATGGGCAGGAATAATCAGCTCGACAATATCTCGATTGTGGGCATACTCAGTGGAATAGCCAAATATCCGCTCAGCCTCAGGGTTCCAATAAATCACCTTGCCATGCTGATCAAGATTAATAACACCATCCCATGCCATATCCAGGATCTGGCGCGACAACATCTCTAATTCATTGCGCATCACTATTTCTTGCTCGAGGGTAGCCACCCCCATCTCCACTTTTTCCTCAAGCTGAGTATTTTGACTCTGCAGTAAGCCTTCCGAGTTTTTCAACAACTGGAGGTTTCTGCGCAATATAATTTGCTCAACAGTGATGCGACTAAGAACGATCAGAGCATGCTTCTGTGCTTCCGATAATTGTCGCGGAGTATGGTCAATTACGCACAAAGCACCTAATGCATGACCATTTGGTGCTATCAGCGGGGCCCCTGCATAGAAGCGAATTTTTGGATCCTCGAGGACCAGCGGGTTATCGGCAAAGCGCCTGTCAAGCAAAGCATCCGGTACTTCCAATAGACCGTTCGGTTGCAGGATCCCATGGGCGCAAAAGGCGATATCTCTTGGTGTTTCATTTACGTTAAGTCCCAAGCATGACTTGAACCATTGGCGTTGCTCATCAATCAGAGAGATTAATCCTATGGGGACGCGGCAAATTTGTGCGGCGAGCTGAGTCAATTCGTCAAACTTGGCCTCAGAGGGAGTATCGAGAATATTGAGGTCTCGCAGAGTTTTTAAACGCTTAGCTTCATCAGGAGGCATCTCAACTGTCATGCTTATTCAGACCTTCAACGACTTATATCCAAGACTGTTAAACCATTAATAGTGCGAAGTTTAGGTTATTTTGTAATCTACGGTTTCACCCACCTCGCGCCACAATTTCTGCAGTATGTTGTCAATTTTCGACAACATACTGCAGAAATTGAGCAAGGAACTACAGTTATATAGACATTCACGTTACAAACCACGTTAACAACAGTGGAGAGAGAATAAAAGTCAGTTTTTAGTGACTTAGAATAAGAAAAGTCGAAAAAAGAGGGTAGATTTTTTGACTCAGGGCTACTCGATGCTACTCGATGCCAAAGGCATACTGCACCGGAGATGATGAGAGTCAAACCCGTCTGAGTCATTTCGACTCAGACGGTATTTGGATAATTAACCGCTGTCGGGTTAGATTCTGACGTAGGTGTGGGTAACAATAGCGCCGTCTAACTCAAATGTCTGAGTCAAATGGTTGTCATCTGTCAGCTGCATATTGAGTAGGTATTCGCTGCCACCATAGCCTTCAATTGAGCTGGTTATGCCAGTCTCCAGCGCCTCTCCAGAGTCAGTGACGTCGAACGACCCAAAAGCAAAATGCTTGACCGGCCGACTCTCGACAACCAGACTTTGGAAAAAGATATAGTGGCCACCGCCAATCAACTTCATTTCTAAGAAACCCGTCCAGTCGTCCTTGTCAGACGACCGCTTTTCCAGCTTCCACAGCCCATCAAAAATGGTCGTCTCAGTGGATAGAGTTTTCCACTGTTCAACCATATTGACACTGCGTTCACCATACTTCATGCCTTTTAAGCTCTGAGTAAAGCCCGCTTCTGTCGCTGTAATGGTCAGATCAAAACTGAGGTTCTCAATTGGACCGTCCTGGCTGGCGATCGGCGTTTCGACCAGCACCCCATCAACCCACTCGGTATAGCCCGCACCGGCGTCCACCTTGGCAGTCAGCTCATTGTAGAATGCAAACATAAACCGGTTTTGAGTGATGATTTTCATCTGATCGCGAAGATAACTGGACACTTCACCGTTTTCAGTCACATCCACGGAAATAAGTGCATAGGCACCATCGGCCAACCCTGGTGTTGAATCCACTGCGTCGTCAGTCGATTTTTGCACAGTTTGATTTTCACCATTGCATGCGACCAGAGCCGTCATAAGTCCAACAAGACCTGCATTTTTTAGTGTCATAAAGCTATCCCCCTCTATTTTCGTATCCCACTGCGACACGCTCATAGCACCGCGTTGAACCTTATATTACATCAGCTCCCGAGCCGGGTTGACGTAGCGGCATCCGCTTAAACTCACAAGTATCCCCGCTCAGCGTATTTTTCAGCATGACTGCCGCTGTAATAATAAAGCCGCTACACTATGCGCTACATTTCGCCATTAAAACCCGCCTTTTCAGCTAGAAAAAGCATAGAGAGAACATAGAGAGAGCATCATGACCAGCGCCACCACCGAACTAGAAGCGGCAACATTTCGCAAACTGTTAGAACATCTGGATAACAACAAAGATGTGCAGAATATAGACCTGATGATTCTGGCAGGATTCTGTCGCAACTGTCTCAGCAAATGGTACTTAGCGGCGGCAGCCGAACGCGGGCTCGACATGACTGACGATCACGCCCGCGAAGCGATCTATGGCATGCCCTACAGTCAGTGGAAGGCGCAACACCAGCCAGCGGCGACAGCAGAGCAGCTAAAGGCATTTGAACAGCGCCAGCAATAGACTCTTGTTTAAACTCTTCAGTAGACTATTCGTTGAGATGGAAGCCTGGTGTCGAAAGTGATAATGCCAGCTCGTCGGCGTTCATCTCCTCACCAATACCCTCAAAAAGCGGTGATGACAGGTAGCGTTCGCCGGTATCCGGTAGCATGCAAAGGATGACGCTGCCAGGCTTTGCGGTCTCGGCAATTTTAAGCGCCACCGCAAAGGAACAGCCACCCGAAATACCGGTAAAAATGCCCTCTTTTGTCGCCAGTAATCGCGATGCCTCAATACCCTCTTCGGCATCAATCGGCACCAGCTTATCAAAGCGTTTTGCGTCAATAGACTCTTGTAGCACTTTGGGAATAAAGTCTGGTGTCCAACCCTGAATTAAATGCGGCTGAAATGCTGGGTGGCTGCTGGCCGGTGATCCATCAGCGGTGCGCTCCTGCGACTGTCCGCTGTCAATCAGCTGGGCATTAATCGGCTCGCTGAGAACGATTTTTGTCTCTGGGCGCTTGTCACGTAAAACCTTGGCAACACCGGAAAAAGTGCCGCCGGTACCGTAGCCAGTCACCCAGTAATCCAAGGCGCTGTCACTAAAGTCATTGAGAATCTCCTGCGCCGTGGTATTCGCGTGAATTTTCGCATTGGCGTCGGTTTCAAACTGGCGCGCTAAAAACCAGCCATTAGCCGCCGCCAGCTCTACCGCCTTTTTATAGCAGCCCATCGCCTTTTCCGCTTTTGGCGTGAGAATTACTTTGGCCCCCAAGAAGCGCATCAGCTTGCGTCGCTCAATCGAGACACTGGTTGGCATGGTCGCAACAAAAGGGTAGCCTTTGGCCGCACACACCATCGCTAAACCGACGCCGGTATTACCACTGGTCGCCTCAACCACCGTCTGTCCCGGCTGCAGTTCGCCGCTGCGCTCAGCTTCTTCAATAATGCTGATGGCGAGGCGGTCTTTAACCGATCCAGCCGGATTGAAAAACTCTGCCTTAACATACAAATTAACCTGAGATGGGGCCAGAGTATTAACCCTAACGCATGGCGTATCGCCGATGGTATCCAAAATACTATTGTAAAGGCGGCCTCGCCCCCGGGTGAAACGCGCTGATGTATCGGTCATAGAAGTGCCTACCTGTTATTAGAATGCTCTAGAGCGTTAACAAAAACGGCACAATCATTGATCACACGCGGGGAGTTGTCAATTGGGCGCGACTACAAGTAGAAAAAACACCTCAACAAGCCGTTATTTAGTCCTCAAATCAACGTTTGTCGCGACTGATTCTTCGCTTCCTGCGAGCTCAGTCGAGACTTCCAGTCTCATCACATGCGGCAGCAACTTTATGCTCTGTGCATGTTGCTCTCTAAATAGCTCCTGCAATTCCTCATAGTTGCCATCAATGCCCTGTTTGATGATTTCTAACAATGGCATAGCTGGCTCAGCTTGAATTCGCGATTCACAGACGCGGATATAATTTAATCGATCGTTGATATTTTTAATCCGTTCAACAATTTCGCGATTGCCAGCGCGTCTTGCGCAATATTCAAAGATTGCGCCGGATGAGGTGGCAATCGTATTGTCCGTGGGCCTCCTCGGGAGAGCGAGCAATTTATCCAGCCCTGCCAATTCGGGCATGCCAATGATGATCCCCGGAACCTTGCTGTCAATAAGTCGGCCCATCGACCATATTATTAAAAGATGATTTATTTCATAGAGATCACGAATATCCGTCTCGGACAGGGTTTTCATAAAGAACCCCATCTTTGGTACATTGATAATCAAACCCTCTGCAACCAACCGCAACAATGTCTCCCGAACCGGCGTAATGCTAACACGCAAGTTTTCAGCAAGGGTCTCAATATTGAGCCGCTCACCAGCGGGAAATTGATGGGAGATAACTAACAATTTTAAATTTTGATAAACTCGCGCGATGATATTGGAGTTATCGATTTTGCTGAGCATCCTGTCGCCCTCCTTGTAACTACTCCTTTTTACTACTCCATTTCAGAAGTACCTGTACTTTTGGCTAGTAGCAGGTTGTTCCAATCCCATCTGAGGACTCTATTGATTATCCCGGTCGACCCTGTCCGATTAAAAAATAGAGACGTAGACAAGATTTAGTTATTCGGAGTGTACATAAATTACAGTAATCTGCCATAACACAGTAACGCTATCTTTTCGCTGCGGTTACCTAAAATCCCTTTAACAGCGCCGTCTCCGGACTGGTTCAACTCAATATGACAGGGCAATATATCATCGATATATTTGATATATGTGTGGTCGCGCGATAGATTCGCTCAGGCAGTCGTGCCGAGGTGTATATATTGCCAATATTTGATTAATCCCGACCGAGGACGTCGACCTATACTGCAGATAACGTTTTCATTCACAATCGCGTGCCATCTTGCTAACTCATATCCGCTTTTCTATACCGTTCTGCCCGATGCCAGGCGTAAGCATTTGTCGCTGCCACTTTGATCAGAAACGGTTATCGACAAATTCTTTTCAGCAGTATGGCGTACAGCGCCCGGCTCAAGCATCAGCCTGGTCAGCTAGACGCCAATCCGAGTTTTTAGCTGGTCGCTACTGCGCTATAAAAGCGTTAACCGCGACAGCTGAGATGGGCACACCTTTATCGAACCGTCAAATACCGCTCCGAGATGACCGCAGACCGGAATGGCCTGCGGGTTTTGTCGGGTCAATCAGCCACAGTGATAATCGAGCTATCGCCATTACCTCGAGCGACCGCCTGTTTTTGGGGCTCGGCATTGATTGCGAAACACAATTCAGCGATTCATTGGCTGCCGAGATCGCACCTTGGCTGCTGCACAGAGATGATCTCGACTGCCACCTGGGCATTCCGATTAATTATGGGCTATTGCTGACATTAATTTTTTCAGCCAAGGAAAGTCTATTTAAAGCTCTGGCTCTAAGACAAGACGATATTGCCGGGTACGACAGTTTTTCGGTTTCCAGGGTGACCGAAAAAACACTGTTGTTAAAGGCAGAATTCGCTCTTAACCCCCCCTATCAATCCATTAACGGGTTCGAGCTGGCTTACACAATTGAGCACCGACAGATCATTACCGCCGCACTATTACCATGCAATTCTTCAGCCTAAAGGTTTTCCTATAAGGTAACTGTTTTAGCTGACGTATCAAAATATATAGCTGAAATAGGTCTGATATAGCTTTTGATCAACTCCGAAAACACGCCTTAATATACTGGCTCAGTTCGCAGTTAGCGTTAAAGGAGTTATTAAAGTGACCATCTCAAGGCAGCAAAAAACCACACAGCAACGCAATGAAGATATCGACTTTTGCATTGTTGTAAACGCCGAGGAACAGTACTCATTTTGGTTTCATGACAGGCCGCTGCCGACAGGGTGGGAAAGTATCGGTTTCGTTGGCAGCCAATCTGAGTGTCTCAGCGAAATCGAGAAAATATGGACTGATATGCGCCCGCTAAGTGTTCGCAAAGCTATTCAAACCGGTGTCACATAATAAGGAAATTTCATGCAGCGCGACATTCGCCAAACGACGACCTTTATCGAAGCTCAACGGCTCTACCTCGAGCAATCTATCTCGCCAGAAACCATACATGAGATTCAACAACTCAATGTCTCGTCCGATGATCGCACAGCACTGTTTACAGGAGCCTATCGCAACGAAGCAGGCTCGCCTACCGTGCCGCATATTTTTCAACTCGACCTCAAGACCAGCCAAGTCAATCGGTTAACCACTAACGTATGTCATGAAAAACTGCCCGTATACTCACCAAACGGCGAGCATATCGCCTTCCTCTCTGATCGCGATGGCAGCGACAATTTTCAACTGTCAGTGCTCGATACGCGCAATAACACCACCATTCGTCCCCCGGCTGTCGCCGGCTGGGTGGAAAACATCAGTTGGTCGCCCAACAGTCTCGCTATCCTATTAACGGTCGCCGGTCACGGTGCCGATAAAGGCAGTGGACAGGGCGCGGTGCCGAGCCAGCAGTGTCGTGAAGAAGTCCCAGACTGGATACCAGACGTCAATACAGGAAATGAAGACTACCGCTGGCGACATCTTTGGATCTATGACATCGTGAGCAAAAATCTACGCAAAATCTCGACCCAAGATGTCAATGTCTGGGAAGCCGTTTGGTGCGGTGATCGCGGTATCGTCGCCATAACCTCTGAACAACCGGGCGAAGAAGCCTGGTACTCAGCAACGCTGCAGTATATTAATCCTCTGACAGGAACAACCCATACTCTGCATACACCGAGCAACCAAATTGCCTATCTTTGTGCCTCGCCCTCTGGCCAAACACTGGCGCTAGTATCCGCCATCAGCAGTGACCGCGGCGTTGTCGCTGGCGATTTGCTACTCATTGACATTAATACCCAACTTGCCCGACCTATCGACAGTCACAATGTGGATATAAGCTGTATTCAATGGCTCTCAGAGAGTCGGCTAATAATGGCTGGACATCGCGGCTTTGAGACACTGGTTCTGCACCATCAACTGAGTGATGGGTTTTGTGCTGAGACGACAACTGAAGTGTGGCAAAGTAGTGAGATTAGTGGCTCGGGGCATTACACAAAAGTCTCTGGTCTCAGCGGTGGTGATTGCCTGCTGATCGCCGAAGGGTTCAAGCGGGCACCTGAGATCGGTCGTATCAGCAATGGACGATACCACCGCGTCAAAAGCTTTTACCAGAGTATTCAGCAGCAGACTGAGGTGATCGACACGATCAAAAAAATCACTTGGCAAGCCTCCGATGGCCTCGAGATTCAAGGCTGGCTGCTGCGACCAAAATCGTCGCAACCCCATCCCACCGTGATGGATATGCACGGCGGTCCGGTATGGCAGTGGCGGCCCCACTGGTTGGGTCGGCGTCTGCATATACTGATGCTATTAAAGCGCGGCTATGCCATTTTTATGCCTAATCCGCGAGGCAGTTCAGGACGTGGGCAGGACTATTGCAGCCGAGTATTGGGTGATCTTGGCGGGGCCGACAGTCGCGATTGTCTGTCTGGCCTCGATCATCTCGTTGACGCGGGCTTCACCGATGCCTCGCGCATAGGCCTCATAGGTCACAGTTACGGCGGCTATATGGCAGCCTGGCTAATCGGCCAAGACCAACGTTTTGCCGCTGCAGTGGTCTCGGCGCCGATGATTAACTACATCAGTCAGCACCTGCTCTCCAATATCTCTCATTATGTGACGCTATTTTTGCAAGATCATTACAAAAACATTGGTGGCAAATACCTCCAGCGCAGTCCGATTACCTACGCCCATCAGGTTACCACCCCTACGCTTAGCCTGTGTGGCAGTCTCGACCGCTGCACACCTGCCGCCGAGGCGATACAGTTCCACCATGCGTTGCTAGAAAATAAGGTGAAGTCTGTCTTGGTAAACTATCCACTGGAGGGGCATGGCATCAAGGGAATTCCGGCCATGCTTGATTATGCGACGCGAATCGTGGCGTGGATCTCAGAGCACAACCCGGTAACGCCAACAAAAGCGATAGGCAGCGACAAAAAAACTGACAGCTGCCTTGCTCAGAGTTCTTAACGTGATTGTGTTACATATTAGTAAGCCGATGAGGCCTCTCCATCCAGGCTGTGAACTTCATGACCAACTAGTGCAGGCATAAACACACAGACCAGACGCAGGTCTTGTTCTTGTGCCACCAGATAATGAGCATCATTTTTATCCAGTGCATACATGGTTCCAGCCTCGATCTCATAGGACTGACCACTTGAGGCCTCTACCACAACGCCTTTCCCTGAAATACAGTAACAGGCCTCCATATGGTTTTTATACTCTAATAGCGACGTAGTATTGGCGCTGACAATGGTGTCGGTTAGGCTGTATCCCATAGCGTCTTTTTCCAGCAGAAATCGTCGACTGACGCCGTTTCCCCAATTCACTTCCCGCTCTGTATCGGTAATATCTTTTAGCTTGCGAATGATCATGTACTGCTCCTTTTAGAAATAAAAATACCTTTTAAGTAACCGAACAAAAAATGATGTTTCACGCTTTTTATTCGGACTCTAAGTCGCCGGTTGGCTCTCCTATCATATTGCTTTGAGCAATAATCTGCTGTGACTGAATGCAGTCAACAAGATCTCCTATGCTTACAATCCCACTTTCATAGATGGTTTGGTCAGAAATCTCGATATTGAAATAGGTTTCAACACGCACCAACAGACCAACAAATAACATTGAATCAAGCACCTCCTTTATCAGTGTGGCGCGGCTAATCTGTTCATCGTATTCATTACGGAGCAGTTCGCATATTTGTTGTCGAATAATCTCCAGCGTCGATTTTTCTATCCTACTCATGCAACTACCCTCCTTTTACGCCCATGTTCAGAGCGATTATCCGCAGCTGCCGCTGTCGCTCCATCATCAGCACCGGACTGATTAAGCGTATCCAAATACATCGCCTGTAATTTTCTACGATCGATCTTGCCACGTGCAGACTTGGGCAACTTTTCGACAATAAAAATCTGGTCCGGACACATGTAGGCGGGGAGTTTTTCTGTCAGTCTTCGATTTAGTTTTGCTTCATCTAGATTTTGGCAGCTGGCATAAGGCGTCACAAATACAATAATTGTCTTATCCACATAAACGCATGCCGCCTCCTCTACACCAGTATGGTTGCGAAGATTATTTTCAATCTCACCCAACTCGATGCGATAGCCACTGCGCTTAACCATCTGGTCTCGTCTACCGCGATAGATCAACAGGCCATTTTCTTCACTGACAAGATCCCCGGTAGCGTAATAAAACCGTTCTTTATCGAGCCCGCGGACGAAGCCAGTTTTACGAATCTTGCCATTTTTAACATAACCTGACATCAACGAATCGCCCGCCACAAAAAGCTCGCCGACTACGCTGTCTCGATCAAATACCAGTTTAATTTTCGCAAATGGACAGGGAACTCCGATGGGTAGAGGCTGATCACTGGCAAGATTTTCTGGCGTCACCAAATGACTGATACAGGAATTAATTTCCGTCGCCCCATACCAATTATAAAGCTTGGCTGATTTCACATGCTGCTGGAAAGCCACCAGATCAGCCTTGATGAACGGCTCGCCAGCAAAAATAATGACTCGCAAACAAGCAAGATTAAACGGACTTTTGCGTTGCGATTCAGCGATACGATTGAGCAATGATGGTACTGAATACCAAACGCTAATACGCTGCTCTTGAATAAATCGAGAAAATGGATAGCCCGAGCCGTTAGGCCAGTCGGGTATAGCAATTAACGTTGCTCCAGCACTGAGGGTGGCAAATAGGTCAAAGGTTGACAAATCAAAACCCAACGATGCCTGATTAGCTACTCGATCATGGCTGCTTAATTCAGTGTAAGACACCGCCCAGTCGACAAATACACAGGCAGCGCGATGACTTATTGCTGCGCCTTTGGGCAACCCAGTGCTGCCAGATGTATAAAAAATATAGGCGATCTTCTCATCATCTAGCGTCGGCCGAGCGGCGCTGCATGCAGTCAAGTCTGTATTCATAAAATCGGCCCAATATAAGTAACGACAAGCTGGATAGACCGTGCGGGAATCCTCCTGTCCGACCAATATCACTAGCTTGACGGAGCATAATTTTGATTCAAACAGACTCCGATAGTCCGCCGCTCGACAAATAAAAATATCGGCGCCCGAGTCATTGAGAATGTAATTCACTCTGGCTGCTGGTGTTGATATATCAATCGGAATAAATGTTGCACCCTGCTCAACACTGCCAAAAATACTGACGTAAGCCTGAAGCGACTTTGGCAGCCATAGTGCAACCTTTAAACCCTGCGCCATCTGCAGCGCATTCAATCCGCAGGAAAAGCGACAGGCCATGTCGTAGAGTTCTGAATAGGAGAATGACTCGCCTGCGACTTGCAAGGCAGCGCTGTTTGGATATCGAATCCCTGATTGCTTTAGGTAGTTCTTTAAGTTGGCCACAAAAACCTCATTTCATTTTTCATCATGAAGTTGAAGTCTAAGAAACGGTCGCTTTCACACAATTAATATATGGACTTTATTGGTGAAACATCTTGCGACGATTTTTTGTCACGGGTTAAAAATATCTTATGGATAAAGTTTGTCCGCAAAAGCCACCGTTCCTACTATCGCCATACCAGTAGCAATCTAGTCCGCAGAATAGTTGAGACAAACAATGAACAAACAGGCATCAGTGACAACCGCAGCGCCCCTGACAGCAACCCAAGTGGGACTTAAAATAGCGCCGGCCACATCAGGTCAACAGCGTCTCTGGTATCAGTGTGAACTACTCAAGCCCGCCTATACCTACAACGAACAGCTTGAAGTGATGGTTTTTGGCAAGCTGGACATAACAGTCCTCAAAGAGATTATCGAGACTCTTGTTCAACGCCATGAAGGCTTGCGCACCGTCTTTCGACTGTCTAAAAAAAATGAACTTCAGCAGGTTGTTATGCCAACCTTTTCGGTGTCGCTGCCGATCATTGCTGTCGGCGACGCAGCGACTGACAAACAACGCTTACAACAACTTATCAACAATTACTGCCTACAGCAGGGTCAGGCGGTTTATGACCTTGCCATGGGTCCTCTATTCCGTGTTTGCGTACTTCAGTTACCCGCCAATCGGCAGTTATTTCTGTTTTCATTTCACCATATCATTATGGATGGTAGAGCGGCGGTTATCTTGTTGAAAGAGATCAACCAACTGTATAAAACCTACTGCAACAAACCCTCAGGTGAGACAGCACCACTATTTCAACTAAGCGATTATGCCGCCGTGGAAAAGGACTGGCTGCAGAGCACGACCTTGCAACGACAGCTCAAATACTGGACCAAGCAACTGCAGGATATGCCGCCCCTGTTGGATTTGCCGATTGATTATCCTCGCCAACCGCTGGTTGCTAGCGCTGGCGCCTGGCAACCGCTAGCACTCTCTAAAAAGCTAACCAATAGTCTTGTGGCAACCAGCTGGAAGCAGCGTGTCTCTCCGTTTATCGTGGTGCTGGCCGCCTATCAAAGCCTGCTAATGCGCTACACCCGTCAGCACGATATTGTTGTCGGCACCATTACCGCCAATCGCACTAGTGCCAATACCAGTAGCCTGATCGGATTCGTCGCTGAGACGGCGCTGCTGCGCACACAGGTCGCACCTGAGATGCGTTTCGCCGAGCTTCTCAATAACCTCGAAACACTCTGCAGTGACGCGTTATACAAGCAGCCAGTGCCCTATGGCATGCTGGTTGACAGCTTGCGTGAAAGCGGCGCCTTAGCGGCAGACGCCAACCCCATTCAGGCGGCTCTGGTGTTTGATAGCGTCGCCTTGGAAGACAATGTGCTCGCCGGTCAACCATCGACTGCGGCGACTTCACGCTCTATGGGTGTCACGAAATTTGAGCTGACACTGTCGCTTGAAATTGTCGACGGTCAGCTAAAAGGTCACTTTGAATACAACACCGAGCTGTTTGCCGCAGCAACCATTAAACGTTTGGCAAAGCACTTTCAGATATTGCTAACCAGCGCTGTGAAAGACCCACAACAGCGCATTGGCGACCTTGCCCTAATTACCGAGCAAGAGCGAAAAACCCTGCTCAGGGACTGGAATAAAACCGAGACCCAATACCCCGCAAACCAGTGCATTCATCATCTGTTTCACCAAAGGGCCAATGCACACCCCAACACCACCGCACTGATTGATGGCGACCAACACCTCAGCTATCACCAACTTGATATGCTCAGCAATCAGCTGGCTCACTATCTGCGTGCTCAAGGCGTTGCGCTAGACACGCCAGTCGCACTCACTATGCATCGTAGCAGCGATATGATCATTGCTATTCTCGGCATCCTTAAAGCCGGTGGCTACTACGTACCCATTGATCCAAGCTACCCCGCGCAACGCATCAACTACCAGCTTAACAACAGTCACATTGGACTGTTGTTAAGCGACAGTGGACTAGACAACGACAGTATTGAAAATCCCAATATTGCTCGATTCTGTCTCGACACCGAGTGGCACAAAATCGAACACCACCCAGTCACCGCGCCCGAGGTTTATACCACGCCCCAGCAGCTTGCCTATGTCAACTATACCTCCGGCTCAACCGGATTGCCCAAAGGTGTTGGAATACCTCATCAGGGAGTCATTCGCCTGGTTAAAAACAATCACTATCAACAGCCGCATACCAGTGTCAGAACATTACATGCCTCATCGACTGCCTTTGACGCCGCGACGTTTGAAATCTGGAGTGCGCTGCTCAATGGCGGCACACTGGTCCTCTACCCAGAGCCCTCACTTTCGCCATTAGGTCTGGAACAGCTGATACGCGAACAGCATATTGACACGGTTTTTCTCACCACCTCTCTCTTTAATATGCTGATCGACGAACGTCCCGACGCTCTTAAAACTGTGCCTCTGGTGCTGACAGGGGGCGAAGCCCTATCTCTGGAGCATATCAAACGAGCCAGCAGGCGTTGCCCTGACACCCAGTTTGTCAATGTCTATGGGCCCACTGAAAACACCACCTTTACCACCTATCATGCAATCAATAAAAACAAGCTTAAGCCGAGCCGTGGCAGTTACTCAGGTTCTGTGCCAATAGGACGCCCGGTCAGCAACACCACAACCTATATTCTCGACACCCGCGGCAACCCGGTGCCTATCGGCGTCGTTGGCGAGCTGCATATAGGTGGCGATGGACTGGCGCGCAATTACTTAAATCGGCCAGCTCTCAGCGCAGAAAAATTTATCCCCGATCACTTTAGCCAAATACCAGGACAACGGCTGTATAAAAGTGGCGATCTAGTGCGCTATCAGGTCAATGGTGATATCGAATTCTGCGGACGGGTTGACGATCAGGTCAAAATCAGAGGCTATCGCATTGAGCTCGGCGAAGTCGAAACGGCCATCACAGGGCTGGCTCAGGTACGTGAGTCAGTCGTTATCGCTCATAGTCGTGACAACAGTGGCAGCAATCACTTCCTAACTGCTTACGTCACTGGACACAACAGCACGCCCCTTGACACCCAAGCACTGCGCGACGCGCTGCAGTCAATACTCCCGCACTATATGGTTCCGGCTCTGTTTATTGCCCTTGAAAAGCTACCGCTCAACAACAGTGGCAAAGTCAATCGCGCCGCCCTGCCAGCGCCGGATATCAGCGCACTGCAAGCCAGCCAATACTGCGCGCCCGCAAACCCAGTCGAAGAAAAATTACTGGCAATCTGGGCCACTATCCTGGCGCTGCCAGCTAACCATATCAGTACTCAACATGACTTTTTCGATCTCGGTGGCAACTCTATCTCAGTGATGCGCATGATTTCCCTGTGCGATAAACAGGGTTTAGAGCTTGCTGCCAAGGAGGTGTTTGAGCAACGCACGATTGCCCGACTCAGCCAAAGCATAAAGGCAACCAGCGAGCCCGAGGTCAGCACCCTTCAATTACGCAATGAGATCGCACTGGACAGCAGCATCCAAGTGGGTAATCTGCCCTGGAGCCAAATGCGCAACCCCAGCGGCATTTTTTTAACCGGCTGCAGCGGCTTTGTCGGCGCATTTTTACTTAAAGAACTACTCTATCAAACGACCGCCCAGATCTACTGCTTGATCCGTGCCGAATCCGACGCTCAAGGTAGCGCGCGAATCGGTGAAAAGCTCAGGCAATACAACCTCCACTACGAACAGTTCGGCCATCGCATCACAGCGATTCCGGGCGATTTATCCGAGCCGCGATTGGGTTTAAGTAACGCCGACTTCGATGCTCTGGCACAGGCTGTGGACAGCATTTTGCACAGCGGTGCATGGGTCAATCATGTCTACCCCTACGACATGTTAAAGGCCGCCAATGTCGATGGCACCCGCGAAGTGCTGCGACTCGCCACCACCCAAAAACTCAAATCTGTGCACCATATTTCGATACTCAATAGCGATCGACTCAGCGCCGACGATTTCGAAAGACTCACCGCGGGCAGCGACTATGGCTACGGATTGAGTAAATATGCCGCAGAAAAAATGATCCACCTCGCCAGTGATAAAGGCATCCCTGTATCGGTCTATCGGCTAGGTATGGTCAGTGGTGACCAATATGGCGCCTCTAACACCCACGACCGCATCTGCCTACTGATAAAAGGCTGTATCGAATTAAGCGCGATACCAGACAGCACCGGGCTGGCGCAGATTTGCTCACCGACCCTGACCCCAGTCGACTTTGTCGCCAAGGCCATAGTTACCCTGTGTAAACGCTCCAATCATCTCGACCAAGGTTTCGATATCGTCAGCCCACGTCTTATGGACTGGAGCGAGTTAATCGCCGCACTGGTGGAATTTGGTTATACGATCGATATTCTGCCGCTCAGCCAATGGCAGGCGAGACTGCATCAGAAAGCCGCCAACAACCCGCAATCAAAAACCCTGGAAACATTGCACGGACTTTATACCAGTGAGCCTTCAAGCCCGCAGGAGGCCTGCTTCTCAGAAGAACTTAATATCGATGACGGCTATTTGCCAATGCTCGACACGCTGTTTAAAGCACATGTTCAGTGCGCAACGATCAATCGTGATGCGATTAAAAAGTATCTTGGTTATTTGGTTGAGAGGGGGTTTGTTTTATGTCCCAAAAAAACCAATTTCTTAGCACATGATTGAGCTCCTATGAGCACAACAGCCTACATTAAAAAGTGAGAAAAAAAGTGAAGAGAAAGGTTAGAGACATCGTTGCAAATATTCTTCAAGATCAGGGAGTGAAACATATTTTTGGTCATACCGGTGACAATATTTTAGCAATGTGGCAATCAATAAAAAATACCACAATAAATCCAATCTTTAATAAAACCGAATTTGGCGCTGCATTTATGGCTGATGGCTACAGCAGAACCACAGAAAAACTAAGCGTAATACTC
>Ga0136655_1000561_pt1 | contig 16747 bp, 18 predicted proteins | sample CPBDNA_2_FD_94863 | JGI IMG/M metagenome (GOLD analysis project Ga0136655, IMG submission 94863) | Freshwater to marine salinity gradient microbial communities from Chesapeake Bay, USA - CPBay_Spr_15_0.8_DNA (version 2) | ecosystem: Environmental > Aquatic > Marine > Coastal | place: USA... | reverse complement strand
TTGGAAAGTGAATTCTCCAGAAGGCATACTCCTGCAGGGTTTCCTGAAAAAGGTTTGGCAGAAAAAGCATCCACCGTAACTATTGCAATTTTCATTTTAGTAGCGCTCTTTTATTATGGTCATGTGATGTTCAAAGTGACCCGGAATGATCCAAAATAATGCTCTTGGACTCAGTGGATTTCCGCTTGCCTGCCCTAGATTAGTCAGCGACTCTTCAGGAAGTGTTTTGATCAAAGAAAGTAGCGCAAGTCGCTGAATTTTAAAATCCTCCAATAAATCCTCAGTCGCGACTTGCCCGAATTTTGCATTTAGCACGTAGGGATCTTGATCAAATCCAGGCAAAGGAGATTTCTCACCTCTTGCAAAACAAAGTGCCCTGAAAGTCATGATGCGCTCCGTATCAATAATATGCCCCAAAACTTCTTTCGGGGTCCATTTGCCTTCTGCATATGCTTTATCAGCCCAAGCTTTTCCTTTCGCTTCAAAAAAGCTAACACAAGATTCAATTTGCATCAGAATCTGATCTTCGAAAGATTCATCAGAATTAAGTTCGAGGTATTTATTAAAATAATTGGGGTATTCGCCTTCTTTGGGTTTTTGAATGTTATTCATGTAAAATTTGATTACGCTTATAAGTATATCCGATAAATTTAACCCAATCGAATAAATCATACCCAACGATGTATAAAAAAATACTTACTCTTCTTCTTGCAGTAGCTTCTTTACCGCTTTTCTCCCAAACTATTACACATAGAAATCCAGAACTAGAGAAGCTGGTATTGGAAGTTTCTTCTGATTCCTTAGAAAACTACGTCCGAACTCTTGCTGCATTCACTTCGCGCCATACCTTAAATACCGATGCGAAAAATGGAATGCCGGCAGCTCAGAATTATGTTTTGAAAAAATTCAATGAATTTGCGAAGCAATCAGGTGGTAGGATGACTGCCGAAATCGAAAATTTTACCATTCCAGCAGATGCACGAAGGATCCTCAAAGATTCACCAGCTGCCAATGTGATAGCCACTTTGAAAGGCACAAATCCAAACGATGATCGGATTTTCGTGATCTCTGGTCATATGGATTCAAGAAATAAAGATGTAATGGATGCAGATGGCATCGCTCCGGGAGCCAATGATGATGGCTCGGGAACAGCAGCTGTAATCGAAATTGCACGTATTTTATCCAAAAAAGAGTTTTCTGCCACGATCCTTTTTGTCGCATTTACAGGTGAAGAAGAAGGGCTTAAGGGCGCAACTTACTTAGCTGACAAGGCTAAAGAAATGGGCTGGAACATAGCCGGTGTTTTAAATAATGATATCGTTGGCAATAGCAATTCATCCGAAACATTGATTTCAGATAATCTCAAAATGCGCGTATTTTCTGAGACTATTCCTGCTTTTGAAACGGAGCAAATGTCTAGAATTAGAGCGTATACCAATGCTGAAAATGACAGCAGATCACGGCAACTTGCTCGATATATCAAAGAAGTGGGCGAGCGCTACGTTGATCAGTTTGAAGTGAAGTTGATTTATAGAGCCGACAGATACTTAAGAGGCGGCGATCAGACTGCTTTTGCCAGAAATGGCTTTACCGCTGTTCGAATGTCTGAAATGAACGAAAATTTCTACCACCAGCATGAAAATGTCAGGGTAGAAAATGGAATCCAATATGGAGACCTTCCTGAATTTATGGATTTTGAATACTTAAGAAAAGTCTCCGCTGTTAACCTAGCTTCCTTAAGTTCATTAGCAAATTCCGCTGGAGTTCCAGAGGAAGTACAGATTGATGTCAGAGGCTTGACAAATAAATCTATTTTGCTTTGGAAAGCTCCAAAAATCGGGAAGGTGAAAGGATACTACATTCTGATGCGAGAAACATCCTCAGGAATGTGGGAACGGAAGTTTTTCACCACTGAAACTACCTTAACCCTTCCCTACTCGAAAGACAATTATTTCTTTGCTGTACAATCGGTAGCAGAAAACGGCGAGGAAAGTTTGGCAGTGTTCCCATCTCCACTTTCTCGATAAAACTTAATTAAATCAATTCCAAATTGGTTGAAATGGGCATTGACAGGAACTATAAGCCTTATATTTAAGGTTTAATCTGAAATTGCAAAGACTATGACTAAGAAAGAAATCGTAACGCTACGGCGTTCACTTTTAGAGGATACAGAACATTTATTGAACCAGCAGGTAGAAATGGAGGGTAAATCTTCCGCATATTATCTCTCAATGGCGTCTTGGTGCCACATGATGGGCTACGAGAATGCTTCAAAATATCTTTACACCCATGCAGATGAGGAGCGGATGCATATGATGAAGATTTTCCTGTACATCAACGAAGCTGGAGGACATGCTATTCAACCTGAAATCACAGGAATCAGACATAATTTCAATTCCCTGAGAGAAGTTTTCGAATTGATCCTTGAGCACGAAATCAATGTGACCAAATCGATCAACAATATTGTCGATCACGCATTTTCTGCAAAAGACTTTGCCACCTTCAGCTTTATGCAATGGTATGTGACTGAGCAGCGAGAAGAAGAAACCATGTCGAGAAGAGCATTGGAGCTCTTCGAAATCATCGGTGAGGCTGGAATCGGACTTTGGACCATTGATCAGGAACTAGGAAAATTACATGCGGCTGCAGCAGCCGCAGAAGGATGATAAAAGCGGCTTAGGCCGCTTTTTTTTCTTTCAACCATATAGGTTCTCCAAGATTTCGCTGAGAAATGCAAAAGAAATTTAGCTGATTCAAGCCTGCCTTCTGTAGGCAGGCCTTCGAACTTAGAACTTTATTTCGCTATGTGATTTTCAATTTATATCGATTCTTCAGATTTGGATTGAGAATTATGTTTTTCTCCGGGCAAGAAGTAACAATTAAGAAATATTTTTTGCCATAAATCATCCGATTTCTACAAGACTAAAGCCATTCAAATTTCAAAATTTGGGAGAATGCTTTACTTTTAGAAAAACAAGTACCAAACTATGTCTAAAGCAAATTCGATTCTTGCACTTCTTTTTTTGAGCTCATTGACCATTTCCTGTGATTCAAAACCACAATCAGAATCCTTGGATGAGGGAAAGATGATCATTTCTGCCCAAGAAGAACCTTCTGAAAAAGAAGAAGGAATGATCTGGATTCCAGGTGGAGAATTTGTAATGGGAACCAACGAAATGGATGCATATGCTGCAGAAAAACCAGCTGTGCAGTTAGGAGTTCAGGGTTTCTGGATGGATATACATGAAGTGACCAATGCCGAGTATGCTAAGTTTGCAGAAGAAACGGGCTATGTCACACTCGCCGAAGTGAAGCCTGAATGGGATCTTTTGAAGCAACAATTGCCTCCCGGAACTCCAAAACCAGATGAATCCGTCTTGGTAGCTGGATCGATGGTTTTCACTCCTCCTCCATATGAAGTCCCAACACAAGATATCTCACTTTGGTGGAGTTGGGTTGCAGGTGCCAATTGGAAACATCCTGAAGGACCAGAAAGCACAATTGAAGGGAAAGAAAATCATCCTGTAGTCCATATTTCCTATGACGATGCCAAAGCCTATGCAGATTGGGCAGGAAAGCGATTGCCAACTGAGATCGAATGGGAATTTGCCGCGCGTGGCGGAGCAAAAGGAAAGCGATTCGCTTGGGGAGATGAGCTCACTCCTAATGGACAATATCTAGCGAATACATTTCAGGGAAATTTCCCAAATGAAAATCTTGGAATGGATGGCTTCAATGGGACTTCTCCGGTGAAATCTTTTGCTCCAAACAGTTTTGGACTATATGATATGATTGGAAATGTATGGGAACTAACGGACGATTGGTACGATGCTTTAAAATATGCTAGACTTGCTGGCCAAGCACCAAAGCTCGATGCCGGCATGAATCCTTGCTATAATCCAGACAATCCTTATGCTAAGGAGCGTGTAATCAAAGGGGGTTCCTACCTCTGTGCAGATAATTATTGCGTGAATTATCGTCCTTCTGCCCGACAGGGACAGTCTTTTGATAGTGGCACATCTAATGTAGGTTTCAGACTAGTAAAAAGTACCGGAAGGAAAGCCGTTATCATGAATTAAATCATAAAAAATTAATTGAAAGCGACATTTTGAAAGGTGTTGCTTTTTTTTTGAAAAAAATGAAACGAAGAATACTTATTCATTTTGTATTCCTTTTTCCTTCAGTCAATTCTTATGGGCAGCTTAAACCAGATTTTTAACCAAATTCATCCAAGGGAACCTTAGGAGTCTATGCCTACAATATAGATGGTACAGCTTTCTCAAAAGTGACTCCAAAGCCTTTCTCTATGTAGGCTGGATGCTTTTCACAGGAGCGTTTTCAAAGTCTTTATTCCCTAAAATGGCCGAATTGACTACAAGATGCTACCGAGACTTTATCATTAAATCCCATAGTTAAGGTTAATTTATTTTCTAAATAGTGGCAGCTGTGCTAATGGAGATGAACAATGAGAATACTAATGGTGAAAAGCTCTGCATCAAACTGGATAAGCAAATGAATAAATCTCAAAGGATTTTTTTCAAAAGTCTGAAAAAATGGTGGTGAGCAAGTATTAAATACCATTCCTGAATTTGAAACCCTACCTTTTGTGTCCAGTAATCACAATTTTGGAGCGGAAATATTCATGACCACTCCGCATCCTATGCTTCAGCCTTATTATTATTTATTTAAAAAGCAGTTTCCAGATTAGGCCAGACTTGTGAGTATTATTTTTCTACTATATTTTCTTTAATTCGAAAGGAATAACGACTGTCAATTTGTAGCTTTTGAATTTCATTAAGATCAGAATATTTTTTGTTGAATAAAGTTCTTGAAGCTTCTTCTGAAAGCATGGCTAAAATATCTGCTATTTCTTTTCTGATGCTGGTATAAAAGTTAAAACTTGATTTACGGTCAAATTCTAGAATCATGTAATAATCAGGATACTGCTCAATTAATTTTGCCAATTCAAGTCTGAAATCTTCCACCGTAATTTGCTTTTTGGATAAGAAAAGCTCGTCTTTCCCAGAAATAAAAATTGGGATCACAAAATAGTCAGCTGCATTAAACTCTGGTCCTGACTCCGAAACCAATGGTGCTGCACTTGCTAGATTCAACATCGTTAGAAGCGTCAAAGCTCGATAAAATGGAGTTTCAAAATCCACAACTTCTAATACCCCGCTGATTGCTTTGGACACCTCTTCGGGAGTGATCGTCGCAGGATTCAGTGCTGCCAAAGCCTTGCTCATTAAAAAATAACTCGAACCCTGAAGTGATTGAGAATTCATTTTTCGAAGTTGCTCCAAGCAATCTGAGGAATAATACGAGCCTGGATCCAATTTCAAAAGCCCTGAAAACTCCTCTGCAGACGGAGGCATAGTGAGAAGGACATCTTTTTTAAGTTGGATTTCCAAGAAATATCTAAAGTAGGAATCTCCACTTGCCTCCGAAATATCTCCATTATGAATCAAAAATCTCTCCAAGCGATCCAGTTCAAAATTCAAATCCACTCCTTCTTTTTCAAAAGATTCTTCCAGACAGCTGTATAGAAATTTCTCCACTTCTTGATTTAATTTCTGCGAAAAAACAGGTTGAAAAATAATTAAAGTAATAAAGAGGAATAAGTATTTAAACATTTATAAATCAATATTTTTAAACAAAAAATATAATATTTAATAGATTGAGATTTCTTCCTAAATAAGCTAGTGATTTTGGGAAATAATGAGTCTTTTAGGGCAAATCGTATCCACGAATTATTCGCTGAATATACTTTCCGAGAATATCAAACTCAAGGTTGACTAGATCACCTATTTCCAATTGGTGAAAATTAGTATGCTCATAGGTGTAAGGAATTATCGCTACCGAAAACCTTCCCGGTCCAGAATTAAAACAAGTCAGGCTAGTCCCATTAATAGTGATAGATCCTTTTTCTACGGTAACATTTCCATATTGATTATCAAACTCAAAATCAAAAAGCCAAGATCCACCTTGATCAATCACCGACTTCACTTTTCCGGTTTGATCCACATGACCCTGCACAATATGTCCATCAAATCTCCCATTAGCAGACATGCAACGCTCTAAATTCACTGATTTACCCACTTTCCATTCCGCAAGATTGGTTTTGGATATGGTCTCATGAATCGCGGTGACGCGATAGGATTCCGGGCTAGTTCGAACGACCGTCAAGCAAACCCCATCATGCGCAAGAGATTGATCAATCTTCAACTCGCTGGCTAGCGTCGATTCGAGATCAAAATGTACATTCGTTCCTTCTGTTACGATAGCGGAGATGATTCCCGAAGCTTCAATTATTCCTGTAAACATGCTGATTTTCTAAATTCAATTTCCAATCCTTAAGCAAAAATGCCCTATTGGAGTTCAAATTAAGCCAAATATTCTTTTATCTTCGACCGCAGATTAGAATTAAACCATGCCCTTGCTAAAATTAGAAGACACCTACCTTCATAAGGGTAAACGAAAAGGACTTATTGCACTACTTCGGGAAAAGGGAATCAAAAGTGAACGAGTACTTCAGGCTATCAATACTTTACCCAGACATTTTTTCTTTGATTCGGCACTGATTTCTCATGCATATGAAGACAAAGCTTTCCCAATCGGAGAAGGTCAAACTATCTCCCAGCCTTATACTGTAGCTTTCCAAACGGAACTTCTTGATGTTAAGGAAGGTGATAAAATCTTGGAAATAGGTACGGGATCGGGTTATCAGGGCAGCATCCTCCACCTACTTGGAGCTGATGTATATAGCATTGAATATCAGCATAAACTATATGAAGGAACTAAGCGATTTCTAAAGCGATTGGGAATTGAATTTCATCTTTTTTATGGGGATGGCACAAGTGGAATTCCAGCTCATGCTCCTTATGATAAAATCATTGTCACAGCAGGTGCACCTGTAGTTCCGGACGCTTTGATCCAGCAGTTGAAAGTTGGCGGAATTCTGGTCATCCCTGTTGGTGATAAAAAACGTCAAGCGATGGTTCGAATAGTTAAAAAATCATCCAAAGAAGTAGATAGAGAAGAATTTGATGGATTTTCCTTTGTACCACTTTTGGGTAAAGATGGATGGAATTGAGGGGTTCGTGATGTCGGATGACTTATGTCGGATTTCAGGTGACCGATGTCTCACAGCTTCCTTCCGAAGATTGCAAACTCCGCGACCGACAACTGATATCCGAGAATCCAAATTTTATTTTGAATAAGCCCCGATTTCCTCTTCGATCAAAATTAAATTTCTAATTTTGTCTAAAATCTAACAAACCTATGGCTAAGAAGAAATTTGCAAAAGAATCTGCGACGATCATGACCGAAATGGTACTTCCTAACGACACCAATACGCTCAACAACCTGATGGGGGGTAAATTGATGCATTGGCTTGATATCGTGGCGGCTATTGCTGCTCAAAAGCATTCCAATCGAATCGTAGTGACTGCCTCAGCAGATAATATTTCTTTCAGGCAGCCAATCGCTTTAGGAAATGTGGTAACCTTGAAGTCTCAGGTAACACGCTCCTTTAATTCCTCAATGGAAGTTTTCATAGAAGTCACCGCAGAAGATATTCCAGCAAACAAAAAGGTGATGACACATCGTGCCTATTTTACTTTTGTGGCAGTGGATCAAAACGGAAAACCAATTGAAGTTCCGGAAGTAGTGCCGGAAACAGAAGAGGAAATAGAGCAATATGATGGTGCGCTGAGAAGACGACAGCTCCGATTGGTACTTGCCAAGCGAATGAAACCAGAAGATGCTGTGGAATTGAAAAGCATTTTTAACCTAGATTAATTAATAGAAAATCAAGATTTTCTAGAAAAGCCGAGATTAAACCCTCGGCTTTTTTGTGTTCAGGTGATTTATGAGCAATTTCCCACTATGGAAGAAATGAACATCCAGCAATTACAATATATTCTGACAGAGGATCTTTTTCTCATCAAAGAAGAATTTGAAACCAAGTCACTTTCGGGAAAATCAAGTCCAAATCCAATTCAAGAAAAACCTCAAAATTCAATTCCTAAAGCAGTTAGTACCTCTGAATCGCCAATCGTTCAGGAACCAGCAGCTGAGGATTTAGTGATTTATAAAGAACCTATTCCAATTCGTGGCAATTTCGAAAATGGAGTTTTGATTCTTCATGAAGAAGAAGAACTGGCTGATGAAGTAATGGAAATGATGGTGAAAATGATCCAAGCAGTTAATCATTCCATGAATGAAGCTGGAATGATCTCTTCTAAAAATCTGGAAGGTAGAAGCCTGGAAGAATTTATGGATTTGAATGCGCATAAAGTCTTGAAATTTGGTCGAATCAAACATCCGATCAATGCTCTTCCGGCCATAGAATATGCCATTCATACTGAAGAAGAAACCGAATATTTATTTGCAGATTCACTCAGCGTGATCGCAGAAGACCGGAATTTGAAGGTAAAACTTTGGAATTCACTTAAGATTTTATTCAACATTTCTAAAAAGTAAACACATGACTTCTGAACAAACCACATGGGCCAAACGATTTCGATGGATCAGTTTGATCGAAGGCACTTCATTTATACTATTGCTATTTATCGCGATGCCTTTGAAATACACAATGGATATGCCTGAGCCGGTAACCTACATAGGCTGGGCACACGGGGTGCTTTTTCTACTGTATATCTACTTGGTTTTTCCGACCGCCCGAAGTTTAAAATGGGGCTTTAGCAGGACTTTATTTGCCCTTATGGCCAGCATCCTCCCTTTTGGGCCATTTATTTTTGATCGAAATCTAAAGAAGAGTCAACACGTAGACTTCTAGACATGGCGCTGATCAGTAAGAAAAAGATTGTCTACAAGATCAATCCGGGATTAAGAAGGTACCTGATCAAATACTCGAGAGCGGTAGATATTCCAATTCACTACCATGAGTTGCTTCGATATAGTAATTCCATTGCACTTTACGATTCAAAAGATCAAGACACCCTTTGGGAAACTGTTTTCTATGATCAATCGGATCGGGAAGAAATTCATCTGAATGTCAAGAAAATCTATGCCTTGCTTAAAGCTGGTGGTGACATGTCTGTCATAGAACATCTCTACGTAGATCGGATTGACCTCTGTGTTTACGGGAACACGCAGCCATTTCGTGTACGAATAGTGAATCGAATCAATGACAACTTCGATTATTTCTACATCAAAAATGCAGATGCTTCACGACTTTATGGCTTAGAGTTGGAACACTTACTTTCTCCAAATCGAATGAGCTACCTCGTACACAAGAACACCTTAATTGAAGAGCATATAGCCGGAATTCCGGGTGATAAATTTATGCGGCTCCATATGCAGGATCCTCATTTGAACCCTATTCGATTGGCAAAAGAGTTTGTGAAGTTCAACGAACGTTGCTTTGTCCGACTCCTTGGAGATATGCATTCTTCAAATTTTGTCATTGATGTCACCCCGGATTTTGAGGAAACCCATTACCGGATCCGAGCAATTGACTTTGACCAGCAGTCATACGAAGGGAAAAAATCAATTTATCTGCCCCAATATTTCAAGGAAAATAATGTCCTGATCCAATTGGGAATGAAATTCATCACTCCTGAATCGATGCTTCAGTATCAAAAAGAGGAACGTGCCCTGATTGCACATCGTCTTCGTTCTTCGCATAAAGGGATCGAAGATATCCTGAGAGCTATGGAACATGATCGAATATCCCCGATTTCCAACATCAATTTACTGAAGCTTGAGCTGGCCAAGCATTATGGAAATGATAAATTTTTAGAAGCTTCAAACATGGGGCAAATTCTGCGAATCAGTTTAGCGCAATTGCTAAAGAAATAGTATTAAAACGCCAAAAACCCATTATTTCAACGTGCTTTTCGATATGCTTATTTTGGTTTGCTAACTGGCTAGAAGACCTATGACAAAAGCTGACCCAATTCAGATCTTATCTTTATTTTCTAAAAGTCAAAAACTGCTGCTTAAAAGAGGCCAAAACTATTAATACATACACTCGATCATAAAAAAAAGGGGGCTAAATCTAGATGATTTAGCCCCCTTTTTCTATTTTAAATCAACTTACGTAGATAGCCTCCATAGCCACTTTTCCCTAGCTTATCGGCAGCTTCAAGCAATTGCTCTTTTCCAATAAAACCATTTCGGAAAGCAATCTCTTCAATGCATCCGATTTTCAAGCCTTGACGCTCCTCGATAACTTCCACAAATTGTGCTGCTTGTAAAAGTGATTGGTGGGTGCCAGTATCCAACCAAGCAGTGCCTCGATTCAAAATCGCTACTTGCAACTTTCCTTGATTCAAGTATTCATTGTTGATATCCGTGATTTCCAATTCACCTCTTGAGCTTGGTTTGATGTTTTTAGCGATTTCCACCACGCTATTATCATAAAAATACAGCCCTGGAACAGCATAATTTGATTTTGGATTTTCAGGCTTTTCTTCAATGCTGATTGCTTTTTGATTTTCATCGAAAGCCACCACACCATATCGCTCTGGATCGTTAACATGATAAGCAAAAACCACCCCACCCTCAGGATTGGTATTTTCCAAAAGCGTTTTGTGAAGGCCCGAACCATAAAAGATATTATCCCCTAAGACTAGCGCTACTTTCTCTTTCCCTATAAAGTCTGCTCCTATAATAAATGCCTGAGCAAGACCATCTGGGCTTGGTTGAACTGCATATTCAAATTTACAGCCTACTTGAGAACCGTCTCCTAGAAGTCGTTGAAAGGCTTCCGAATCTTCCGGTGTTGTAATGATTAGGATCTCTCTGATTCCCGCCATCATCAATACTGATAGCGGATAATAGATCATTGGCTTATCGTAAACTGGCATTAATTGCTTGCTGACAGCGAGCGTTAACGGATAAAGTCTTGTACCGGATCCTCCGGCTAAAATAATTCCTTTCATAAAAATTCAATGATTTAGTAATCAGCTGTAAAACTACAATTCCTAGCAATGAATAAAAAACAGAAAGATAGTCTAGCTCCAATTTCATCCTTTTTTGAGGATTCAAGCTATATATTGCATTAAAATTACTTGAGATGAAGTTTATAAAGCCCTTTCTGACAGTTTTACTTTCGCTAGCCTTTTTTGGTTGTACTAAAAATGAACCCATTGTTTTTAAGGATTCATCTGGTGAAAAATACCGACCTGAATATCACTTCACTCCCATTACTGGTTGGATGAATGATCCGAATGGTCTGATCTATTTAGATGGCGAATACCATCTTTTTTACCAGTTTTATCCAGATTCTACGGTTTGGGGCCCAATGCATTGGGGACATGCGATCTCCAAGGATTTGTTACACTGGGAAAATCTACCAATAGCATTAGCTCCAGATTCGCTTGGCTATATCTTCTCAGGAAGCGCAGTTCTCGACTCAGAAAACAGCTCTGGATTAGGCACAATTGCTAATCCTCCGCTAGTTGCAATTTTCACCTATCATGACATGGTTGCTGAGCGGAGCGGCAGCTTGGAATATCAAAGTCAGGCGATTGCCTATTCTATGGATAAAGGACGGACTTGGACCAAATATGCAGGCAATCCAGTTCTTCCCAATCAAGGAATCAAAGATTTTCGAGATCCAAAAGTAAGGCGGGTAACTAATACGGATGGGACTCAGCAGTGGGTGATGACTTTAGCAGTACTTGATCGGATCCAGTTTTACAGCTCTCCTAACTTGATCGATTGGACCTTCGAAAGTGAATTTGGACTAGGAATCGGTGCTCATGGAGGAGTGTGGGAATGTCCAGATCTACTACCTTTCACCAGTCCGGACGGATCCCAAAAATGGGTTTTATTAGTCAGTATTAATCCTGGAGGTCCACAAAAAGGATCTGCCACTCAATATTTTATCGGAGAGTTTAAGGATGGCGTTTTCACCGCCGATGACCAAATGATCCGCTGGATGGATTATGGGCCAGACAATTATGCAGGAGTAACCTGGAGTAACTTACCAATAGACCAAGATCAAACTGTATTAATTGGTTGGATGAGTAATTGGCTTTATGCCCAAGACGTGCCTACCGAAACTTGGCGATCAGCGACGACTATCCCTAGATCGCTTAGTTTATTTGAGGTTAATGGAACCTTGCTACTAAAAACTAGTCCTGTTAAGGAGATGGAAAGCTTAAGATCCAAATCCTATTCGATTTCTAGTTCAGAAAGTGCCCTTCCCTCTCAAAGTTCAGAAATCATAGCCGATGTATCAGAGAACTTTGCAATACAATTAAGCAATGATCTGGGCGAACAAGTGCTTATTTCAAAGGAAAATGGCTTAGTCTCTGTAGATCGATCCAGAGCCGGAAGCGGCAATTTTCATCCAGATTTTGCAGCATCTTTTAGCGCTCCTATGAGTTGGGAAGCTGAGAAAGTTCGGGTTTTTCTCGATGCATCTTCGATCGAGTTATTTGTTAATGATGGAGAATTAACGATCACGGCGCTTCTATTCCCAAGTAAACCTTGGAATAAGGTTTCAATCCTTTCGGGGGCAACTGATCTGGAAATTTTCGCTCTCGAAAAATAGTACTGCATGCTTGTAGGTTTTGTTATTTTTTCTTTTGAAACTTAGCGAAATCAAAAAATAAAAATGAAGAAACTGCTCTCAATACTTATGATTTCCCTTAGTTGGATCATTGGATTGATAGCAGTTTTTTCTTTTGATCAAGTTTCTCAGAATAAGGATCAACAAGTTTCTATCCAGGCAAATTTTGATTTTTCGCAGGATTTTGAAATTGAAATCTCAAGTACAAATCTCTCTGTTGAGATTCCAAGCTTTAAGATTGATTGGCAGCTTTTCGGAAAGCTGAATTCCGACTGGGAAATCTTCTCGAGAACTATAATAACCGAACTCTCACTGCAAGAGTATCTCAAAAAGACTATTGTCCTTTTTGATGTTAAATCACTTTTTCTTCACTTTTTCTATCCCTGGTAGGTTGAATTGATTTCCTCGGCTGAGCCCTCAGCTATTTTAAAATCAATTCATCAAAAAAACCTACACTCATGCAAGCTATTGATATGACAACAGTTACGTTGTCCACTTTATTAATTACCGGTTTTATCGCTCCTTTCGCCCTTTATTCATTGAAGGCAAAACGTGCCGAAAAAGCAAATGCCCATTCATTCAACGAGTTGAACAAAGAACACGGAGTCAACCCAACTGTGGTGGACAGATGGAGAAAACACTATACTCTTGGCTTAGACAAGCTGAACAACAAATTGATCTATTTCAGGTATGGCGATTTTCCTCAGCAAGCAGTCTTTGATTTGAATGAAGTTGCAAAAGTCAGCATCCAAGAAAAAAACAGAATTGTGGTGGTGGGCTCAGAAAAGCGAAGTATCCTAGAATATCTAGCAATTCAACTGCACTTCAAGGATCCAAAACACCTCGCTAGGACCATCGAAATCTACGATGGTGAGCTATTTACAAGCCAATTGGGAGAAAGGGTTATGGCTAATAAATGGAATGACCTGCTTAACTCCCACCTTAGGGCTTCCTAATTTGAACGTATTATTTTAGGTCTTTTACTTCAAAAGTGATCAAATTTTTTGATCACTTTTTTTTGCTTTAATAGCTTACAATGATTTCATTCCGTGGTAATTTGAGCTTAAACCACAAAAAATCATGAAAGAGGACCAAACAATCAAAGAATACTCAAACGGAGAGGTAATCATCACCTTTGAAGCAAGCAAATGTATTCATTCAGCGAAATGCGTAAATGGACTCCCTGAGGTGTTTGATGTAAAAGCAAGACCATGGATCAATGCATCAGGAGCCACTACGGAAAAAATGGTAAACCAAGTTCAAAAATGCCCCAGTGGTGCTTTGGGATATTACTTTAAAGAAAAGCAAACTGAAGATAAAAATTCGATTTCTGAGCAAGTCGTAGAAGCAATTCCAAATGGTCCCTTAATGGTCTATGGAAACCTTGAGGTAAAATTACCTTCTGGGGAAACGAAAAAGACGAACAAGGTTTCAGCTTTTTGTAGATGTGGAGCTAGTCAAAATAAGCCTTTTTGTGATGGCTCACATAAAAAAATAGACTTTAAAGGATAATCCAAAATGAGGAAAGTATTAGTGCTTTTTGCACACCCGAAGTTTGAACATTCTGAGGCAAACCTTGCCTTGGTTCTTGCGATTTCCAATCTCGAAAATGTAGAAGTTCGGGATTTGTATGAGTTATATCCAGAGTTCAATATTTCAATCCAAGCTGAGCAAGAGGCACTTTTCGAAGCTGACGTGATCATCTGGCAACACCCCTTTTATTGGTATTCCTGCCCTCCTTTGATGAAACAATGGATAGACATAGTTCTGGAGTTTGGCTGGGCTTACGGTCCTGGAGGAGTTTATTTGAAGAATAAGTACATCCTCAATGCGATTACCTCTGGAGGTACAGCAGAAACTTATGGCCCAGACGGAAAAAATCGATTCACACTCCGAGAGCTTTTACAACCTTTTGAGCAAACTGCTAAACTTTGTCACATGAATTACTTACCGGTTTTTCACGTAGGAGGAACTCACCAGATTAGTGCCGAAAAGTTAAAATCAAGTGCCGATAAATACCGGGATTTAGTGATACAGCTTCGAGATTCAGTCCTATTGGATGAAGCGTCATTGCAGCACTTTTACTCTAAAAACGACTAAATATGGAAGGATTTTTACCACAAGCTATCATATTTATTTTTGCTGCCATTGTCTGTGTGCCGATAGCGAAGCGACTCGGAATGGGGTCAGTTTTAGGATACCTGATAGCAGGAATCGTTATTGGACCTTACTTATTGGGCTTTTTGGAAGAAGGCGAAGACATCATGCACAAAGCCGAATTTGGAGTGGTGATGATGCTTTTCCTAATCGGTTTAGAGCTAGAACCTAAAAATCTCTGGCGGATGAAAGAACTGATTCTGCAAGTTGGGCTTACCCAAGTATTGGTGACCTCGGGAATCCTGTTTGGGATAGGAATTGGTTTGGGTTTTTCTTGGCAAGTGTCCCTTGCAGTTGGACTTTCCATGGCCCTTTCTTCCACTGCGATAGTGCTCCAATCACTCAAGGAAAAAAACCAAATGGAAAGTCAAGTGGGTAAGCTTTCCTTTGGCGTATTATTGATGCAGGACATTGCTGTCATTCCGATTTTGGCTATTCTTCCACTTTTGGTAGTTGCTGGAGCAGTTCCAATAGGAGCTGAAATTGGGTCACACGGCTTGATCGAAAGCTATCCAGGCTGGCTACAGACGCTATTTATATTTGGAGCTATTGGCGTAGTTGTTTTATTAGGAAAATTTGGATTCGGACCGCTGTTAAACTGGGTTTCGAAAACCAGACTCCGTGAATTATTCACTGCCTCTGCCTTATTGATTGTGGTGGGAATCGCTTTTTTGATGGAGTTAGTCGGACTGAGCCCAGCTTTAGGGACCTTCTTGGCAGGAGTAATCCTAGCAAACAGTCCATACAAACACGCATTGGAATCTGACTTAGATCCTTTCAAGGGACTTTTACTTGGACTCTTTTTTATGGCTGTTGGCGCAACCATCAATTTCAATCTTATTTTTGAAAATACGTCAATTATCGTCGGAGCAACCATTTTGATCATTGCTTTAAAAACAGGGATTATTCTTGGGATAGGAAAATTTAAAAAACTAAGTATTCCAGAAAACCTCTCTTTTGCGGTTGGGCTATCGCAAGTCGGTGAATTTTCCTTTGTCACTTACGCATTTGCGCTCCAGCTTGGGATTTTAGATCAAGGTAATTCCGATTACCTTATGGCGATCACTGCGTTGAGTATGACCATCACTCCAATTTTGATGGTTTTGATGGACAAATTCCTTTTGCCAAGACTTACTAAAATCAATGACAGCGATCGGGAAATGGATTCCATTGAAGTCAAGAATCGTGTAATATTGGTAGGTTTCTCCCACTTCGGCTCTACTTTGGGGAGATTTCTTCGCGCGAATGGAGTAGAGGCGACAGTCCTAGATTTTGACCCAGATCAGGTAGACTTCCTTCGGAAAATGGGATTTAAAGTCTATTATGGAGATGCCACACGTTTGGATCTACTCCAAGCAGCAGGAGCTGAAGATGCCAACATTCTAATCTCTGCGATTCATGATCCAGATACAAACCGGAAACTTGTGGAACTCTGCAAGGAAAATTTTCCAAATCTGGAAATCATGATCCGAGCGAAAAATCGAACAGATACCTACGAACTAATGGAAATGGGTGTAACAAATATCTACCGTGAACACCTGGATACGTCTATTCGAATGGGTCAAGATGCACTAAAAAAACTAGGCTTCCGTGCATATACTGTTCATCGATTGGGGCAGAGTTTTAGAGAGTATGATGAATCGGCGTTGAAAATTCTAGCTAAATACAAAAACGATGAGAAAAAATACATCTCGGTAGTCAAGCTTCAAATCGAGCAGCAAGAAGCGCTACTCTCTGGCGAACTCACCCGAAAATTCTCACTGAATGACCAAGCTTGGGATAGCGAAAACATGAAAGAGGCAGTAAAGAAAAATTAGAAAAGAAACTTGGCCAGTTGATCGTGATTCAGAAATTTATGACGAAACCTTTGTATTGAGTTTTGTTCAAAAATGAATACAAAAGATACAAAAGCTAAATAAAAAGGCTCTATATGAATTTTAGTGGGTGATGGTTAAACTAAGATTACGATATTTTATTTTTGGTGTTATGAATAGCACTCAGATTTTCGAAATGGCGTTGGGTTTAGCCAAGCCTTGGTATGTT
>Ga0136655_1000560_pt1 | contig 16758 bp, 10 predicted proteins | sample CPBDNA_2_FD_94863 | JGI IMG/M metagenome (GOLD analysis project Ga0136655, IMG submission 94863) | Freshwater to marine salinity gradient microbial communities from Chesapeake Bay, USA - CPBay_Spr_15_0.8_DNA (version 2) | ecosystem: Environmental > Aquatic > Marine > Coastal | place: USA... | reverse complement strand
TCGCCCCGCAGGCCGGCCAGCACGATCCTGATCTTCTCTTCAGCAGAATACTGTTTGCGCGTCTTGCGGCGGATGCCTTTGACCAGTTTGTCAGCCGCGTCTTTCGATGTTCCGGTTTTCTTGATCATCTTCGCTCCTTGGTGGCTGCGATGAACCAGAAATCCTCCGTTACGAAAACCTCAAATCTGTCCCACAGGCGCTGACGTCAGACAAAACGCGCTGAAATATTTGACGCCGGTCAGTTTTAAGGGGGCGGTTTTGCGAAAATGCTCTTGGGGTTTTTGTGAAGATCGCTCCCGTTGGCTCACTGCGCCATGTAGGTTCTGCACATGATGCGACAGCCAACAATGACCCATTTCCGACGATGCTGAAGGGGGATCAGATGTGTGGCACCCAAATGATCAGGCAGAGCAGGTGTTATTCATGCCCTGGTGTGCGGCTGGCTTGGAAGTCTTGCTCTTGCTCAGACCAGGTCGATCTGATGTAGGCAAGAATATCCCATATCTCGTGATCGCTAAGCGTCTGATCAAAGGCGGGCATTCCGCTTTTGAAACCCGATACACCTCTGGCCTCCAAAGCAGCGGCTCCTCCGAACTTGGTGTATTCAAAAAGCAGATCATCGTCGTGATGCCAGGTGTGACCCGTTCCGTCATGAGGAGGTGCAGGAAGGACGCCATCAGCGTTGGGGGAACGCCAATCTGGTTGCCCTTCCAGGTTCAAACCGTGGCATGATGCGCAATTTTCTGCGTACAGGCTGCGACCTGCATCGGTATCGCGGCCATTCCAATTATGGTCCGCAGCAGCGGTGGTGGCCATCGAAAGCAAGGCTGGTATCAGCAGCTTCATCCTACATTGACCCAGGTGCGCATCCCGCCAACAGCATGGCTGAGCATGTGGCAGTGCAGCAGCCAGCGACCGGGATTGTCGAAGACGCAGATAATGTCGCGGCTTTCTGTTGGGTTCACCAGTGTCGTGTCACGCAGGTCGCCCAAGTTGCCATCCTGATCCACCTCGTAGAAGTGGTGACCGTGCAGGTGGATGCCGTGTGGGAACGATGTGTCGTTCACAAAGGTGATCCGCGCGGTCTCGCCAATCTGAAATGACCCGAACGGGTCGGTCGGCAGGTCAGACATGTTGTTGAAAGCCCAGATATTGTCACCACCGTGTTGGCCGCCCATGGCACCCCCCATCATCGTCAGCGTCAGGTGCTGGCTGGGCTCAGCGGGCACCGGCAAATTTGGCGGCGACAATGCCATGATCGGGCTGGTGGGTCTGGTCGCATTCGTGCCGCTCACACCCAGATCAGCCAAACGGTAGGGCCCTTGGCGGGTCAGCATGTCAAACCCAACGGGGCCAGTGATATCCAAGATCAGATCGGCGCGTTGCGCAGGGGCCAAGACAAGGTCTGCCATGGGGCGCGGGGCGGGCAGGGCCATGCCATCCAAGGCCACCAGCGATCCGCTGCCGCCGGTGATCGTTATGGGGAAAATGCGGTTCGTTGCGGCGTTGATCAGTCTGAACCTTACCCGGTCTCCCGCTCTGACCCGATCTTTGGACAAGAAAGCACGGGCGAAGTTCCCCAAGTAACCGCCATGCGCGACACTGTGCATATCGGCAAAGTTGTCAGACAGGGTCCCATCTTCGTGCATTTGCCAGTCAGACAGCAACACGGTGATATCATGGTCCACATCTGGGGGCGTGTCATCCTCGACGATCAACGGCCCCATCAGGCCCCGCGCCACCTGTTCGTAGGAAATGTAATGCGAGTGATACCAATAGGTGCCTTCATCAGGGGGGATAAAACTGTAAGTCTTGGTCTCAGCCGGATTGATGAGGTCTTGGGTCAACATCGGGACCCCGTCCATCGGGTTTTCCAAGCGGATGCCGTGCCAATGCACTGCCGTGCCTTCATCCAACCCGTTTTCGACGTCGATGTTCACCCGTTCACCACGACGCACCCGCAGTTCGGGCCCCGGCATCGATCCGTTGAATCCCAACATGGCTGTGGCACCATCCCCCAAAGGCAGGACCTGCTGCAACACCGCTTCGGCCCTCAGTCGCAGGGTGTTTTCCGCGGCGAATATCGGTCTTGGCATGATCGACGTGGCGAAAACGGAGGCCAAGAAATGTCGTCTGTTCATCTGGTGCCTCATATGGACAGGGTCAGAATTATTTACGAATAATGGTGGTCTTTGCCGGCAAGGCAAGGGGGGCTGCCATTTGATGAAAGTAACCTTTTCAGGCTGGGTTCGTCGAGGCCCGAACCGAGTTACAGGGGGACAGGATCAAGGGATTTGTCAGGTGGTCAGATGCATGCCTGCGTCGACCAGCAGCAATTCGCCAGTCACATGCCGGGACGCGTCAGACAGGAAAAAGAGCGCGGCATCCGCAATGTCATCGGGGCCCGATGCAACGCCAAGCGGTGTTTTGTTTTCGATCATGCGCACCTTGTTTTCGAAGGCGTCTTCGTCCATCGCGTCCTTGAACCACCGTGTCCCGATGAAGCCGGGGCAGATTGCATTTACGCGAATGGCAGGTGCCAACGCGCGCGCCAAGGACACCGTCATCGTATTGAGTGCACCCTTGGATGTGGCATAGGCGACCGATGACCCGATGCCTTTGACCCCCGCAATGGATGACGTGTTAAGCACCGTGCTGGATCTTTGGGTGGTCTGATATGCGGTTTCCAAAAGCGCCTTGGTGGCTTGTAAAATCAGGTAAGGTCCAACCACGTTGACTTCATAAGTATCCATGAAGTCGGCTTTTGAAAGCGCGTTAAGATCGGAATGGTCCTGCGCATGCCGAGTAATCCCGGCATTGTTCACCAATATATCCAGACGTCCGCGCCGCTCTGCGGCCTGGGCCAGGGCCTTGCACCCTGCGGTATCTGCGACATTTGCCTGCACCACCTGGACCTGTGATCCTGCGGTTCGGCACAGGTCTGCCGCTTCTTCGGCTTCAGCCGCTGAGCGCGAGTAATTTATGATAACATCAGCCCCACGTTCCGCCAGTTTCACGGCAATCGAACGGCCCAGGCCGGTTGCCGATCCGGTCACCAGCGCAATGCGCCCATCAAAATCATTCACTTTATCATATCCTTATATCTGGTTTCAGATCTGTTCAGTGTTTGAAATACGTTCCGGTAATCCAAACTCGCGATGGCAGATCTGGGCAAGGCGCGCGACGCCGTCGCGGATTTCCTCTTTGGTCGGGTGTCCGAAGCACAGACGCATCCGGTTGCGGTTTTCCTGACCGTCGACGGTCCATTCTGCACCGGGATTGATTGCCACCCCTTGTTTGATCGCAGCTGCAGCAAGCTGGGTGGTATCCACATCATGCGGCAAGGTCACCCAGATGAAAATACCCCCCAGCGGCGCGGTGAATTCTGCGGCCGTGCCAAAGTTTTCTTCAAGGGCTTCAATCATCACATCGCATTTGTCTTTGAGCGTTGCGCGTAGTCGGCTGACGTGACCGGGAAAGTGGGCTTTACAGAACTCGGCCAGGACCATCTGGTCCAATGCGCCTGTTCCTGCATCGGTCTTGAGCGGCAACAGCTGTGCCAAAACGGGCCAATCGGCCATGATAAATCCAATACGCAGCGCCGGGGCCACGGATTTTGAGAAAGAGCCACAATAGATCACCCGATTGGCACGCCCTTCGCTATGTGCGGCCTCAGCATCCAACGCGCGGATTGACGGGGGGCGGGTGCCGGACCACAGCAGGTCAGCATAGCAGTCATCTTCAAAAATTACGCAGTCATAGCGATTTGCCAGATCCAGCAGGGCCTGGCGGCGGTCCAGCGGCATAACGCCGCCCGTTGGATTTTGAACCGTTGGGATCGTATAGATAAATTTGACCCGCTTTCCGTCCTGGTGCTGGCGTTTTAGCATTTCCTCCAGATGGGTCATGTCGATCCCGTCATCGTCCAGCCGAACCCCCAGATATGGAATACCAAGCCGCGAAAGCCGGGTCAGAGCGCCGCCATAGGTGGCCTGTTCCGCAATGACAATATCGTCAGGCCCCAGCAAAAGCTGGTTCACCAGATCCAGAGCCTGCAGCGAACCTGAGGTGATCAGGATCTCTTCTGCGCTGTCCGCCATTGCGGCGCTGTCTTTCATCCAGCTGGCGATAAAGTCCCGCAAAGGGCGGTATCCCTGCGGCCCACTGTTCAGCCCATAGGTCGCCAAAGTGGCACCTTCCCGGGTGATCACATGGGTCGCCGCAGCAGTCAGAGCCTGAACAGGCAAGCTGGCGGCATCGTTATGTCCTCCGACAAAGTTATAGGTTGGAAAGGCCTTGAACGGTGCTGCGGCAGGTGTCGGCAATCCGCTGCGAAACAATTCTGAGATATCAAATGCCATCAGGTCAGTTCCTTTGAAAATTGGTCTTATTGGTTGGCATAGATGTCGAACACTCGCCCGGGGTTGAGAAGGTTCTTGGGGTCCATTGCCTGTTTGAGCGTGCGCATCAACGCCAGTTCCGCCACGCTACGGCTTTGTCCAAGATAGTCGCGCTTTAATGTGCCGATCCCATGTTCAGCTGAAATTGAGCCGCCCACATCGCCTACGAAACCGTAAACGATTTGCTGTATCTCATCGCGTGGCTGCGGGCCGTCGGTGGTGGTTTTCGCAACCAGATGCAAATTGCCATCGGCCAGATGGCCGCCGATAAACAGACGCACTTCTCCCAGCGCGGATTGCAGACGGTTCAGCAGCTCCGTTTCGATGGTTTTCATGTCATCCACCGACAGGCTGATATCAAAGCTCACGGCAGGCTGCTGTTTGCCCATGGCATGGGCCATACCGTCGCGTACGTTCCAGAAGGCGTCGATCTCTGAATTGGAACGAGACAAAACCGCATCCGCAATCATTTCGTGGTCAAGTGCAACAGCAAGGCAGGTTTCAAATTTCTCGGTGTCACGGTCCGGGTCAGACCCCATCATCTCAACCAGGACGTAAAACGCATGCCCCGGTGGCACAGGTGCCTTGACCCCGGGAACGTCAGACAGGATCGCGTCATAGGTCTTGGACCAGATCACTTCGAATGCACTGAGATCCGCGCCGAGGCCCGAGCGCATATGCGTCATCAGTTCGGTGACCGCATCAAAGCTGTCTGCGGCGCAAAAGGCGACCACCTGTGTCTTGGGCTTGGGATAAAGCCGCAGTGTCGCGCGGGTGATCAGGCCAAGCGTGCCCTCGCTGCCAATGAAAAGCTGCTTTAGGTCATAGCCGGTATTGTTCTTGATATAACCATTCAGGCTGTTGACGATGGTGCCGTCAGCCAGAACCGCCTCAACCCCCAAAGTCAGATCGCGGGTCATGCCATAGCGCACGACCCTGTTGCCGCCCGCATTCGTGGCAAGGTTCCCGCCGATGCTGCAAGACCCCCGAGAGCCCAGATCAAGGGGATAGACCATATCAACCGCGTCTGCTGCTTCGTGTACGCGCTGCAGCGGCGTTCCTGCCAGCACGGTGATCGTGCCGGCATTCGCATCAATCGCTTCAATGCCGTTCATCCGTTCAAGGGAGATGACAAGCTCACCATGTTGCGGACGTGCGCCGACAACCAGACCGGTCAAACCACCCTGCACAACGACAGGTTGGGCGACGGCATGGCAGGCTTGCATGATCTGCGACATCTGCTTGGTGGAGGCAGGCCGCAGAACCGCCTCTGGATGCACATCACCGGTTCCGCGCGGATCCGTGTGGTAACCGGGATGAACATCGCCACCGGTCAAGAGGCCCTTGTCGCCAAGGATACCATGCAGGGTGCTTAGGATGTCAGTCTGCATATTTATTTGCCCGTCTACATGCATGCGTCCCCCACCATCACCTCGTGTGTTTCACTTGGCAAGAAAACCTTGCTGTGGATAGCCGGCGGGTGACGATGCATCTGTCGGTCGCCAGCCACCCGGCTGAGGTTGCCATCGCCCCGCAATCCCGTGCCTTTTGCGGGGCACAACGACTTTTGACGCATTCTAGACCCGCAGTGCCAGCGCATGAAACGCGGGCTTGAAGCTAAAAGCTGACAGGGCTGCTTGAAAATGGTACTTTGGAGAGTAACAGCAAAAAAGCGAGATCGATATGTTCAACCCTACCGCTGTCGTTGCCGCAGAGTTCGGGGATCACCTCGCTGATACCTACCTTCAATATTTTGCAGGACGGAAGCCCGAATATGCCGCGTTCATAAGCGGTAGCGCGCGCATGTTGCTCGAGCGTCTGGGCAATTCTGACGCCCTTTATCATAATGCCGAACATACGATGATGGTCACTTTGGTTGGTCAGCAAATAATTCGCGGTCAGTTGGTCACGCGTGCCGTCAAACCCGAAGACTGGCTCCACTTCATCATAGCGCTACTGGTCCATGACATTGGATACTCTCGCGACATCTGTGAGGGCGACACGGACACAGAGGTTGTCATTAATGCGGCTGGAGACAAGATCAGTCCGCCGCGCGGTGCTTCTGATGCTTTTCTCGCTCCCTATCATATTGATCGCGGGAAGATTTATTGCCGTCAGCGCTTTGCAGCGTCCAGCCTGATTGATGAGGAAAGGATAGCTGCGGCCATCGACTACACTCGGTTTCCCGTTCCGGATGATCCAGCCTATGATGATGTGACAAGCGAACCGGCTCTGGTGCGTGCTGCTGATCTCATCGGACAGATGGCGGACCCTTTTTATCACCGAAAGATCGGCGGGCTCTATTATGAGTTTGTCGAAACCGGTTTCGCGGAAAAGCTTGGCTATGAAACGCCGATGGATCTGATGGAGCAGTTCCCGCAGTTCTTTTGGCATCAAGTGCAGCCATTGATAGGTCCGGCGCTTGGGCATCTGGAACAGACAATGGAAGGCAAGCAATGGGTGGCACAGCTTTATAACCATGTCTTTCAGGCCTCTCACCGCGCCAGTTGCCTTGGACCATTTCCAGGCCCATCGGATGTGGAAAAACCTTGATCGGGGCGTGTCTGGAAATTTTTGGCATTCAGCCCATCGATTGAAGCGGTCCCCTTTGTCCGGACAGGTTTGCGGCCAGGCCGATATGTTATCTTTTTGATGCCCTGCGGTTGCCGTCTGTATTGCGTTGATCTTGCCATACAGTCCGATTTTGCCGGATCACGTCTGCGGGCAAGAGACATCGTGGCAATCATGATGCGGCACAGACAAGAGCCTGGGACACTGTGAATTTCGGCTTTTTCGCGCCCCGCTTTAGGTGGTTACGCGATCGCATTTGTCGTGGTAGGCTTGGCTTGTTTTGAACCCTGTTCTCCGGGTGCCGGCATGTCTTATTTTGAACCGGCTGGCGCGGCAGAATTGTACCTAAATGTTGAGAACCCAAAAGCTGACGTCTTCAGGGTAACAAACACAAAACCGGAATTTGGGCCGGGATAGAGCGGTTGAGATGGACGCGAAAATCAAGGCCACGTCCGATATTTTGCAGGTCATTAGCGCGTCGCGCCATGACGAGGCTCCGGTATTTCAGGTCATTTTAGAAAACGCCAAGTCCCTTTGTGATGCACAGATGGCAGGGCTGATCTTGGCCACTGCGGAGGATGAGACACAGACGCTGGCGGCACATATCAACATCTTGCCAGCCGTGGTTGAGATGTTCGACACCGGGCAGATGAAGGTGGATACGACCCTGTCCTATGCCGCGCGATGCATCGTGGAAGGCAGGCTGATCGCCTTCGCGGACATGGGCGACAGTGACCTTTATCGTGCGGGCAGCCCGGTCGTGCGATCCATGGTTGATGACAACGCTATTCGCAGCGTGTTGTTTGTACCCCTCATGCAAGACGACGCTGCCATCGGTCTGATCACACTCTTCCGAGAGAACGTTAACCCCTTCGAGCAAAGCGAGATCACCCTCGTGGAAGGGTTTGCCGCACAAGCGGTCATCGCCATTGAGAACGTGCGCCAGTTCCGCGAATTGCAAAGCCAATTGGCCCGCGAAGCAGCAACCGGTGAAATTCTGGCTGTCATCAGCAAGAGCCGCAATGACGATGCGCAGGTTTTCAATACTGTTCTGGAGCAGGCGGCAAAGGTGTGCGGTGCGGATCAAGCAGCGCTGTCGCTGGTTACGTCGGCGGGTACCCACCACCGACTGATGGCGAATTGGGGTCATAAACAAACGGGTCCCGAACTTGGCTCGGAATGGCCGCTGGACAATAACCTGACGGCCGCGCGCGCGATCAGGACAGGCCAGGCCATCAACGTCAAAGATTTCGCCCAGACGCAGGAGTACCTGAGCGGGCAGCCCACTGCCGTCGCCATGTTCGAAACCGAGGGTATCAGGTCGCGGCTGGCCGTTCCAATGTTCAGCGAGGGGCGGGTCATCGGGTCGATTGCCCTAAGCCGTCGGGACGTGCGGCCGTTCAAGCCTGCTGATATCCAACTGCTGGAACGCTTCGCCCAGCATGCCGTGATCGCCATCGAAAACACCCGGCAGTTCGTTGAAACCCAAGAGGCGCTTGAACAGCAAACGGCAACGGCGGATGTGCTGAAGGCGATCAGTCAGGATGCCTTTGACCTGCCCACCGTCTTGCAGGCATTGATCGACACTGCCGCCAGACTCTGTGATGCATCCATCTGCATCTTGTTTGAAAAGCATGACGATGTGATGCATATGGGCGCGAATTACGGCTGCAGCCCGGATATGCTGGCATGGCACGAAGCCAACCCAAATCCGGTTGACCGAGGGAACCTGGCCGGACGTGCGGTCTTGGACCGGGCGACAATCCATATCCCTGACATTCGGAATGACCCGGATTATGCATTACCTGACTCTGTCAAATTGGGAGGCTGGCGGTCAATCATTGCCGTTCCTTTGTTCCTCGACGGTGAGGTGATTGGCGTGCTTGATCTGGCGCGCCCGACTGTTGGTCCTTTCTCGCAGCGGCAAATTGAACTGGTGGAGACCTTTGCGGATCAGGCGGTGATTGCGATCAAGAATGCCAAACTGTTTGAACAGGTCCAGCAGCGCACCGCAGAGGTGGAGGAAGCGCTGGAGTACCAGACCGCTACCTCCGAAGTGCTTGGTGTTATTTCGCGCTCTCCCAATGAACTGCAACCGGTGCTGGATGCCATCCTGTCGGTCTCATCGCGCCTGTGCCACCCGCAGTACAGCTATGTCGCCATGCTGAACCCTGATGACGGGCTCTATCACATGTTGGCCACGCGGAACGTCGAAGATGATTTCTTTGCCTATCTCAAGGCCAATCCGATTGCACCGACGACCGGCAGCTGCACGGGTCGCGCGGCGCTCTTGGGGAAAACCGTCTATATCGAGGACACCGAAAAAGACGACAGCTACGAATGGAAAGAGGCGGCCACGCGGGGCAATTTCCTGTCCACTGTCGGCATCCCGCTGATCAAGGACGGCACCGTGGTTGGGGTGATCTCTCTTGCGCATAGCGAACGCGGGGCATTCTCATCCAGACAGATCGCCTTGCTTGAAACCTTTGCGTCGCAGGCGGTCATTGCGATCAGCAACACCAGACTTTTTGAAGAAGTGCAGCGGCGCAGCGCAGAGGTAGAAGAGGCGCTGGAGCGCGAAACCGTATCGGCACAGGTCCTTGAGGTGATCGGCAATTCGATCGAAGACACCGGGCCAGTGTTCAAAAAGATCCTCGATGGCTGCGAAAAGCTGATCCCCTGCGAAGACCTGTCGATCCTCACAATCGAGACGGACGGTCTGGCGCACCTGGCCGAATATCGTGGGCCCTTCGCCCTCAAGCAAGGACAGAACTTCAAACCGGTGCTTCCCGAACTCACCATTATCCAGCCGACAATGGCAACACAGTCCACCTATGTCTGCCAGGACGCGTTGAACGGAAAAGACACCGCCGGCATCGTCCGGCGCATGGCCGAGAAAAACGGCAACCATGCGACTGTCATCTCACCGATGATCTGGAAAGGCGAGATCGTGGGTGCGATCGCGCTGGCCCGACGCTTCACCGAGCAGAACGCGCCGGGCTTTTCCCTCAATGAAGTCAACCTGCTGGACAGTTTCGCCGATCAGGCGGTGATCGCGATCCAGAACGTACGCCTGCTGCGCGAAACCAACGAGGCGCTGGAGCAGCAAAGGGCGTCGGCTGAAATACTCAGCGTGATCAGCCAGTCGGTCTCTGACACCAAGCCCGTGTTTGAAAAGATACTCGAAAGCTGCAAACTGCTCTTTGGTGGCGAGGAACTGGACGTCCTGCTGATTGATGATCAGGGCCTTCTGCAAGTCGCCGCCTATATTGGAAAATACGAAAAAGACCTGCTCGAAACCTTCCCGGCCCCCTGGGAGATCACCCCGGCAGGTGAGGCAATTCGAACCATGAAAGTGGTCAACTACGCGGATTGCGCTGATAATCCTGACACGCCGAAAGTGCTGCAAAAGATGGCGCGTATCGCGTCTTATCATTCCGTCGCTTTCGCCCCGATGATCTGGGAAGGCAAAGGTATCGGCGTGGTCGGCGTCGCGCGGTCCGAACGTCCCTTTATCGACAAAGAACTGCGCATCATGCAGGGTTTTGCCGATCAGGCGGTGATCGCGATCCAGAACGCGCGTATGTTCAAGGAAACGCAGGATGCATTGGTGCGCCAGACCGCAAGCGCGGAGGTCCTGCGCGTTGTCAGCGAAACGCAGGATGATCTGACCCCAGTCTTCAATGCGATCCTGAGCCGCGCAGCAAAGCTTTGCGATGCGCCGCTGGCCAGCATGAACCTTGTCAACGCCGACCGCACCTTTGCTGATCTTGTCGCGCACCAGGGTGAACAGCTCGATGTGCTGAAAGTCGGGGAAACCAGATGGGAGATGAAGGAAGGTGTGGCAACATCCGATGCCATCCTGACCCGTGCGCCCGTGCACATCCACGATCTGAAAGACACGGACAGATACCGCGAAGGCGAAAAAGTGCGCCGGATGGCTGTCGATCAGGAAGGCATCCGCACCTTCCTCGCCATCCCTTTGGTTCACAAGGGCGAAGGGATCGGCAACATCGTGCTTTACAAGCGCGAAGTGAAACCCTTTTCAAGCGAGGACATCGCCTTGCTGGAAAGTTTTGCCGATCAAGCGGTGATTGCGATCCAGAATGCGCGGCTGTTCAATGAAACGCAGGCGGCGCTGTCGCGGCAGACTGCCAGCGCGGACATCTTGCGCGTGATCAGCGAGTCGCCCACAGATGTGACGCCCGTCTTTGAGGCGATCGTCACCACGGCCATCCGGTTGCTGGAATGTGAAGGGTCCGGCGTCATGCTACGGCAGGGGGATACCTTTACCCTGTCCGCAGGTGTGACCCGCGACGGACAATTGCGGAAGTTAAGCGGTCGGCAGATGCCGATCGAGCCCGACAAGAACTACCCCTCTCAGGTCTTTTCCACCGGAGAAATGGTTTATGTTGCGGATGCGTCCCAGGTGAAGCTGCCAGAGCACGAGGCCGAGGCGTTTCAGAATTTCGACATGCAGACGGCCCTGTTCATGCCGCTTATGCGCAACACCGAATGCGTAGGGGTTCTGTGCTTTGATCGACAAAAGGCGCGCCTCTTTACCGAGGCCCAGATCGAGCTTGCGAAATCCTTTGCCGATCAGGCCGTTATCGCCATCGAGAACGTGCGCCTGTTCCGCGAGGCGCAGGAGGCGCGCGAGGAAGCGGAAAAGGCCAATGCGGCCAAAAGCTCCTTTCTTGCCACAATGAGCCATGAAATCCGCACGCCAATGAACGCGGTCATCGGGATGAGCGGGCTATTGATGGACACATCACTTGACGAGGAACAGAACGACTACGCCCGCACCATCCGGGACAGTGGCGATGCATTGTTAGGGATTATCAATGAGATCCTCGACTTTTCCAAGATCGAAGCCGGACAGATGGATATCGAAGAGCACCCTTTTGATCTGCGCGAGTGCATTGAATCCGCTCTGGATCTGATAGGTGGGCGCGCGGGGGAAAAACAGCTGGACCTGGCCTATCTCTATGACGACGCGGTGCCCGCAGGCATCAGCGCTGACCTGACACGGTTGCGGCAGATCTTGCTGAACCTGCTGTCCAATGCCGTGAAATTCACCGATAGCGGCGAGGTCGTACTGTCCGTTACCTGTGCTCCGGCAGATAATGGAAAGGTCGAGCTGCATTTTGCCGTGCGCGATACCGGCATCGGCTTGACCGAGCAGGGCATGAGCCGTCTGTTCCAATCATTCAGTCAGGCCGACAGTTCCACCACACGTAAATATGGGGGCACGGGGCTGGGATTGGCAATTTCCAAACGGCTGGCGGAACTGATGGGCGGGACGATGTGGGCGCAAAGCGACGGCGCGGGCAAAGGCTCTGCCTTTCATTTCACGATCCTTGCCAAATCTGCCAAGCTGCCACAAACAAAGACCCGCAATCTGGTGGGCCAGCAATCAGAGCTGAGCGGCAAACGCCTGCTGGTGGTGGATGACAATGCTACCAACCTCAAGATCCTCACGCTGCAAACCCAAAAATGGGGCACGATCACGCGGGCCTGTGCCTCTCCTATGGATGCCATCAAGACGTTGCAGGAAGATAATGCATACGACCTTGTCATCGTTGATATGCACATGCCCCAGATGGACGGTATCGCGCTGGCCAAGGCGATCCGCAAAGACCATCCAGCCCTGCCGCTCATATTGTTCAGCTCATTAGGCTTGCGCGACATAGAAGCGGAGGCGGGGCTGTTTGCCGCGTACCTTGCCAAGCCGCTGCGCCAGTCGCAGCTGTTTGATACGCTGGTCACCCTGTTTGCGCCCGACATCCCGACAAAAATAGCATCGGACCGACCCAGGAAAGCCCGGATAGACCCCGATATGGCCGAACGCCATCCGCTGCGCATCTTGCTGGCCGAGGATAACCTGGTGAACCAAAAGCTTGCCACACGCCTGTTGGAGCAGATGGGCTATCGTGTTGATCTGGCGAGCAATGGGAAAGAGGCGCTGGAAAGCGTGGCGCGCCAGACCTACGACGTGGTTCTGATGGACGTCCAGATGCCAGAAATGGACGGGTTGGAGGCCTCTCGCCGGCTCAACGCTGACTATCCCGCCGGTACCCGCCCCAAGATCATCGCCATGACCGCGAATGCCATGCAGGGGGACCGGGAAATGTGCATAGATGCAGGAATGGACGACTATATTGCCAAGCCGATCCGCGTTGATCTGCTGACCGAAGCGCTTTTGAACGTGCCTGCGCACCGAAAGGATACACTGTGATAGCCCCTGTTCTGGATCCATCAGTCTTTGCCGAATTGTCCGATACAATGGGAGAGGATTTCGCGCGCGAATTGGTCACAACCTTTCTTGATGAAACCCCTCAGATGCTGGCCACACTCACCGATGCCGCCGCGCGCGGTGACGGGGATGGTTTCCGGCGCGCTGCACATTCACTGAAATCAAATGCCGAAGTTTTTGGCGCGGGACGGCTGGCCGATCTTGCGCGCGGTCTGGAACTGGGCGGTTTGCCCGACGGCAGCGCCCCCTTGCAAGAGCTGCAGCAAACGGTCGCCGTGACCTGCGACGCGCTGGGGCAGCTTATCCATGAATGACATTACCGGCCATCTGCTGATCGTGGATGACAACAAGGTCAACCGGCTGCTGATGTCGCGCAGCGTGGAGCTTTTGGGTCACAAAGCGTCAGTGGCGGAAAACGGCAAGATCGCTATGGAAATGCTGAGCTCGAACAGTTTCGACATCCTGCTGCTGGACATTGAAATGCCTGAAATGGACGGGTTCGAGGTGCTTGAAGCGCTCAAGGCCAATCCGCATTTGCGCGACCTTCCCGTGATCGTGACCTCCTCGGTCGAGGGGCTCGACAATATTGTGCGCTGTATTGAGTTGGGCGCGGAAGATTACATCCCCAAACCAGTGAACAAGATCCTTCTGAATGCCCGCGTCAGTTCCTGCCTTGAAAAGAAGCGCCTGCATGACGAACAAAAGCGCCTGCTGAACCGTTTTGCCACGGCCGAGGTCGCACAAGACCTTCAGGAATCCGGGTTCTCCATCGGTGGCAAACGCCTCACGGCGACGGTGCTTTTTTGTGACATCCGCGACTTCACCAGCATTTCCGAAAGTATGTCACCGGAAGCCACGATTGAGCTGCTGAACATGTACTACACGTTGATGTTCGATGCCGTCTCAAGTCAGGGGGGAATTATCAGCCTGATGGTTGGCGATGGGTTGATGGCGATATTTGGTGCGCCCAAAGCAATTGAAAACCCAGCCCAAAGCGCAGTTTCCGCCGCCCAAGATATGCGAAACATGACGGCCCTCCTGAATGAAGAAAGCGCATTGAGCGGCCAGCCACAGTTGAAAATCGGATTTGGGATCGCAACAGGAGAGGTGGTTGCGGGCTATGCGGGCACGCAGGACCGCGCAATATACACATGCATAGGAAAAACAGTAAACCTGGCGGCGCGCCTCGAAGCCTATACGAAGGTTGCTGGTGTTGATGTTCTGCTAGATGAAGAAACACGGAAACATCTGGCTGACCCAGATGCCTGCACCGTCATTCCATCTGTGGATCTGAAAGGGTTCTCAAAAGCGCTCAATGTCTACGCTCTTTGAGCAAGCTGCCTGCAAAACCCGATGACCCGCTGCTCTGCGTACCCGCTGTTTCGGGGACGCTTTGTCCAGCTGCGATCTTCGTTTGACTGCCTCACCTTTTCCGCCGCTAGGTCAGGGCGTTTTTGGAAACAACCGAATCCATTGACCCGGCCCCAAATCAACAAATTTCAATGCGTTCAGCCACGCGTGATGCATCTGGTGTCCCATGACCGCCATGCTGCCGCGCCATCCTGCGTTTACCGCTGGCACCCATCAAAAAGGGATTGCCAAAGACCTCAGACCCCCGGTCAATTTCAAGAAATAGAATGCCCCTCTTTTCCCGCAGCGACATATTTGGGGGATGTTTTCGAACAGCAATAAACTGGTCGCTATTTCGATTTTTTCGGTTATCAAAGACGTCTAAGTCAAACATGAAACGCGAAATGTTTCATGAACATGGTCGCGGACAATACCCCGTTGACCAAATCCATTAGGGAGAAACGAATGATCAATTCACTAAAGTCAGCAGCATTTGGTGCTGCGCTGGCAATTGGCCTTGTCGGCTCTGCGTCCGCACAAGAGCTGAAATTTTTCACAATCGGCACAGGTGGCACGGCCTATACATACTACCCAGTTGGTGGTGTTATCGCGAATGCAATTTCCAAACCACCAGGCTCGCGTGAATGCGGTGACGGCGGCTCTTGCGGCGTTGAAGGTCTTATCGCGTCTGCGGTTTCCTCGCGCGGCTCCGTGGACAACGTGAACGCCATTATCTCTGGTCTGCGCAATTCTGGCTTTGCTCAATCTGATGTGGCCTACTGGGCCTACACAGGCACAGGCACGATGGAAGGCAGCGAGCCTGCGACTGATCTGCGTACGATCGCGGCATTGTTCGAAGAGCACATTCACCTTGTCGCATTGGCTGACAGTGGGATCAATTCAGTGGCCGACCTGAAGGGCAAACGCGTCTCTTTGGACGAGCCGGGTTCCGGCACCTATGTTGACGCGAACCTGATCATGGAAGCAAATGGTCTGACCGCAGATGACGTGACTGCCGAGGCGCTCAAGGGTGGTGCCGCTGCCGAAGCATTGCGCAACGGCAAGATTGACGCGTTCTTTGTGGTTGCAGGTTACCCTACCGGATCATTGGTCGAACTGGCCTCTGCTGCTGATATCAAGCTGGTGCCAATTGATGGCGAAGGTGCTGCAGCATTGACGGAAAAATACGGTTTCTTTGCGTCGTCCGATATTCCAGAAGGCACCTATGAAGGCGTGGCCGCAACTACAACAGTTGCTGTGGGCGCGCAGTGGTTCACTTCGGCGAAAGAAGACGAAGAGTTGATCTATAACATTACCAAAGCTTTGTGGAATGACGAAACCCGCAAGCTGTTGGATGTGGGTCACGCCAAGGGGAAAACCATCACACCAGAGACTGCGCTGAACGGCGTGGGCGTTCCTTTGCACGCTGGTGCAGAGCGTTTCTACAAGGAAGCCGGTCTTTTGAAGTAAGCCGCTTTTGCGAAAATACCGGCCCTGGGCGTTTGTCGTCCGGGGCCATTTTCATTTGTATTGACATGGAATTGTGACATGCCCGCAGACACCACACCCGAACTGACGCCAGAACAACTTGCTGAAATTGAGCGCAAGTTTGACCCTGAGACGGCGTTCCGGCCAACGGGCAAGTTACTCGCGATTGTGATTTCCGCGGTTCTGGTGTCGATGTCTGTCTATCACTTTTATGCGTCTGGCTTTGGCCTTGTGCGCGAACTTGTTCATCGCGGTATTCACCTGTCGTTTGTACTGGGCCTTGTGTTCTTGCTGTTTGGGGTGCGAAAGAACGACATGCTGCCGCCCAAAGCGTGGTACAGGTTTGATGGTGTCCCGCTCATTGATATCGTCTTTGCCGTACTTGCAGTTGGTGCCGCGATGTATCTGCCGCTGCTGCCCGCATCAGCGTTGGCCCAGCGGGTTGGCAACCCATCCCCAACCGATATTTTCATGGGCTCAGCTTTGCTGCTGCTGACTTTAGAGGCCACGCGGCGCAGCGTTGGCCCGACCTTGCCCATTATCGGGCTTATCTTTATCGGCTTTGCCTATTTTGGCCCTTGGATGCCCGGTGCGCTCAAACACGGTGGGTCGTCCTGGCTGGGCATTATCAACCATCTATACATGACGAACCAGGGCATCTACGGGATCGCGATTGGCGTCATGGCCCAATAT
>Ga0136655_1000559_pt1 | contig 16825 bp, 16 predicted proteins | sample CPBDNA_2_FD_94863 | JGI IMG/M metagenome (GOLD analysis project Ga0136655, IMG submission 94863) | Freshwater to marine salinity gradient microbial communities from Chesapeake Bay, USA - CPBay_Spr_15_0.8_DNA (version 2) | ecosystem: Environmental > Aquatic > Marine > Coastal | place: USA... | reverse complement strand
GCCCACTATTCGAAGATTGGGCTGGCTCACAGAAGTCTTTCCTTATGGAGAATTTCTATCGCCTGCAACGATCTCGACTTAATATCCTGATTGAAAAGGGCAAACCAACTGGTGGCGCCTGGAACTTCGATAAGGAGAATCGTCTGCCACCACCAAAGAAATATGAAGGCCCACCGTATTTAGAACACGAGCGCGATCAGATTGATTTAAAAGTTGCTAAAGAACTTGGCCACACCCCCACAACAACTTGGGCAACAACCAGAACTGGGGCACTTGCCCAACTAAAAAACTTTATTGATAACCACTTTGCCGAATTTGGTCCGCTTGAAGATGCAATGACTACTGATAACTGGGCGCTGCATCATTCACTTCTATCTCCCTATCTAAACAACGGGCTGTTGCATGCCGAAGAGGTTATTGCCGCAGCTATCAAAGCCTTTGATGCTGGCAAGGTCCCAATCGAATCCTGCGAAGGTTTTGTTCGCCAAATTATTGGCTGGCGTGAATATGTAAATGGCATGTATTGGTTTCTGGCTCCCGATTACCGCGAGAACAATCAACTAAAGGCCACTCGCAAATTACTTCCACTCTTCACGGATTCCAGCAAAACCAAGATGAATTGCATAAAAGAAACGGTCAGCGATATCGAAGAACGTGCCTGGGTTCATCACATTCCACGTCTTATGCTTCTAAGCAATCTGGCGTTAATCACTGGCACTAATCCACAAGAGTTTCTAGATTGGATGCGCGAAGTATTTATCGATGCCAGCGAATGGGTAATGGTTCCGAATGTGATTGGTATGGGAGTGCACGCCGACGGCGGCGCTATGATGACAAAGCCATATGCCGCAGGTGGTGCCTACATCTCGCGTATGAGCAACTACTGCAAGGGCTGCGAATATAATCCAAAACTTCGCATCGGTGAAAGCGCTTGCCCATTCACCACTTTGTATTGGGATTTCCTGGATCGCCACCGAGAAACGTTTGTTAAGAACCATCGCATGAGCCAACAAGTTTTTGGATTGAATCGATTGAGTGATTTACCAGAACTAAAGGTGCGCGCCCAAGAAGTTTTAAAGGGTCTAGAGCAAGGAACTATTTAAGGCTTTAGCAACCTTGAAAGCAGCTTTACGGGTGCCGAACTTCGATTACGGGCCACCCACTGATATCCAATTCGGCCAAGTGGTCCAGATAAAGTAATTAGCAACGATAAGAATTTGTTTCCTCTACGACGAAGCAAGAAGGCAACTGCCTTGGCTCCGCTAAATATTTTCGCATCTACAAGCACAAAAACTTCGCGAGAGCATTGCTCAAAAGTTAAGTTGAATTTTGAGAGATCTGTCGCATGAAAATCTAGAGCTTTAATCTTTAACTTCTTTTCAATCCAAAAAATAGAGTTCTTACAAAACTCACACTTGCCATCATAGATAACAATTATTTCAGTCATGCTGCTTGCGCCAGGCGCCGGTGCTCCATAAAGCCCAAATCACCAAAAGAGGTTGGAAGAAGAGTCGAATTAATCTTGCACGATCGCTATTTAATCCGAAGGCATCGATTCCATTTAGATATTGCGAGATATTTCCCCAGAAAATTGCAACAAAGAAAAGTGCGACCAGCCGGCCGATTAGGACTCGATATTTCCAGAAGAAAATTAATCCGAGGCCTAACAAGATTTCCACTATGCCAGATGCGATCACCACAAGATCTGCATAGTCTTTAAACAATGATGGGACTTGCGCCTGAAATTCCTGGCGACTAGTGGTCAGATGACCTAAGCCGGCATACGCAAGCGCAAACCCTAAAACAACTTGAGGAAACCTATGTATTGGTTTCATGCCTTGACTACTTTGTTAATTGCTTTGAAGAAAGCTAGTTGTTCTTCACATATTCAGATGCGTGAGAAAATCCATTTGCTTCAAGCTTCTCGGCCAGGTCAGCCTTTACAGCTTTAACAACCTTATGTGTTCCATCGCAGTTCTTCTCTTCATCTCTTGTGTAGCCACATTGACAAGCGCCCATAAAATTCTCTTTTCTATTTAGCGGTAAAGAAATTCTATCTAACTTTTATTACTCAAAATCGCCGCCTCTGCCAGTGATCTTCTTCTTACTTCGCGTTGGACGTTCATACGCAATAAGCAAGGAGAAAAGAGTCAAGGCAAAGGCGCCGATAACAATAAATTTTGCCACTTAGTTATCCGAGAACTGCCCAGACGACAAGTGCAAAAATTGCAATTCCCAAACCAACAATTGCAATTGCTGACAGAGATAGTAGGCCGCGAGATTGTGCGATACGCTTTGCAAGTTCTGACGAGTTCTCAATTCTCTTTAGATCAATGAGAAGAACTTCAGCCTCGCGAATTGCAGCGTATTGGGAAATTATTGCAAGAATTCCAGTGGCCGCAGCGACTCCAATTGTAAGGAACTTTGCACCATCAGTTGCATCTTCGAATAACCCGAGTACGGCAACCACGAAAACACCGATCAGCATCAGGGTTGGCGCAATTTGAGCATGAATAATCTGGGTGCGCTTTGTGTTCCAGAGTTCTAAAAGATCATCTTCTTCCATAGCAATCTCCTTGCTAGATATTTACTCTTGCCTCCCATTTTGGGATGAGTTAAAGGTTAAGGCTAAAACCTGAAATAAGCGCGGTCAATATCGAAAGACGCGCGGAATTCACCCAATCTTCAGGTCTATGAGGTGATGTCTTTATGGGCAAATCGATTTATTGAAAGGGCGAAGAGAACTATCCCCGAGATTGCGCAGTAGCTGGCGCCACGAATCATGGTTGACCAATCTATGGTCGAAGCAAGAGCATCGAACCAAGAGAAGGCGTAATGAACCGGCAGCCAATCACGGATCTTGCCGAGCGCCGTGATGGCATCGAGAATATTAAGCAGGATTGAAATACCAACCGCTACCCCAACTGCTCCCAAAGGTGCATCGGTTCGAACACTTAAGTAAAAGGCGAGACCCGCAACGAAGAGTAATGAGAATGCAAGATACCCAGTCATGATCGCGATTCGTGAAATTGCAACTGAGTTTTCAAATGTTGCACCAAGTGGGGTTTGAAGTGGCTTGGTTCCAAATGCAATAGTGCCGACAATCCAGGCAGCAATTGGCATCAACAAAATCGCAAATGCTGACAGGGTAAGACTGACTTTTATCTTTTGAAGTAACAATCTGGTCCGCGGAACCGGTGATGCCAGCAGATAACGAAGTGTTGACCACGAAGCTTCACTTGCAACAGTGTCACCGTTAAATAAGGCAATAACGGTTACCAGTAAGAATGGTGTTGCAAAATACAACATCGTTACCGTGAAGTTTGCGGCACCGATTGTCGCAAGACCGATCAAATCTGTTGTTCCAGAACCAAGTCGAGTTGGTCCACCGCTATTTCCGGATGGTCCAAACTTAACTGCGATTGCGACCAGAATTGGCAGCGAGAGAATGAAGGCGTATGCAAAGGCAGTTCGCTTCCGCTTCAACTGGCGATATAGCTCGACCGAATAAGGCAGTGTCTTTGCTGCTGAATAACTCATTTCGCATCCTTTCCGATAACCAAGTCATCGCCGATAAGTTCGAGGAAAATCTCTTCCAGGGTCTCAGATTTACGATTGCGATTAAGGATCTTCTTCATTGGGCCAAATGCAATCAATTCACCGCGGTGCATCAGCACAACATGACTGCAGGTTTGTTGAACTTCGGCCAACAAGTGTGAGGAAACAATAACTGTGCGGCCAGTAGCGGCATAACGCTTTAGAACATCGCGCATCTCGGCAATCTGTTGTGGATCCAGACCATTTGTTGGTTCATCAAGCACAAGAAGATCTGGTGCACCAAGCATTGCTTGGGCAATTGCTAAACGTTGGCGCATACCTTGGCTATAAGAACGCACCTTCTTATCTAACGCAGTTCCAAGCTTGGTAATTGCAACTACTTCATCAAGATTCTGATCGCCATCGCGACCGATCGAACGCCAGTAGAGAGCTAAGTTTTCGCGACCTGAAAGATGCGGTAAAAATCCTGGACCTTCGACAAAGCTTCCAAGATTTGAAAGTGCAGGTGCTCCTGGATAAACCGGTTTGCCATCGATAAAAATAGAACCTTCAGTTGGGAAAATCAGCCCCATCATCATTCGAAGCGTTGTGGTCTTACCGGCGCCATTAGGACCAAGTAGGCCAACTACTTGACCGCGTTCTACGGTAAATGAAAGATCAGAGACTGCGCGATAACCATCTTTATAAACTTTTCCGAGGTTAGTCACTTCGACAAGTGCGGTGCTGTTCTCGTGGCTTGGTGCAATCTTAGGTCGTCGGATCCGCACATAAAAGAACGCAGCAACCAGGGTAATTAGCGCGGCAACTGGCCACAATAAGTTTGCGCCAGATGATGCCGATGCTGATGCTTCAGTAATTTTATAAGTTAGCGGCGATAGCGCAGCTATTGTGTAATATCGCGAAATCTTTGGAAGTTCGTAACCTTGATCAGTCCCTGAAATTCCAACTGCAATAACATCACCAACAGCTGCATCAACTATGGTTGCGGGAAGCTGAACTGTTACATCTACGCCAGCTTGCGGAATATCTGTCAGTCGGATTGGTGAAACAATTCCATTTGGTTGAGTGATTGCGCCACTTGGTGATTTAGTCACAAGTGAGAAGAACAGAGTTGCATCGCCTGTGGTGCTTGTGATTCGAACTTTGATTGAAGATGGGCCAACAATGCTAATTGGTTCAGTCAATGGTGCTGATTCAATCAGACCACTTTGCCCCGGTAAGAAAGCGGGACTGAAACCAGAGACTGCCGAAACTACTCGAGACGCCAATGCACCCGCACTTCCTATTCCTGGCAGCGCAGAGATTGCACTAGGGATTCCACCTATTGGATATGCGATTGCAGCAAGTGGAGTAATCAATTGCAGCTGCTTCTCATCGGCGCTTATCGGCAACTTAGAACTGCTGAAAACTCTTGGGATTACAGTCGAATCCTGCAACGAAATTGTTCCGTTGGTCTTAGTAAATTGGAAGACCGGAAACTCAATATCTTCCTTCATCAAATGCTTCTTAAACCAATTTAGATATTGCGAACGCAAGTATTCACTCTGATCCAGACCACCATCGTGGCCAGCTGCATGCCAAATCATTGACAATGGAAGCTCTGGCTTGGCCTTCTTAATTATCTTGGCAGTGTCATAACTTTCAGATAATGGAAAGAGCGAATCGGCCTGACCTTGGCTTAGCAAAGTTGGAGCAGTAATCGCTGATACAAAATTCTCTGGTGACACCGATGCCAGCAACTTACGTTCAGATGCTGAAGGCTCGCCATTGATTGCAGCGTTGCGATAGGCATCGCACCATTGCGGCGTAAATGATCCGCATTCGCCAAGGTAAGCGTTCTGAAATGTCACTGCCGAGAAGAAGGTTCCGGCCCAAACTTTTTTAAATGGTCCAGATATTTTTGATCCTTCAACTGCTTGTGGGAAGAGATCATTCTGTAAATCGTTCCAAGTAATATCTGAAATCACGGCATCGATACGTCGGTCTTGGCTTGCAGTCAGCAGTGCATTCGCACCACCGTAAGAACTTCCCATAATCCCAACAAGTGGATCGCCAGCGTTGTCCTGCTTAACCTTTTGGTTCTTTGCAAGGTAAGAAATCAATTCACGGGTATCGCTAACTTCTGCGCCAATTGAATTCATTTCAATCTGGCCAGTTGAATCTCCAAAGCCGCGAGCCGTCCAAGTTAAAACTGCAAAGCCTTTATCCCTGAAGTATTTAGCATCGGACTCGACAGAATCTTTCGTTCCACCAAAACCATGAGCGATCAGTATTGCTGGCGCTGGCGATTGGCTGGGCAGATATAAAGAGGTATCAATCGAAACTCCAGGCGCTGTTGTGATGGTCTTCACGACTACTGAATCCGCATTTGCGATGACCGAAACGCTTAAAGAAATTATCAAGAAGCCTGAGAGCACACCTACCGCAATAACTCTCAAAATCTTCACTGCGCTACAGTAATTGGATTTTAAGTGGGCTGCACCTTGAGGTTTTCGGTATTCTCTGCACCATGAAAATTAAGTTAATTTCGATTTCAGCCGCTCTTCTGTTATTGGCATCACTGATTCCACAGAGTGCAAGCGCGGCAAAAGCCCAGAAGAATCAGAAGATGAAGCGCTACACAGTCACTATGCAGAAAGCGCACCTGCCGGTTGCACCAAATAAAGGTACCGACGATTATCGCTGTTTCTTACTTGATCCTAAAGTTACTGAAGATTCAATCATCAGAGCTATCGAATTCATCCCACAGCAAAGAGCAATGGTTCACCACGCAATTGTTTTCCGCGTAACCGATGCTGATTTAGAAGAAGCCATAAAAGCTGATAACAAGGGCGGCGGTTGGCCATGTTTCGGTGGCACCGGTCTTGGCGGAATGCTCTCAACGTTTGTTACATCACCTTGGCTAAGTTCTTGGGCACCTGGTCGCGGTAAAGATGTTTCACCAAAGGGCTACGGGACACCATTTAAAAAGGGTGAAAGATTTGTCTTGCAGGTCCATTACAACTTACTTGCGGGACAGAGTGAAAAGATGCAGACCGATAAATCCAAGATTGTGATGGATGTAATTCCGGCAAAAGGTGCGAAAGTTAAGCAATTACATGTCGAACTCTTCCCAGCACCAGTAGAACTCGCCTGCCCACCAGGAATCACCGGATCGCTCTGCGACCGACGTCAATCCCTAATTGATCTGGCATCTCGCACCAGCACCATGAGCGCCTTTGAAGCTGCTGGCATAAATGTTATTTGTGGCCAAAATCCCAACAAGCCAACGCCATCTCTGATTTCGCGCTGTGACAAGGTCATTAATTCCAACTTTAATGTCATCGCAGCAGGCCCTCACATGCACCTATTGGGTCGTTCCTTGAAGTTGATTCTCAATCCCGGCAAGGCAGATGAGAAAACTATTCTCAACGTTGCCAACTACAACTTCGATGACCAATCTGCAACTATCTTGAAGACTCCTATTGCAGTAAGGGCTGGCGACACAATCCGCGTTGAATGCACATTTGATCCAACTCTGCGCCAAAAGATTCCAGAACTGAAGAATCTAGAACCTCGTTACATAACTTGGGGCGAAGGTTCTTCAGATGAGATGTGTCTCGGAGTCATTGCAGCAGCAAAGGTTTAACTACTTAATACGCAACACAACCTTCTTCTGCAGCGCTCCAAACAGCCCATCTTGACCTGCTGCACTAGCGTCGATTGTGCACTTACCTTTCTTTGCTTTTAAGACGCTCTTCTTAACTGAACAACTGCCACTCGCCCTGTAACTTACTTTCTCACCAAAGTTTGTTTTGGTTGCAAGCTTTACTGACTTTCTTGCTGCTATTGCAGGGATAGTTTGCACGCCCAAAATTAAACGAATCGGCAAGATTGCAGTGACCTTTGATGCTGTTTCAGTTCCAGCTGAAGTCACTGATATTGCGCACTCCCCGCTTCCCTTCAAGGGTGTTATCTCTCTTCCATTTAGTGCACATGCAGGAGATATCGCTTCGAAAGTCAGCGTGGCCCCAGCCTTTGATGTTGCTGCAACTGTTGCGACCTGGCGATATCCAAGTGTCATTGGCGCCCTTGTGCTTACTGCTGTGCCATTTATCGTTGCGGAGATTTCATCAGCCGGCAGAACAACAGTTCCGGAAGCAGCTGACTTAAATGTCAGTGCAATGAATTGATCTTCTGAAAGATCTGCAGCTGCAGTGTGATCAAAGCGCATAAAGATTCCACAATTCGAAACTGTGCAATCTATTATCGTGCTTCCAGCAACAAAGCTTGCAGTTGGCTTAAATTGAATTGCTGCAGTTGGTGCAAATGAAGCACCCCGAGCTGTTGAGATCCAAAGCTCGGCCGCTTTGTTGCAGATATCTGGACGCGCACCCGCTGCGTTCTGCACGCACTGCTGGATATAAAGACCAGCCTTTGCTGGAACTGCTGAGAGTTGGATATTAATCACCGCGCCTTGCGCTTCAAGGTTTGTCAGTGGCCCACCAACAAACTTAGTCTCGGCAGCCTGCGCACCTGATGGCACCAATACTGATGCGGCTAAAGCTAGAACTAGAACTATCTTTTTCATTGCTCTCCTTATTATTTGATTTTGATTGGAATAAACGTGTCATAACTTCGATCTGCGCTGCGCAAATGATCTGCTCGCACTGTTATTGCGCACTTCACTTTGGTGCAATTAAATTTGCCAATCCTCTTTGATACCTTGACCTTCTGGGTAAATCGTCCTCCTGGTAAAAACTCTTCAGTCAGACCAATTGCATATGGCGGTGGATTCGATGAAATCCAGAATGAAGCTTCGCCGAGACCGGCCTTGTTTACTCCACCACCGCAAGGTGTTGGAGGCTGGCCTTTTTTTGGAACAACACAGAACGCCAGATAGATTCCAACGGTCTCATCAAATCTATTTCCACTTACCTTGATTATCGCACCACTCTTTGCGGTTGTTGCCGAAACACTTAGGGTCTGACCCTGTGCTCCTTTTATTGTGGCCGCATTCGCAATCGGATTTATGGCAATGGTAAGCGCAGTAACAACTAAGAAAATCACGCGCTTCATTCCCTGAATTCTAAATTGCTAGATCAAATCACTTATCCGACAGGACACGTACATCTGTCGTTAAAAGAATTGGCACACTATCCCCATGAAGAAATTCGGTGTGATTGCGATTACAGCACTAGCAGTATTGCTTACTGGGTGTGGCACGTCACAGAATTTTCAAAGCCAGACAATTTCTGAGAACGATGTATCAAAAATTTCAATTAATTCAACCGCAAATTTCTCAGTCTCGCGCGTAGTTGTTCTTGCAAATGGTGTCGCTGAGATAATGAATTCACTAAATGCTAAATCAATTCTTGTGGGCCGAGATATTTCCAGCACTGAAAAAGATTTGAAAGATATTCCAATTGTTACTTCAGGACACCAAGTTTTGCCCGAAAAAGTTATCGAACTTAAACCCGATCTTGTAATCATCGATGCTTCTACCGGACCAAGAGCGGCGCTCGATCAGATAAGAACTGCAGGCATCAAGATTGTTGAAACTCCTGAAAGCTGGACACTCTCTGACATCCCCACAAAAGTTTCAGCAGTCGCGTCAGCAATCGGTGCACCAGCGCAAGGTAATTTACTAAATCAAGCTTTTGATAGGGAGCTGAAAACTTCTACCATCGCCACTAAACCCCGCATTGCATTCTTATATCTTCGCGGAACGTCTTCGGTCTATCTAATCGGTGGTCCAGGCTCGGGATCTGATTCATTGATTGAAGCTATTGGTGCAACTGATGTTGGGGCCACTTCTTTGCCAAATCCATTCAACACAATGACTGCCGAAAGCCTGGCCACACTAAATCCAGATGTCATCATTGTTATGACTAAAGGTCTGCAATCTGTTGGCGGCATTTCTGGTTTATTAAAACTTCCCGGTGTTGCCCAAACTCAAGCTGGCAAAAACCAAGCTGTAATTGATGTTGACGATTCATTATTACTTTCTTATGGTCCTCGCACTCCATCACTTGTCACTGCGCTAGCCAGAGCAGTCGAGGCGGTTGCTAAGTGAAGAAGATAGCCCCAACAATTTTGCTTGTTCTCGTTACATTTATTGCGATCTATAACGGCGCTGCTCAAATCGAAAACTTCTGGTCCGCACTTTTCTCCCCCGGCAGCAACGAAATCTTGTGGCAGATTCGCATTCCACGTGTTACCGCTGCGCTAATCGTTGGTGCATCTCTCGCCCTCGCTGGTTTAATCGCACAAGGTGCCTGCAACAACGCTTTAGCCGAACCATCAATCTTAGGAACAGCGGCCGGTGCAGCTCTCGGCACCGTCTTGGCCGTCTTAACTGGCTTCGTCCAAGTTGGTTCTGTCGGCGCAATTGCTTGCGGCGCACTTGGTGCACTGCTCGCAACATCTCTGACATTTAAGTTAGCGAATCTTCGAAGCAAACTCTCTTCATTCACATTAATCATTGTTGGCATTGCAGTCTCTGCCACATTCACAGCAGTCGTTGGCCTGCTTGCATCCATGGTCACACGCGCTGATGCCAGATCAATTTCATTCTGGAACTTTGGCTCACTGGCTTTAATCACTCGCGAAAATCTTCTCGGAATCTCAATCACCGCAATTCTCGGCGCAGCCATTGCCTGGAAAGTTTCACCAGCCCTTGACCGACTCTCGCTCGGTGATTCCACCGCCTTTCATCTAGGTATTGATGTTCCACGCTCTCGCTTGCTTGCACTAATCGCACTTTCACTTCTTGCAGGTGGCGCAGTCAGCACAGTTGGTTCAATCGCATTCATCGGCCTTGCAGCACCGCACATTGCTCGCTTTATCTATGGCCCGGTTCATCGCAAACTAATCTTTCATACCGCAATCATTGGCGCCCTACTTGTAGTAGCCGCCGACACAATTGCAAGGAGTGCGGTCCAACCAAATGAACTTCCAATTGGTCTAATCACTTCACTTGTCGGCGCACCTGTCTTGATTGCACTTGTCACCATGAAGAACAATATTTGGAAGACCCAATGATCAACATAAACAGAATCAGCATCGAACTTGGTGGCAAGCAAATCATCACTGATTTCAGCGATCAAATTCCTGGCGCTTCAATCACCGTAATCCTTGGTCCAAATGGTTCAGGTAAATCCACCCTGCTAAATGCAATTGCTGGTGACATCACACCAACCACCGGAACAATCACAATCGACGATGTAAATCCTGCACTTACCCCAGCATCCCAGCTCTCTAAGTTACGTGCCATGGCAATACAAAATCAGAACTACACATTGGGCTTTACTGTTAAACAAATAATTGAAATGGCTGGCGATTCCAAAGAAGTTATCAAAGCAATAGGTTTAAGTGCTTTAGCAGATCGACATGTCACAACTCTGTCTGGTGGTGAAGCCCAAAGAGTTTCCATCGCTACTGCTATTGCGCAAAAGACTCCGGTATTACTTTTAGATGAACCTCTTGCAGCGCAAGACATTGAAAACCGAGAACGAATTATCAAACTTCTGCAAAAGTTTGCAGCAAGCGGCACAACCGTTGTTTTAGTTGCTCACAGCAGCGAATCAGAACTAACTTGGGCCGATAAGTTAATCAAGCAAGCGTAGCTAGCTTCTCCACAACAGCCTTAGCCGAAGGATTTGTCATCGCAGTTCCATCAGAGAAAACCAGCGTAGGCACAACCTGATTTCCGCCGTTTACTTTCTCAACAATCTCGGCAGTTCCAGGAACCTCTTCAATGTTGATCTCTTCAAAAGTTACCCCGAGATCAGCCAATTGGGACTTTAGTCTTTTGCAATAACCACACCAGGTTGTCGAATACATAACAAAACTCATGGGATAAATCCTACTTCTTTCATGGCTGAGACTGAATCGATTCGCTTAAATGTGACTGATCAGTCTTACTCATCTAGACTCACACCTTAGGATTAATAAGGAGCGCATTAGTGTCAGATAAAAGAATTCGGGTTGGCTTATTGGCTTATGGCGCTATCGGCGACGAACACAGCAAAGCCATTGCGGCCTGTGACCACCTAGAAATTGCCGCTATCTGCGACACCAATCCCGATCGCGTGCAGGCCGGTCTAAAGCTCTCACCAACTGCAACTGCATTTAGCGATGCTAATTTAATGTTGGAGTCTAAAGGCATCGACTTAGTTGTTATCTCAACGCCACCAAATAGCCATTATTCGTGGGCTAAAAAAGCTCTCGCACTTGGAATACATGTCATCTTAGAGAAACCAATGGCCCTTAACGCTGATGAGTGCGATGAATTAATGGCACTTGCAAAAAGTGCTGGTCTTACTCTGGTTGTTTATCAGAACCGCCGCTTTGACCAGGATTTCTTAACAATAAAAAATTCCATTGATAACGGCGATATCGGCGAACTCTTCTCCTACGAAAGTTTTGTTGGTGGATATTCGAAACCCTGCGATTTCTGGCACTCAGATGTAAAGGTTTCAGGTGGTGCAATCTTTGATTGGGGAAGCCACTACATCGATCAAATCCTGGCGCTGATCCCAAATAAAGTTGAATTTGTAAGTGGCCTAAATCAAAAGCGCGTCTGGCATCACATAACAAATGCTGATCACGCCGCAGTGAATATAAATTTTACAGATGGCATTCAAGCAACATTCATAAATTCTGATTTATCTGCTGCCCGCAAACCAAAGTTTTATATTCTAGGAACAAAGGGCGCTCTTGTTGGCGACTGGGATACCAGTGGCACCGGCGCAGTTGCTGATCTGCCGGCAAAAATCACGCTACACACCAGCGATGGAACTTCTAAATTGCTTACTCCAGTAACGTCTCCCGCCTTTGCTTTCCATAAGTCAGTCGATGACTTCTTAACCAATGGCACACCAATGCAGATCCAAGCCACTGCTTCACGCGATGTCGTTGCAATCATGCAGGCGGCAGAAAAATCAGCGCTCGAAAATGGAAAGCCAGTAACTCCAATATTATTGCGAGCATGACCGTCAAGTGGGGCTTCATCGGTGCCGGCTTCGTTGCAACCAAAGCAATGGCGCCAGCAATTCATGCCGCAACTAACGCAACACTTACAGCAGTTGCAAGCCAAAACTTAGGTCGTGCACAAGCACTCGCGCCGGTGCGCACTTATCACGGCAGCGATAGCTATAACCAAATAATTCAGGATCCGGAAATTGATGCAATTTATATTAATTTAACCAACAACCAACATCACCAGTGGGCGATCGCAGCACTTAACGCTGGAAAGCATGTGCTCTGTGAAAAACCACTAGCCCTAAATTTCCAACAGAGCAGAGAGATGGCCGATGCCGCCACAACAAGTGGCAAATTATTGGTGGAAGCTGTCTGGACCAGGTGGCATCCACGTTTTCAACGCACTGTTGAACTTGTTGCAAAGGGTGATATCGGTCGGCTTACTGCAATCGAATCCGAATTCACTTTTACTGCGGATCTAAACGATAACTTCCGCGCACTTAAAAACTTGGGCGGTGGCAGCTTGCTTGATGTCGGTGGCTATCAAATACAGCTTTGGCGCTCACTGATCGACCCATGGTCCACACCAACTTTTACCAGCGTTAATCAGACACTAAATAGCGATGGCGCTGATTTATCCACCGACTTGCAAGCCGAAATTAAAGTAAGCCAGGTCTTAGTAAAACTCTCTGCACAGAACTCCTTTATTGCGCCCGAGAAACAATCCCTAAAAATCCTCGGTGATCAGAGCTCAATTGAATTTACTGCTGGCCAGGCCTTTACTTCCTGGAAAGAAAGTTCTGCGCTGCGCATCGGCGAACATACCGAAGTCTTTGCACCAGTTGATGCCTACCAAATAATGATCGAATCCTTTAGCTCGCGCGTCAGCGGTGGCGATGATTGGGTCTTACCAATCCAAGAATCGCTAGATGTCGCGCAAGTACTTGACCTGGCAAAAACTTTTTAATTCCCAGCCTTATCGATTTTTGCTCGCCAAGAAGAGAAACTTCTAACTGAGCCAGAATGTGGCTTTCTAAACCATGGGTAAGGAAAAACCTGAGCCAGATTATTTAAATCCCCAAACTTTCTAAATGATGGCACTGGCGCATATGTCACTGCCACCGAGTTCGCTTTCGCAAATTCATATGGGTCGCCAAGTTGCACAGTTAAATCTCGGCGCTGAATCAAATCTTGTAAGGTCTCGAGATAGAAACCAATCCGCCGGGCAGATAATTTCAACTTAGCAAGCGCCGCTTCATTAAATACAAAGACCACAGGCAGCTCTGGATTTGCTGCAAGTGCGGGATCGTCGTCCCCCAGCGAATCGATAGTTAGCAGAACCATTTTCGCTGCGCTATTTATTATTGGGGCTACTGGCCCCACAGAGCCGGACAAATCTGGATCGTTATCAAGCAACGGATCTTTAAATAATTGCTGTGGTGAAACTTCATCCGGAAATTCTTGAATCGGACAGTTCTTCTTCAGCGCACATTTAAAACATGTTCCTGGCGAACGCTTCTCTACCTGCCAGCGCGCAAATCCATATGGCTTCCCGGTCCCTGCGCCAACCGTCCACTGCCATCCCAATAAATTTGCAGCACGCGAACCATCAATAAGTTGGCGATACATCGCATCTTGTCCATGGATCCAACCGTTTTCACTGCGCACCGTCCACTGCGATGCCATCCACATCCGAGTCTGATTGACCATCCAACCATCACTTTCAAGTTCGGTTACAACTTGATCAACACAATTCATCTGGCGATCCCAGCCATCGCCTTGGGTATCGCGATTAGCTTCATAACGTAAATTTTCAAAGAGTCGCACCCCAAGACGTGCATAAAGGTGGCGGGCGTATTCTTGCCAATAAAGTTCATCACGAAACTTTTCACGATCTTTAAATGGCGCACCTTTAACAGCGCGATAAACCTGATCCAAGGTAAGCAAGTTATGTCGTATATATGGTGAGAGCACAGTAGCCCCACGTTTTTCCAACGGCAGAACTTCAGAGCGTTGCTCGGCATATCTAGTTATATCAAGGCTCTTCAATGCAAGATTAGCTGCGCTCTGCCCACCTTTAATCGAACTTAATCCGAGTTCTCCTGAGTAAAGCCCCTGAAAATGGCGCTCGATTATTTCAAGTGCGCTTGGCTTTAGATCGAGAACTTTTAAATCCATAATTGCTAAATATTAACGCTGCTCTCGTCATCGCTCTAGTTGAGCGCTCTAAATAGCGCGTTAGACTTCCCCTATGCAATCCGCAGCTATCAAGGAAAGTAACAATGGCTGAAGATATTTCGATTGACCTGATGCGCCATCGTCAACCCGAGATTGCAATTGATTTGGATAAGACCACTTTGGTTGCAACTACCTATTCTGTAACAGGCATGACCTGCTCTTCATGTGTGGCATCGGTTGAAAGATCTCTTAATTCACTCACCGGCGTTCGCGCCTCGGTCAACTTCGCCAGCGAAACTGTTCACGTCCTTGCGCCTGAAGAACTTTCGACAGATGTAATCATCTCCAAGATTAAATCCGCAGGATATGGGGCAACTTTGTTGGCAGACAGTCAAGGGCCAGCACTGGCCAATCAGAAATCAAGGCGCGCACTTATCTGGGCAATTGCCTTTGGGGTTCCTGCAATTGCAACCTCAATGATGATGGCTTGGCTAGCAATTGCCTTAACCACTCCACTAATTTTATTTGTCGCCTGGCCAATTCATCGTGCCGCAATTCGAAATATCACTCACCCAACAATGGATACCTTGATTTCTCTAGGATCAACTGCGGCATTTACTTGGTCGATCTATGCAACTGCAACTGGCGACGGCGATGCCTATACCGAAGTTGCTGCCGGAGTCCTGCTCTTTGTAATCCTCGGTCGCTTCCTAGAATCCCGCGCTAAACACCGTGCCAGCAGCGCTCTCACTTCACTTCTCTCACTTCACGCCAAAGAGGTAACTGTTCTGCGAGATGGCATCGAAGTTCTAATTCCAATCGAGCACTTAATTCTGGGCGATGAATTTGTCGTAAAACCAGGTGCCCGGATCGCTACTGATGGCATTGTCATTTCAGGTAATTCATCAGTTGATAATTCCATGCTTACTGGCGAGTCAGTTCCGATAGATGTATCACCAGGTTCGCACGTTATCGGTGCTTCAATGAATAACAATGGTCGCATTATCGTAAAAGCCACTCGCATCGGCAGTGATACCGAACTTGCTCGAATAACTGCAATGGTTGTTGAAGCACAAAGTGCCAAGGCCCCAATTCAGCGCCTTGCTGATCGGATATCTGCAGTCTTTGTTCCGATCGTCACACTTGTTTCAATCGGAACATTCTTTCTCTGGTATTACTTCCTAGATGCTGCGATAAACGGTGGCGAAGGTCGATCGCTCTCCACTTCAATTTCAGTAGCAATCACCGTTCTTGTAATCGCTTGTCCCTGCGCGCTCGGCCTAGCAACACCAGTCGCACTCGTTGTCGCATCCGGACGCGGCGCTTCTCGTGGAATCGTTCTGCGCAAGCCGCATGTCCTAGAACTTGCGCGTGCGGTAAACATTGCGATTTTCGATAAGACCGGAACTCTGACAACCGGTGTCATGAAAGTCGGTGATGTTCTTATTCCAAAATCAGCGCAACAACAACTTCAAAAAGAAGTCGCTACAGCCATAACCGAGCAGATGATTCTTTCAGCAGCGCTGACTCTAGAAAATGCAAATGATCACCCAATTGCAAAAGCGATCTCATCACATGCAAGCGCACGCGGTGGAAAAATTCTGCCACTCACTAATTTCGCGCAGAACCCAGGGTCCGGAGTCGAAGGTAAAGTCGATTTCGGTCAATTCTCACCACTTATTCAAATCAGCACACCAGATGCCATTACAAATAGCTCTGCGCCTCTTGATCCGCAGATATCTGAAGGTATTGCAGAAGCCCGCAGCCGCGGCGAGAGCGTCTCAGTGCTTATCTGGGATAGTGTTGCAATCGCACTCTTCACAACATCAGATGAAGTCAAAGCTGATGCAAAAGCCACCATATCTGCGCTGAATGCTCGTGGAATCACACCATGGCTTGTTACCGGAGACAATCAAGAGAGCGCCGCGCACATCGCATCACTGGTAGGAATTCCTGCAAGTAATGTTATTGCCAACACTTTGCCTGATCAGAAGTTGCGCGTTGTCGAAGATTTCAAAAGAGATTCCAAGACCGTTCTTATGGTCGGCGATGGCATCAATGACGCCGCAGCCTCAGCATCTGCAAATTTAAGTATTGCTATGGGAACCGGAACCGATTCTGCAAT
>Ga0136655_1000552_pt1 | contig 16866 bp, 13 predicted proteins | sample CPBDNA_2_FD_94863 | JGI IMG/M metagenome (GOLD analysis project Ga0136655, IMG submission 94863) | Freshwater to marine salinity gradient microbial communities from Chesapeake Bay, USA - CPBay_Spr_15_0.8_DNA (version 2) | ecosystem: Environmental > Aquatic > Marine > Coastal | place: USA... | reverse complement strand
GTTCTGGCGGCGGTGGGCCAGATCGACGGGAACCTGCGCCAGGCCATTTCGGGCAACCTGCCCGATGTTGCCCCGTCATATTTCTTTGTTGATATCCAGAAAGACCAGATCGACGGCTATACAGAACGGCTGGAAAATGATCCGGCCGTGTCACGCATCGACAGCGCGCCCATGCTGCGCGGCGTTGTGACCCAGATCAACGGCATCCCGGCCCAGGAGGTCGCGGGCGACCACTGGGTCGTGCGCGGCGACCGTGGCCTTACCTATGCCGCCCAGCCCGCCGCCAATACCCAGATCACCGCAGGCGCTTGGTGGCCCGAAGATTACACCGGCCCCCCCCAGATCAGTTTCGCCGCCGAAGAGGCCGAGGAAATCGGCCTGTCGCTGGGCGACACCCTCACGATGAACGTGCTGGGCCGTGACATCACCGGCACCATCACCTCCTTCCGCGAGGTGGATTTTTCCAACGCCGGGATCGGCTTTATCCTGACGATGAACCCCGCCGCCCTTGCGGGGGCACCGCATACGTTCATCTCGACCGTCTATGCCGACGAAGCGGCAGAGGCCGCCATTCTGCGGGATCTGGCCACCGCCTATCCCAACATTACCGCGATCCGGGTGCGCGACGCGATTGACCGGGTCTCATCGGTGCTGGCCAGCCTTGCCGCTGCCACCTCCTATGGTGCGCTGGCGACACTTTTGACCGGCTTTATCGTGCTGATCGGTGCCGCCGCCGCCGGGGCAGAGGCGCGCACATTTGAGGCCGCCGTGCTGAAAACCCTCGGGGCCTCGCGTGCCCAGATCGCCCTCAGCTTTGTGCTGCGCGCGGTTCTGCTGGGGCTTTTCGCGGGCATCGTGGCGCTTTTTGCCGGGGCCTTGGGCGGCTGGGCTGTCAGCACTTATGTCATGGAAACCGACTTTACCCTGATCTGGCCATCCGCGTTGATGATCATCGCAGGCGGCATTGCGGCCACGGTCTTGGCAGGGCTGGGTTTCGCCCTTACATCTCTTAATGCGCGCCCGGCACAGGTGCTGCGCGCCAGAGAATGAAGCAAAAGAATAGAACCAGAGGATAGGAAACCCGGTGACGCCCATGTCCAACACTCTGCCCTCGACACTACCGGCCCCGGTCAGCCCGGCGCAGCAGCAACATGTGCTGAACATCGCCCGCCGCACTGCCCGCACAGAGATCCTGCCGCGCTTTCGCAGCCTCTCTGCTGCGGATATCCAGACCAAGGCGCATGCCGATGATCTGGTCACCGCCGCCGACATCGCCGCCGAGCAGATGATCGCCCGTGCCCTGCGCATCGCCTTTCCCGACGCCCTGATCGTCGGCGAAGAGGCCACCTCTGGCGATCCCGCCTTGCTGGATCAAATCGCCGATGCGCCTGTGGCCTTCCTCATCGACCCCATCGACGGCACCTGGAACTTTGCCCACGGCCTTGCGGTCTTTGGTCTGATCTTGGCCGTCACACAGTTCGGGCGGCCTGCCTTTGGGCTGATCTATGATCCCATCGCAGACGATTGGGCCATTGCAGATGATGAAAACCCCGCCCGGCTGGAACGCGCCACGGGCACTGCCTTGCCGCTCAAGGCTGCCATGGGCAAACCGATCGAGGCCCTGTCAGGCTACGTGCCGCTGCATATGTTCACAGGCGACAGTCGGACCCGGCTCGCCGCCACCCTGCCCAGCTTCAAACGGACAGGCTGCCTGCGCTGTTCTGCGCATGAATACCGCATGATCGCCCAAGGCCACGCTGATTTCCTGCTGACCCGGTCCCTGCACCCCTGGGACCATGCCGCAGGCGCGCTGATCTGCGAGAAATCAGGCTGTCACGTGGAAATGCTTGATGGGGGGCCCTATTCGGCAAGCCGCCATGAGGGCCACCTGCTGGTGGCCCCTGACCGCACGACCTGGAACAAGCTCAAGAAAGTATTCGGTTTTCTGGTGCAATAACCGCGAAAGCTGGGTTGAAAACCCACCCTACACCAGCGCGGGTCAGATGGCTGTGCACGCCACCTGAGCCCAACCAGTTTCTACTCTGCCGCCTCAACATAATCGGTGAGCGGTGGACAGGTGCAGATCAGGTTCCGATCCCCGTGCACATTGTCGACCCGGTTCACCGGCGGCCAGTATTTATCCACCCGAAAGGCCCCCGGAGGGAAACAGCCCTGCTCGCGGGTATAGGGCCGCTCGCCCCATTCCAGCACCAGATCCTCAACCGTATGTGGCGCGTTTTTCAGCGGATTGTTTTCGCGCGGCATGTCCCCGCGCTCAATCGCGTCGATCTCGGCACGGATGGCCAGCATCGCGTCACAAAAGCGGTCCAGCTCTGCCTTGGTCTCGCTCTCTGTCGGCTCCACCATCAGTGTACCCGCCACCGGCCAGGACATCGTCGGCGCATGGAAACCACAGTCGATCAACCGCTTGGCGATATCATCCACCGTCACGCCTGCGCTGTCCTCAAAGGGGCGCACATCAATGATGCATTCATGCGCCACACGCCCCGTCGGCCCTTTGTAAAGAACGTCAAACGCCCCTTCCAGCCGCTTGGCAATGTAGTTGGCATTCAAGATCGCGACGCGCGTCGCCTGCGTCAGCCCCTCGCCCCCCATCATCAGACAATAGGCCCAGGAAATCGGCAGCAACGACGGTGACCCATAGGCCGCAGCCGATACCGCAGCGCCCCCGGCATTCGGATCCCCGGGCAAATAGGGGATCAAATGCGCCTTGACCCCGATTGGCCCCATGCCCGGGCCACCGCCCCCATGGGGAATGCAAAAGGTCTTGTGCAGGTTCAGGTGGCTCACATCCCCACCCAGATCACCGGGCCGCGACAGCCCCACCATGGCGTTCATATTGGCCCCGTCAATATAGACCTGACCGCCATGCTCATGGGTGATACGGGTCACTTCCGTCACGGTTTGCTCAAACACGCCATGGGTCGACGGATAGGTGATCATACATCCGGCCAGGTTCTCGCTGTGCAGTTCCGCCTTGGCGCGGAAATCATCCAGATCAATATCGCCATTCTGTGCCGATTTGATCACAACCACCTTCCATCCGACCATCTGCGCGCTTGCCGGGTTGGTGCCATGGGCCGACACCGGGATCAGGCAGACATTGCGATGTTCATCCCCATTGGCACGGTGATAGCCCGCAATGCTCAGCAACCCCGCATATTCCCCCTGCGCGCCCGAATTGGGCTGCATTGATATCGCATCATAGCCGGTAATGTCACACAGCTTGGCCGAAAGATCCTCGATCATCTCGGCATAGCCCGCCGCCTGGTCCGCCGGCACAAACGGGTGGATCTGCGAAAACTCGCGCCAGCTCACCGGCATCATCTCGGCCGCCGAATTCAACTTCATCGTGCAAGACCCCAGCGGGATCATCGCCCGGTCCAGCGCCAGATCCCGGTCCGCCAGACGCCGCATATAGCGCATCATCTCGGTCTCGGCCCGGTTCATGTGGAAAATCGGATGGGTCAGATAAGATGTCTGGCGAACCAGCTTTTCCGGCATGTGGTAATGCGGCGTGTAATCCTTGTCCGCCCGGTCAATGCCAAAGGCCCGCCAGACCGCCTCGATCGTCTCAGGTGTCGTGCGCTCGTCCAGGGTGATGCCCACGCGGTTGTCGCCCACGCGCCGCAGGTTGATCCCCTCGTCCACCGCGCGTTTCATCACAGCGGCCTGCAAGGGGCCCACCTCGACGGTGATCGTGTCAAAAAACGTCGCCGGGCGCACGTCAAAGCCCGCCATCTTCAGACCTTCGGCCAGACGAACCGCCTTGCGATGGATCCGCTGCGCAATCGCCTTCAACCCTTCGGGCCCATGGAACACCGCATACATGGAGGCCATGACCGCCAGCAGGGCCTGTGCAGTGCATACGTTTGAGGTCGCCTTCTCGCGGCGGATATGCTGCTCGCGGGTTTGCAGGCTCAACCGGTAGGCGCGGTTGCCATGGGCATCAATCGACACCCCCACAATCCGCCCCGGCATGGACCGCTTATAGGCGTCCCGGCAGGCCATATAGGCCGCATGCGGGCCCCCGTAGCCCTCGGGCACACCAAAACGCTGGGTCGATCCGACAGCAATATCAGCCCCCATCTCACCGGGTTCTTTCAACAGGGTCAGCGCCAGCGGATCGGCAGTAATGATCCCGATCCCCTTCGCCCCATGCAGCGCCTCGATATGACGCGTGAAATCCCGAACATGCCCATATGTCCCCGGATACTGGAAAATCGCACCAAAGACCTTTTCCGCCTCCATCGCATCGGGATCACCGACAATCACCTCGATGCCCAATGGGGCCGCGCGTGTCTTGATCACCGCAATGTTCTGCGGATGACAATCCTGGTCGACGAAAAACGCCGTCATCTTCGATTTGGCCACCCGCTGCGCCATGGTCATGGCCTCGGCACAGGCGGTGGCCTCGTCCAGCAGCGACGCATTGGCAACCTCAAGCCCGGTCAGATCCGAAACCATGGTCTGGAAATTCAACAAGGCCTCAAGCCTGCCTTGCGAAATCTCCGGCTGATAGGGCGTATAGGCGGTATACCAGGCCGGGTTCTCCAGGATGTTGCGCTGGATCGCCGGGGGCGTCACCGTCCCGTGATATCCCTGCCCGATCAGACTGGTCAGCACCTTGTTTCTTGACGCAACCACCCGCATATGCTCCAGCACCTCGCGCTCGGACATGGCCTTGCCAAAATCCAGATGCCCCTCCATCCGAATGGCGCGCGGCAATGTGTCGTCAATCAATGCCGCCAGAGAGGTCACCCCAACCGCTTTCAACATATCCGACATCTCGGCCGGAGAGGGGCCGATATGGCGCCGGTTGGCAAAGTCATAAGGCAAATATTCAGTTGGCTTGAAAGTCATCTCTTCGTCCTAATCCAATGGACCATCCCGGCCCCGGCCATACCAAAGCACAAACAGCAGCACTCACGCGCATACCGCCAGCTTCATCTTGCCAATAAACTCAATCCCGCAGGCAGCGCCGCGCGCTACCCGATGAACTTCTGATAGGCAGCTTCATCCATGAAATCCGCCATCTGCTCGGGATCGCTGATCTTCATCTTGAAAAACCACGCCTCGCCTTGTGGATCGTCATTCACCATGCCCGGATTGTCCGTCAGGGCGCTGTTCACTTCCGTGATCACCCCGTCCACCGGGGCCAGGATGTCAGATGCCGCCTTGACGGATTCAATCACGACAACCTCGTCGTCCTTGCTGACGGTGATGCCTTCATCTGGCAGTTCCACGAACACCACATCGCCCAGCTGCTCGGCCGCATGGATCGTGATCCCCACAACCATTTCGCCATCTTCTTCGCGCAGCCACTCATGCTCTTCGGTAAATTTCATTCTCTGTTCCCTGTCTTGATCAACGTTTAAACCCTGCCGCCACAAAAGGCAGCTTTGCCACGCTCAAAGGCAGCCGCTTGCCGCGCACTTCCCCCCAAAGCGATGTTCCGATGGCACCCGCCTGTGCCGCGACATAGCCCATGGCCACAGGCCCGCCCACCGTGGGGCCAAACCCTCCGGAGGTGACCGTGCCCACGGCAGTGCCGCCCTCGGCCGCATCATAAATCACCACGCCCTCGCGCATCGGCGCACGCCCTTCGGGCAGCAGCCCCACGCGTTTGCGGGCGGCACCGCTGTCCAGTGCCGCCAGGATCGCCGCTGCACCCGGAAATCCGCCTGCACGCGCGCCGCCCTGGCGGCGCACCTTCTGAATGGCCCATGTCAGGGCCGCCTCCACCGGGTTGGTTGCCGCATCTATGTCATGCCCATAGAGGCACAATCCCGCCTCCAGCCGCAGCGAATCCCGCGCGCCAAGGCCAATCGCCTCGACCGCATCCTGCGCCAGCAGCGCACGCACCAAGGCCTCCGCATCGCCTGGTGCCACCGATATCTCATAGCCGTCCTCGCCGGTATATCCTGATCTTGAGGCCCAGACCGCCGTGCCGCCCAGCTCCAGAACGGCCACATCCATGAACCGCATCGCGGCTGCGCGGGCATCAAGGCCCGCCAGCACCGCCTCAGCACCGGGCCCTTGCAGCGCGATCAAGGCGCGATCCTCCAGCGGCGTCACGCGCACATCGGGTTCCAGGGCGGCTTTCAACCGGGCAATATCGGCCTGTTTGCAGGCCGCATTGACCACCACCAGAATATCCTCACCCCGGCGCGCAAACATCAGATCATCCTCGATCCCGCCCGCCTCATTGGTGAAAAAACCATAGCGCTGGCGGCCATCCTCCAGCCCCAGCACATCCATCGGCACCAATGTCTCAAAGGCGCGTGCAACCGCCTCCCAATCGGCACCGGACAAGATCACCTGCCCCATGTGGCTGACGTCAAACAGCCCGGCCGCGGCGCGGGTGTGCAGATGTTCCTTCATCACGCCCATCGGATATTGCACAGGCATGTCATAGCCGGCAAAGGGCACCATCTTGGCCCCCAGTTCCACGTGAAGATCGTAAAGCGGCGTGTGTTTCAGCGCGTCCATATGGATCGGTCCTCCCCTTCACCGGCCCATGCTGGGCAGACCGGCACCTTTTCGTCGCGAATATTGCGACATCAGATGCCCCCTCTGTCCCTACGCCTGAGATCGTTATCCCTTCGGCGGGTGCATCCGCACCTCTCTCCAGAGTGTCGTATCGACCACGGTCCTTGTGCCTGAGAGTTTCCGGGGCGGATGCTCCTTCGGCATCAGCTAGGCTGATTCTCCCATGGTCTGTCATAGGTTTAGGCCGCGCGCCCAGCTTGCGTCAAGCATCAGACTGCGCAATTTGCATGCAACCGTCAGACCACAGCCGCCTGTCGTGGGCTTTCGCACTTTCCCATCTTGGTTCGCTCCGCGGTCTATGGCATTCAGAACTCCGGAACACCGCTTAAGGACGCCTCCCCATGACCCCTTATTTCTTCGGCTACGGCAGCCTCGTGAACAAGGACACCCATGTCTATGACAATGCCCACCGGGCGGTCCTGAAGGGCTGGCGGCGCGCATGGGTGCGCACCGAAGACCGCGAAACCGTGTTCCTCACCGCCCGCGCCGACCCCAACAGCCGCATCGACGGGCTGATCGCGGCGGTGCCCAACGCCGATTGGGCCGCATTGGACGCGCGCGAAACGGGGTACAAACGCCTGGCCTCGGATGGTTTCGTGGATCACCCGCTGGAGCCTGCAACCCCCGTCCAGCATTATGCCATCCCATCGGAATCGATGCGCCATGACGGGGATCATGTGATCTTGCTCAGCTACCTTGATGTGGTGGTGCAGGGCTATCTGCGCGAATTTGGCCATGACGGTGTGCAGCGGTTCTTTGACACCACCGATGGCTGGGATACGCCGATCCTCAATGACCGTCATGCGCCGCGTTATCCGCGCCACAAACAGCTGGGTCCCGATGAAACCGCGCTGGTAAACAGCCATCTGACCCGCTTATCGGCGTTCGTGAAATAGCGCCATCAAACGGCCCTCGCGGCCAAAAATCTGCTTGCCGGTCTTCTGCCGCGCCCCGCCACGGGCAATCGTGCGCAGGGCCAGCACCCATGCGACAAGGCCAAACAGCACACCCGCCAGCGATTGCGCCACCAACACACCGGCGGCCCCGAAATAGGTCGAACCAATCCAGACCAGCGGGATCAGGGCCAGCGCATTGCGCCCCCAGTTGGTAAAGGTCGACAGAAACGGCTGGCCCAGGTTGTTGAACGCCGCATTGGCCACGAACAGCACACCGGGGAAAAAGAACAGCAAGGACAGCGGCCCACAGAACAAAAAGATCAACTCCCGCGTCAGCCCATATGCGCCAAACAGATCGGCAATCATCCCCCGCGTCAGGAACAACACCACCGACACCCCGACTGTCACCAGCGCCACAAACAGCACACCGGCGTTGAAACTGCGCCGGACCCGCGCCATGTCACCGGCACCGTAGTTCTGCCCGATGATCGGCCCCACCGCGCCCGACAGGGCAAAGACGACGCCAAAGGCCACCGGGATCAAACGGCCAACCACCGCCATGCCCGCCACCGCCTCTTCGCCATAGCTGGCCATTTCGCGGGTCACATAGGCCTGGCCCACAGGCGTGGCGATCTGCGCCAATATCGCCGGAAAGGCGATGGCCAGCACCGGGCTGAGGTCACGCAGCATGCCTGCCAGATGCGGCCGGGTAATGCCGTTGTAAATCCGCATCAACGGCCAGACCGCCATGCCAAAGATCACCAGCCTTGCCGCGACAGAGGCAATCGCGGCACCGGTCAGCTCCAGGTCAAACCCAAAGATCAGGATCGGGTCCAATACGGCGTTTACCACGCCCCCCGCAATCGTCGCCATCATTGCCCGGCGCGCATCGCCATGCGCGCGCAGCACGGCGCTGGCCATCATCCCGATGATCAAAAAGGGCATTGAGGGGACGATGATCTGCAAGAAATGAACCGCCAGCGCTGCCGTCTCGCCCCTGGCCCCCAACAGGGCTACCAATCTGTCCAACGACAGCCAGATTGACGCCGCAAACAGCACCGCGAAAATCGCGCCATAGGTCAGCGCATGGGTCGTGCGTTCGCGCGCCAGATCCTCGTCACCCGCGCCCAGTGCCCTGGCCACCAGCGCCCCCGCGGAAATGCCCAGCCCGATCCCAAAGGACGTGGTGAAAAAAAAGATCGCCCCGGCATAGCCCACAGCGGCGGCCAGCTCTGCCTTGCCCAGCATCGAGATAAAGATCATGTCGACAAAATCGACAATAAAAACCGCCATCAACCCGATGGAGGCCGTCAGGGACATCACCGTTACATGGCCAAACAGGTTACCGGTCAGAAACTTTGCCTCGGCCATCTTATCCCCTCTCGGTCAAAAATCGCATGGCATGGGGCCCTGCCGGCCCATCGGCCAACAGGTCCCCGTCACATCTGGATCCGCATCAACCCTTGGCTTTCACAACCTGCAACAAGGGCATCACAGCTGCCATTTCTGGCCCATGTTCCTGCCCTGTCAATGCCAGGCGCAAAGGCCGGAACAACCCGCGTCCCTTGCGGCCCGTGGCGTCCTTGACGGCGGCCGTCCAGCTGCCCCATGTGGTCTCATCAAAGGGCATGTCCGGCAGCATGTCCATGGCCTGCGCCACGAATTCCTTGTCGTCATCCTCGATCACCGGGTCGGCCCCTTCACGGAACATCGTCCACCATGGGGCAAGGTCCTTCATGGTCTCGATGTTCTCGCGGGTGACCGCCCAGAACTGCGCGGCCTTGTCGGCCGGCACGCCCAGATCGGTGATCTGGTCCTGCACCTGCTCCAGCGACAGCGTCTGCAAATAGCGCCCCGTCAGCGGAAACAGATCGCGCACATCGAATTTGGTCGGGGCAGATCCGAAACGGTTGATGTCGAACCCTTCGATCAGGCTTTCCATATCGGTGCGCATCTCCACCGGATCAGATGATCCCAGACGCGCCATCAGGCTCAGCAGTGCAAAGGGCTGAATGCCCTGTGCGCGCAGGTCGCGCAGCGCCAGCGTGCCCAGTCTTTTTGACAGCGCCTCGCCCTGCGGGCCGGTCAACAGGGAATGGTGCGCAAAGGACGGATGGCTGTGGCCCAGCGCCTGCATGATCTGGATCTGCGTCGCCGTGTTGGTGACATGGTCAGAGCCGCGCACAACATGGGTCACGCCCATCTCTGTATCGTCCACGACACTGGCCAGCGTGTACAGGATCTGCCCGTCTCCCCGGATCAGCACGGGGTCCGAAACGGATGCCGCATCAATAGAGATATCGCCCAGAATACCGTCAGCCCATTCAATGCGCTGCTGGTCCAGCTTGAACCGCCACACACCATTGCCGCGCTCTTCGCGCAGCTTGGCCTTGTCCGCGTCAGACAGGTTCAGCGCGGCACGGTCATAGACCGGAGGCTTGCCCATGTTCAGTTGCTTTTTCCGCTTGAGGTCCAGTTCCGTCGGCGTCTCGAAGGCCTCGTAGAAACGGCCCTTCTCGCGCAAAGTCTCAGCGGCGGCGTGATATTGATCCAGCCGCTCTGACTGCCGCTCAACGCGGTCCCAATGCAGGCCCAGCCATGTCAGGTCTTCCTTGATGCCGTCGACATATTCTTCCTTGGACCGCTCAGGGTCCGTGTCGTCGATCCGCAGGATGAACGTGCCTCCGGCCTTGCGCGCGATCAGGTAGTTCATCAAAGCGGTGCGCAAATTGCCCACATGGATAAATCCGGTGGGGGACGGGGCGAAACGGGTGATTGTCGGGTTGGACATACATGCTCTCCTGTGGTGCGCGTCACCTGTCATATGGCGGGGGAATTGTCCAGTTGGCAGGCACAGGTCATGCAACCCCATCGGCCCCAGCGTTCGGCGTCACAGCCTTGGCACAAAAGGTGCAGCGCAATCTCGGTCTGACGAAAACTTTACGTCGGTGGGCGTTTTGACCACTTGGCGCGCGTCGCAGGCGAGCTAATTCCTTAGTTCATTGAGAGATGAAAATCACCACAACAAGGAATTGACCATGACGAAAGTCCCTACACTGTCGCGCCGCGCAGCCCTTGCGGGTGCCGCGGCCCTGCCCCTCGCCGCCGCTGCAGCCTCCACCGCGCGTGCGGCGGCCCCGCTCGTCGGGGCCGGCATGTCCCCGTTCCAGCGCGTAAAGCTGGGCGGTTTTGATGTCACCACCGTTCTGGCGGGCACCCGCGCCGTCGAAGGGCCGCATAATATCTTTGGCCTCAACGTCGATGCCGACACCTTCGGCACCGTCTCTGCCGCCGCGCGCATCCCCACGGATGTCTCGCAGTTCTTCTTTACGCCCACGGTCGTGAACACCGGCTCAGAGCTGGTCTTGTTTGACACGGGCCTGTCCGCCGAAGGCACCACCGCCGCATTGGCCGCCGCAGGCTATACCCCCGATCAGATCGACGTTGTCGTGCTGACGCATATGCACGGCGACCACATCGGCGGTCTGATGACGGGCGACGCGGCGACCTTTGCCAATGCACGCTACGTGACAGGCCAGGCCGAATTCGACGCATGGTCCAAGACCGACAACGAAGGGTTCAACACCAAGGTCAAACCACTGGCCGACAAGATGACCTTCCTTGATGACGGCGGCAGCGTGGCGTCAGGCATCACGGCGATGGCCGCATTCGGTCACACACCGGGCCACATGGCCTATATGATCGAATCCGACAGCAAACAGCTGGTGCTGGGCGCGGATTTCGCCAACCATTACGTCTGGTCACTGGCCAACCCCGATTGGGAAGTGAAGTTCGACATGGACAAGACCGCAGCCGCCGTCACACGCCGCCGCGTTCTGGACATGCTGGCCGCCGATGCGATCCCCTTTGTGGGCTATCACATGCCATGGCCTGCCTTTGGTTACGTGGAAACAGCAGGTGACAACTTTGCCTATGTGCCGCACAGCTATCAGCTGATGCTCTGATCATCCAAGGCGCGGACAAGGCGCGGGCCGGACATGGGTCTGGCCCGCGCTATTTCTTCCGCGCAAACCCGCGTTAGCATCCTGTCAGGCCCGCTTGCCTCAGGACCTCAGCCACCCTCGGACAATGCGCCGTTTTCCCATTCACCGCTGGCTTCTTCTCCGGTCGCATAGCGCATCGTGCCGGCCCCCTGCCGCTTGCCCGCGCGAAAGCTGCCCTCGTAGATATCGCCATTGGCATAGGTCGCGGTCCCCTGACCCTCGATCTCGCCACCGCGCCATTCGCCTTGGTATTTGAACCCGCTGGCCATGATGATTGACCCCGCACCATGGCGCTGTCCGTTCAGGAACTCGCCCTCATAGACGGTGCCATCAGGATAGGTCGCAGTGCCCATGCCGTGACGCTGGCCGTCTTTCCACGCGCCTTCATACCGGTAGCCATCGGCATAGGTCATGACCCCCTGACCGTCATTGCGCGCGTTCTTGAAATCACCCTCATAGACCACACCATTGGGATAGGTCGCGCGGCCCCGGCCTTCGATCACACCGCCGGCCCACTGCCCCTCATAGGTTGATGCATCCGGATAGGTGATCTTGCCATCGCCATCGGCCAGGTCATTGCGAAACGCGCCCTCATAGATCGACCCGTCAGGATAGACCACGCGGCCCTGTCCCTCGATCTGGCCCGCGACCCAGGATCCGGCATAGACATAGCCATCCGTCCCGGTAAAGGTGCCCTGCCCATGGCGGCGGTCATCCTTGAAATCGCCCTCGTAGATGTCACCGTTTTCATAGGTGACCTTGCCCTTGCCCTCGCGGCGTCCACCAACCAGCTGGCCTTCATAGATATCCCCGTTGGGCTGGGTCAGCTTGCCGGTGCCGTCAATCTGCCCGTCTTGCCACAGCCCCACGTAAACCAGACCATCGGGCATGGTCAGCGTGCCGGTGCCGTTGCGTTTGCCATCGGCAATATCGCCCTCATAGACCGCGCCATCCGGATAGGTGATCGTGCCCAAGCCCTGTTTGACACCATCCACCCAGTCGCCCTTGTATTCATAGCCACCGGGGCTCTGCATCACGCCCTTGCCGTGATGTTTGGCATTGCGAAACTGCCCCTCATAGCGCACCCCGTTGGCATAAAGTGCGATACCCTGCCCCATGATCGCGCCGGCCTGCCATTCCCCCTCATAGGTGCCACCATCGGCAAAGGTGATCTTGCCAAAGCCATCTGGCTTGCCCTTGTCGAAATTGCCCTCATAGACCGATCCATTGGGAAAACGCGCCACGCCCTCGCCCTTGATCTCGCCTTCGATCCAATTGCCCGAATATTCATAACCGTTGGGCAGTTTGTAGGTGCCCTGCCCATGCTGCAATCCCCCGCGAAAGGCACCCTCGTAAATGCCGCCATCGTCATATTGCTTGGTCAGCACCTGACCATCTTGCGCCATGGCGGGCAGGGGCAACAGGAACATACAAATCAGCAGCGCACGAAATGACATCAGGGAAACCTATCCTTGGGTTAGCTCAAAACCTCTAGACCTCAACCTAAGCACTGGCGCGAAGGGGAGCAACGCCTTTTCAAAACACCACAGGCAGGTCCGAACCGCCCAAAACCTGTACCGCCCCCCTTTCCCCTCTGGCCTGATCTGCTACATCACCTTCCAGAAACCGCACAAAGGCCGCATATCATGGCAGACCGCTTTCGCATCACCCTGTGTCAGATGAACCCCACCGTCGGTGATCTGGCCGGCAATGCCGCCCTCGCGCGGCAGGCATGGGCCGCAGGCAAGGCGGCGGGTGCCGATCTGGTGGCATTGCCGGAAATGTTCATCACCGGCTACAACGCCCAAGACCTTGTCATGAAACATGCCTTCCAACTGGATGTCATGACCCATATTGATGCGCTGGCTGCCGATTGCGCAGACGGACCCGCCCTTGCCATCGGGGCCCCCTGGGCCGAAGGCACGCAGCTGTTCAACGCCTACCTGATCCTAAAAGGGGGCAAGATCGCTTCACGCTCCCTGAAACACAACCTGCCCAATGAAACCGTGTTTGACGAGGTCCGCATCTTTGATTCCGGTCCCTTGGGTGGCCCCTATTCCGTCGGCAACACCCGCATCGGCTCGCCCATCTGCGAGGACGCTTGGCACCCCGAAGTGGCCGAAACACTGCAGGAAACCGGTGCGGAATTCCTGCTTGTTCCGAATGGATCACCCTATTACCGGGGCAAGATGGACACGCGCATGAACATGATGGTCGCGCGCGTGGTTGAGACAGGTCTGCCGCTGATCTACCTCAACATGGTCGGCGGTCAGGACGATCAGGTCTTTGACGGGGCCTCCTTTGCGCTGAACCCGGGCGGCAAACTGGCCGTGCAAATGCCCGCCTTTGACGAGGCGATCACCCATGTCGATCTGACCCGCACGCCCGAAGGGTGGCGCGTGGCACAACAGCCGCTGGCCTCTTTCCCCAGCGATCACGAGGCCGACTACCGCGTCATGGTGCAGGGCCTGCGCGACTACATGTCCAAGACCGGCTTCAAGAAAGTGCTGCTGGGCCTGTCGGGCGGGATCGATTCCGCGATTGTCGCCACCATCGCTGCAGATGCCATCGGCCCCCAGAACGTCCGCTGCGTGATGCTGCCCTCCGAATATACCTCCCAGGCCTCTCTGGATGACGCCGAAGCGGTCGCAAACGCCCTTGGCTGCCGCTATGATTACGTGCCGATCAAAGAGGGCCGTCAGGCGATCACCAACACGCTGGCACCGCTGTTTGAAGGGATGAAACCGGATCTGACAGAGGAAAATATCCAGTCCCGCCTGCGCGGCCTGCTGTTGATGGCATTGTCCAACAAATTTGGCGAAATGCTGCTGACCACAGGCAATAAATCAGAGGTCGCGGTGGGATATGCCACGATCTACGGCGATATGTCCGGCGGCTACAACCCGATCAAGGACATGTATAAAACCCGCGTCTTTGAAACCTGCCGCTGGCGCAATGCCAATCACCGCGACTGGATGATGGGACCGGCAGGCACGATGATCCCAGAGACGATCATCACCAAACCCCCCACCGCAGAGCTGCGCGAAGATCAAAAGGACAGCGATTCGCTGCCCGATTACCCCGATCTGGACGCGATGCTGGAAATCCTCGTCGATCTGAACGGGTCGATCCAGGATTGCGTGGCGGCGGGCTTTGACCGTGCGACCGCGAAAAAGGTCGAACATCTGATCTATATTTCTGAATACAAGCGCTTTCAGTCCGCCCCCGGTCCTCGCCTGACCAAAGGGGCCTTCTGGCTGGACCGCCGCTATCCGATCGTCAACCGCTGGCGCGACCCAAGCTAGCCCGAGTTAAGGCAAAGCTGGCCCAAGTCAGCGTTTTGCCCCGCGCGGCAGCCCTGCCCCGGCCGCGCCTTCCCCCGGGCCAAAGGTGCAAACGACCTGCATCTTGCCACAGCCCGCGTAAGGTGGACTTCCAGTCCACCCTGCCTTGCGCTGACGAAGCCCCTTGAGCCTGCCTGCGGTTTCACGCAATCCTGCCGCCATGCGCTTTATCCTCGCCCTCCTGCTGCTTCTCGCCCCGCCGGCCCTTGCCTGCGGAACGGACACCGATTGCCCCCTGGGCACCCGCATCTACCGCATCGCCATGCCCGAGGGCCACGATGGCACCACCCCGGTTCCGGCGCTGATCTGGTCACATGGCTACAAGGGCAGCGCCGCTGGCGTCATGCGCAACCTGTCGCTTCGCCATATGCTGTCTGACGCGGGTTTCGCCCTGATCGCGGCCCACGGGGTGGATGGGTCATGGAACCTGCCCAACGGTCCGCGCACCCCCGACAGCACCGGAGCCGAGGAATTCGCCTATTTCGACGCGCTCATCGCCGATGCCACCGCCCGCCACAGCATCGACCCCGCCCGCATCATCGCCGCAGGGTTCTCTGCCGGGGGCATGATGGTCTGGAATCTGGCCTGTTCCCATCCTGACAAATTCGCAGGGTTCATCCCGATCTCCGGCACCTTCTGGCGCGCGCCCCCCGACAGCTGCACCGCCCCCGCCTCCAGCATCGTGCATATCCACGGCACGCAGGACAAAACCGTGCCGCTGACGGGGCGGGCCATTGGCAACACGAAACAGGGCGACGTCGAACAGGCCCTGACGATGTATGAAACCTTTGGCGGCTTCGGCGCGCCAACGGCGGTCACCTTCGGGCCCCTGACCTGCCGCCACCGGCGCAATCCGCAGGGCGCAATCCTTGAATACTGCCTGTTTGACGGTGGCCACACCCTGCGCACCGAATACATCCGCCACGCCATCACCCGGCTTCTGGACACAGACCAGCTCTAGGCCAGCCGCCCTTCATTCCCCCCGCAGGAGAACCCACATGATCGCCGTCATCTTCGAAGTCTTCCCCCATCCCGACCGCAAGCAGGAATACCTCGACCTCGCCGCAGAAATGAAACCCATGGTCGACCAGATCGACGGCTTCCTCTCCGTCGAACGGTTCCAAAGCCTGACCAACCCCGACAAACTGCTGTCCATCTCCTTTTTCCGCGACGAAGACGCGCTTGACCGCTGGCGCAAACTGGCCGCGCACCGCCGCGCACAGGCGCAGGGGCGGGCAGGCATCTTTACCGATTACCACCTGCGCATCGCCCATGTGATCCGCGACTACGGCATGTTTGAGCGCGAAGAGGCGCCCGACGACAGCCGCGCATCGCATGGCTGATCCCCCGCGCCCGCGCAGACCGCTCTATCCAAACACCCCGCCAGCCGCTAAACAGACACTCCCGAAACTCAAGGCAAGACACATCACATGACCCAGACCTTCACCACCGCAAGAGAGCTGCGCTTTGGCGATTGCGACATTTCCGGCACCGCCTATTTCCCGTCCTATCTGGATCTGCTCAATGGCGTGAACGAAGAATTCTGGGCCCATATCGGCTATCCCTGGCACGAGATCATCTGGAAAGAGCGTTGGGGCACGCCCACCGTGCACCTCACCTGTGATTTCTCGATCCCGTCGCTGTTCGGCCAGACCCTGACCTTCGATCTGCGCGTCGTGCGCGTGGGCCGCTCCTCGGTCACCCTGAAACACGAAATCAGCTGCGAGGGCGAAAAACGCTGGACCAGCACCCAGGTCCTCGCCGCCTCCGATCTGGACAAACACACCTCCGTGCCATGGCCCGACGCGGTAAAGGCCACCCTGGATGAGTGGTTAGTGGAGGGGTGATTGGGGGGATTTCGGGCCTAACTGGCCATTGGCACGATATTCGTTTGCTGCGGCTGCAGCTCGCATTGGCGAAATTCATTGCTATACTCGGAGTCAGCGAGGACCCGAAATTTGATGTGTTGACGTCTGGCGCTGGAGCGATTCAGGTAGAAGCATGATCCGTCCAGGCTTTCTGTCCACTTCCGAGCGCCGAGACCTTGTT
>Ga0136655_1000550_pt1 | contig 16890 bp, 18 predicted proteins | sample CPBDNA_2_FD_94863 | JGI IMG/M metagenome (GOLD analysis project Ga0136655, IMG submission 94863) | Freshwater to marine salinity gradient microbial communities from Chesapeake Bay, USA - CPBay_Spr_15_0.8_DNA (version 2) | ecosystem: Environmental > Aquatic > Marine > Coastal | place: USA... | reverse complement strand
TCATTTTGGCGGAGGATGTACTTCGGAATTGATCTCATCGGAAGGATTACTGCTTACCAATCATCACTGCGGTTATGGTCAAATTCAGAAGCATAGCAGTGTAGAGAACGACCTATTAAAAGACGGCTTTTGGGCAATGAATCGCTCAGAAGAGTTAAAAAATCCGGGCTTAGACGCCACATTTGTGCGTTTTATGGAAGATGTTACCTCTTGGATAGTTCGAGATATTCCAGCCAATGCCAGTACCCGAGTACATGATAGCATTACCAAGTTGAACATAGAGAATTTGCTATCGAAGCGCAAAGATCCGCGGGGATATGATTTGGAGATTGTGCCGCTTTTTTATGGCAATCAATACATAATAATAGGTACAGAAACCTACAAAGATGTGCGTTTGGTGGGGGCTCCACCTTCGAGCATAGGCAAATACGGAGCAGACACAGACAATTGGGTATGGCCTAGGCATACAGCTGATTTTTCACTTTTTAGGATTTACGCCAATTCGGAGAATAAACCCGCTGAGTTGTCAGAGGAGAATGTTCCCTATAAGACAGATGCGTACTTGAAAATCAGTATGGATGGAGTGCATCCTGGAGACTTTACAATGGTGTTTGGATTTCCAGGGTATACCCAAGAGTATTTACCTGGAGCAGGAGTAAGGCAGGTTGTAGAGGTAGAAGATCCCTTGCGTATTGCGGTGAGAGATGTTCGACTCGAAGAGATGGATGTTTTTATGCGGAAGGATGATGCCACTCGAATTAAATACGCGGCTCAATATGCCAGTATATCAAATGGTTGGAAGAAATGGATTGGCGAAATTCAAGGGGTGGAGATTACCAATGGACTAGAGCGGAAGGCTAAAAAGGAAGAGGAATTTAGAAAAAGACTTATGAAGAATGCCGAGCATCACAAGGCATATTCAGGTCTCTTAGAGGAGTTTGATGCGGTGTATGAGGCCAGGGCAATAGAGCTCAAACGCAGAACACTATTTATTGAAATATTTTATTCGGGAAGCATGCTTCTGAAAAAGGTGAATAGCCTTCAGGCCCTATTTAAACAATATGAGAAGTCGAAGGATGAGGCTGTTTTGAAACAAATCGAAGCCCAGCTTTCGCAAACTTTAGATCCGAATTCTAAGGAAATTGAAAGGAGAACTACAGCTCGAATTTTTGAATTTTTCAGTCAAAATTTGTCAGAAGACCAGCGTTTTAATGCTTTCAATGAATGGAATACAAAGTCGGGCGGAGATTGGATGAACTTTATGACAAAGAATATCGAGTCTTCCTTTGCTACCAATCCGAAAATAGCGAAGAAAGCCACTAAGATTTTACAGAAGAAAGGAGCAGAGGAAGCTTTGAAATTCCTAGAGAAGAAGGATCCTTATTTTGCACTAAATACGGGCGCATGGGCTTGGTTCAGAGAAGATGTAAATCCAAAATATGGTATTCAGCAAGACCAGATAGAAAGCCTGATGAGGAAGTATATGATCGCTCAGATGGAAGTGTTTAACGAACGCGTTTTTTATCCAGATGCCAATAGCACTTTGAGATTGAGCTTTGGTAAGGTAGAAGGATTTTCTCCTAAAGATGGTATGTCCTATGTGCCTTCTACATACCTGGAAGGGGTGATAGATAAGTATATTCCAGGCGATTACGAATTCGACCTTCCCGCCAAACTCATAGAACTATATGAGAAAAAGGACTATGGCGTCTATGCTGACGAAACGGGTAGAATACCTGTGTGTTTCATTGCTTCGAATCATACCACGGGAGGAAATAGCGGTAGTCCGGCCTTAGATGCCCATGGCAGATTAATTGGATTGAATTTCGATAGAGTGTGGGAAGGAACCATGAGTGACATCAATTACGATGCACGTATTTGCAGAAACATTATGGTAGATATACGCTATGTCTTGTTTATTGTAGACAAATACGCAGGAGCTACACATTTAATCGAAGAAATGACCTTGTCAAAGAGTGTTGTTAAGCCAAGAACTATGGTAGAGCCACTCTCAACCGATAGCCGGCTTTAAGCTTGCATCAATTATAAAGAGGCTTGGTATTTTTCCAATCTCGGCTTTTCTTTTCTTCCAGACATCAACGGTGTAGGTCTTTATGCTTTCATCGCTAGCCGTAATGTTTGTGGCAATGCAAAGTCGGGTCTGTGAGGAGAGGTTAGCAAGAAGGTCCTCCACTAGTTTGTCGTTTCGGTAAGGGGTCTCTATAAAAATTTGAGATTGACCCGTTGCCCTTGAGATTTTTTCTAGATGCTTTATCTTTTGTTTTTTCTCTTGCCTATCGATAGGTAAGTATCCAACAAAAGCAAAATTCTGTCCGTTCATACCACTGGCCATTATGGCCAAAAGAATACTAGACGGCCCCACCAGGGGTACAACACGGATTCCAATGGAATGGGCGAGAGCGATGAGATCTGAGCCAGGGTCGGCTATGCCTGGACATCCAGCTTCAGACAAGACACCCATATGCTTTCCTTGCATGCAAGGAGTTAGAAGTCTTTGTAATTCAGAAGTGTCTGTAAACTTGTTCAAGAGTTCAATAGAAAGGCTGGGTTGATCTTTAGATGGAAGAACTCTTTTAATGAAATGCCGAGCGGTTTTTTCGTTCTCAACGATAAAGTGGTCAACCATGTCAATTACCTTTTTGACTGCCAAAGGCAAAACTTCCAGCGGTTCGGTATCTGCTAATAGCGAAGGAATGAGGTATAGCTTTCCGTATGAAGGAGCTTCTTTCATGACTTTAAACCTTGTGCAATGGTTTCACAAGCCTCATCTAGAAGTTTGAAAACAATTTCAAATCCTTCATCGCCTCCAAAATAGGGGTCAGGAACTTCAGGTTGTTCACCGGGATGATTTAAGCTTAGTAGGAGGGATACTTTTTCTTTTTCCTGTTCCGATTGAGTTAGACTGAGAATGTGGTCAAGATTGGATTTATCCATAGCGTAAATTCGATCGAATTTCTGGAAATCTTCTTTCTTGAAAGGGCGAGCAACAATGGCAGACATGTCTATACCCTTTTTTTTTGCTGTACGCAGAGTTCTAGGATCAGGTCTTTCACCCTCGTGAAAGCTCGAGGTACCAGCCGAATCGACGAAGTGTTCTTGGGAGTTTAATTTCGACCGCAGAATTCCTTCGGCAAGGGGAGAGCGACAAATATTTCCGAGGCAAACCATTAATATGTTCATAGTAGCAATTTATAAAATGGACCGCAAACATTTAAAGCTTTATTCGGCCTAACTCCCGCTTGATATCTCTTTGTTTGATACTTTCTCTTTTATCGAAAAGCTTTTTCCCTTTGGCTAGAGCAAATTCTAGTTTGGCCAGACCTTTATCATTGATAAAGAGCGCGAGAGGCACTAAAGTGACTCCTGTGTCTTTAACCTTCCCCTCTAGTTTTCGAAGTTCGGATTTCGTAAGCAATAATTTTCGGTCTCTTTTAGGCTCATGATTGTTGCTATTCCCAAAAGAATATTCTTGAATGGTCATATTCCGGACATAGACCTCATGGTTCTGGAAAAGACAATAGCTTTCGGCAATATTAGCCTTGCCTTCCCTCAAACTTTTGATCTCAGTACCAAGAAGCTGAATTCCAGCAACGAAAGTTTCAATAAGCTCAAATTCGAATCGCGCTTTGCGATTCTTGATATATATATTCTCTTTAGACATCGAATCAACCTGAATGATTCAAAGGTCTACAATTTAGGCGGAAGAAACGGAATTAAAGTATTCTAACGTCGTGTATTCTATGAAGAGGGATGGAACGGCCTGCTTTAAGCAGAATTTCTCCTTGTGTTACAGCCCAAATAGTAGTGTGTACTACTTTTAATCCATGTGAATTTTCAAAAGTGATGCGCACTTTTTGTTTTTCAAGATTCCCCAAGCTAGTTGCTCGATGTAAGTTCCAACTACGTTCCATTCTTCCCGAAGCAGAAGATAACACCTCCGTTTTGGGGAAAGAAAAATCAGAGATGCTCTCTTTTTGAACCTCAATTGCTTCTAATACATTGCCATTACTCATATTTCTAAAATTTTAAAGTGATTTGGAATTAGAACTTCAATATAGTAAACAATTGTTTTCCATAAAAGCTCATTCTCAAAAGGTTAAATAATTTATAAATCGATGTTTTTCGCATCAACTTTATTGTTCAGCCTCATTATTCTTTGCTTACAATATTGAAATTGGCCATCAGCTAAAGAATGCCATTCAAAGAATAGCAGATTCATATCGCAGAACTGGACAGTATGCGGCAAGTGAAGAATGGTACGCAAAATTGGTACAGTTTCAAGACATCGATCCAGAGAACTATTTCTACTATGCCAAAGCTTTATCTACCAATAAGAAATACGATCAGGCCGCTGAATGGTTTAAACGTTATGCCCAATTAAAAGGAAATGATAGCAAATCCAAAAACAATAAAAGTTTTTCGGTAGAACAGATCAATCGTTTGTTGCAGAATAATAGCCACTACACTATATCCCCCTTGTCAATAAACTCGGAGAATGATGAGTTTTCGCCTTTCGTACAAGACAATAAAATCTATTTTGTTTCCAATAGACCAGACGAGAATAAGTCCAAATCAACTTATAGTTGGGATGAACAAAGCTACTTAGACCTTTATGAGGGAACAGCTTACGCTGGAAGGGTTTCTGATGTAACGGCAATACGTTCTTTAAACACTCCTTATCATGAAGGACCGATTACCATTTCAAAAGATGGTAGACGGATGTATTTGACAACAAATACAATGAATGAGAAGAATAAGTTGATCAAGGATTCTAAGAATACAACTCATTTGCAAATCTCTGCTTCGAACAAATTGACAATCGATGGAGAAACCACTTGGAGCAAACCCATTCCCCTTTCTTTTAATGGAACGAACTACAGCTGCGTGCATCCTACTTTAAGTCCTGATGGTAAGTACATGGTTTTTGCTTCCGATATGCCAGGCGGTTTTGGTGGAATGGATTTATACATCTGTGAAAACCTAATGATTTCTTGGAGCAATCCAATTAATTTAGGTCCAGAAATTAATACTTCAGGAGATGAAGTTTTCCCATTCTATGCATCCAATGGAAGTCTGTATTTCTCAAGCGATGGGCATTTAGGTTTAGGTGGATTAGACATCCTTGTGGCTAAAGCACGTACAGAAAAAAATAAATTTGGAAGACCTGAAAATATGGGTGCTCCAATTAATGATGTTACAGATGATTTCGCAATAACCTTGAATGAGGATGGAAAGACAGGTTATTTATCTTCTAATCGTCCAGGCGGAAAGGGGAGAGATGATATTTATTATTTAGAAACAACTACCCCTGAAATAGAAGTACTTCCTGTGCTACCTAAGCAATTAGAGGTAAGAGTTTTCGAAGAAGCGACCAATATTGGACTTCCCGCCGCGGTAGTGAACGTTTTTTGACGAAAGGGGTAAGCTGGTAACAGCCTTGCAAGTAAATGATACGGGTTATTTCAAAACGGGATTTGATCAGTCCAAATATGCTGGTAATTTGAGATTTATCGCTTCTTATGGCAATTATGCAACCCAAAGGGAAATTGTAGATATGGGCGAACTATTTAAAGAAGATCGCTCTTTAGTAAGCATTCCCCTTTATAGAGACCTAGGTAAAGAGTTGCGCATTAATCCTATTTATTTCGATTACAATAAGTCCAATATCCGTCCAGACGCGGCCGCCAAACTAGACAAGATTGTAAATATCATGAGAGACAATGGCGACTTAGTTATTGAAGTAGGTAGCCATACAGATAGCAGAGGAACCGCTGAATACAACCAAGCACTCTCAGACAGAAGAGCAAAGAGTTCGGTATTGTATATCACTGAGAATGGTATTGAGACCTATCGAGTATATGGAAAAGGCTATGGAGAAACTCAGCTTGTGAATCAGTGTGAGGATGGAGTAAAATGTACCGATCCAGAACATCAGAAGAATAGACGTACCGAGTTTAAAGTGGTACGAGGAAGTCTTCGGAGATAATATTTGTTTTGTTCAAGGTGAACTAAAAACCCCCGATCGGAAACCAAGTTTTAGATCGGGGGTTTTTCTTTTTTTTGATAGTCTTGCTTCCAAGACCAATCTAAACAAAGTGTTTTAGATCATTTCAATCCAATTTCTCTAAGGCGTTCATCTAAATACTGACCTGCCGTTATATCTTCAAATTGTGCAGGATTTGAAAGAGTGCATTCTTTTAAGCAATTTAAGGGCATATCTGATTTGGGGTGTAAAAAGAATGGAATGGAATACCGACTCTTTCCATCTCTAGCTTCGGGGGTATTAATTACTCTATGTGTGGTGGATATTAAGACCTTATTTGTCAGTCTTTGCAGCATATCTCCCACGTTAACAACTAAGGCATTTTCAGGAGTTTCTACATTAATCCAATTCCCTTTTCTGTCTTTCACCTGAAGTCCAGCAGCAGAGGCACCCATTAACAGAGTAATTAGATTAATGTCTTCGTGTTCTGCAGAACGTATGGCATCGCCTATTTCTCCTTGAATAGGAGGGTAGTGTATAGGCCTGAGAATGCTGTTGCCTTTCACCACAAAATCATCGAAATATTTCTCTTCCAATTTCAAATGAAGCGAGATGGCTTTTAATACATCCATTCCAATAGACAGAAGTTGGTTATAGGTTTGATAGCCCAACTCTTTAAACTGTGGAAGTTCGATAACGTCTGGATTTGCAGGATAGCCCAACGCTTCTAGTTCCGCTTCGCTTAGTTCTATTCCAAACTGCCAGAATTCCTTCAAATCCCCTTCTTTTCTGTCTTTGGCATGTTCCATTCCAAAGGGTGTATAGCCACGCTGACCAGCCAAGCCATTTATGCGGTATTTCAATTTGGTAGCTTCATCTAAGTTGAAAAAAGCCTGAACTTGCTCATATAATTTTTGAGATAGTTCAATTGGAAATCCATGACCTACGATGGCTACAAATCCTATTTCTTCGTAGGCTTTACCAAGTTCCTGAACAAATTGATTTTTTTTCTCCGTATGGAAATGAGTGAGATCGAGTATGGGTATCATAAGTTTCGCTTTTCGCTTCGAAATTACATCAATCTACAATCAGAGACGTATTAATTTCTCGGATGAAATACGTTCGTCGTTGAGATAGATACTCACGTAATAAATCCCACTAGATAAGAAGGAAGTTTGGAAACTAAGTTCATAGGTTCCAGCATTTCTATAATCTTGTTTTATTATTTGAAGCTGTTTGCCATCTGAGTTCGATAGCACCGCTTTAAGCTCTCCCCCTTGGGCTAATGTGAAACGTATAGCCGCTTGATTGTCCGATGGATTCGGATAGAGACTGTTTTTAATTTGGGCGTTATCTAGTCCTAAAATCAACTGTTTTGTCATTTTGCATCCAATGGCATCTTCGGTGGTAACTTCTACTGTGTCGCCTAAACAAAATCCACTTTGGGTGCTGCTAAAGCTTTCTTCGCCATTAAACCAATAGCGGTAGGGTTCAATTCCGCCAAAGGCTAAGGCTTGTACGCTACCGGTACAAAGAGCATTGCTACCATCACTGCTTGCCATTAGGCTTAAGTGTAAGGTATCTGGTGATAAGACTTTGGCAGAGTACACCCCATTCTGTAAATCGATTTTGCCAAAATAGCCTGAGGCCCAAACTTCAGATGGATTATTGGGATCTCTTTGTAGTCCAAAATAATCTCCCCAACGTTCGTATTTACCACCGTGTCGATTCACATAATTATCGCCCTTTTTGATGTAGGTAATAGGAGAATACTCCCCTAGATCTGAATAGAATACAGCGGAAAAACCAGGGAAATCGGTGGGAGAGGTATGATTGAAACCTATGATGGATTGCTTTTCACATCGCTGAGTGCCTGTCCAAACAATATTGGGATAACCCAAATCGAGTCTTGGATGGCTAAGGTAGTTTGCCGTTAATATTGGGTTGGAGTCGTAGGGATCTTGAATAATACCGTGGTAAATACCGGGTCTTCCATTACTGGTTATAATGGTATTGCTTGCAAATTGAATATGATCGTTTACGAAGAAAGCACCCAGTACGCGGCCATCATTGGTATCGAACCCCGATCCAGGGTCGGTAGTGTCAGTATCTTTTTGCCAAGCATTAGGAGGAACGCCATAGGGCTTATCTGCAATAAGGGCCTTTATTTCCAAGGTGGAATTGGGATCGTCTCTTTTTCCACTTAAGTGCACAAGAAAGACAGTGTCGTTGCTGAGTGAAAAATTTCGGTTCGAGAGCAGAAACAAATCGTCTCTGTCTGGCCTCTCAGCGCTCGGAACTGCATGGATATTGCGGATGTATTTTCCATTGTAACGGATGTCGAACCACAATCGAGAATCAATATCACTGGCTCCCGCATAGCCCTCACTCAATCCCATTTGCCAGATCATACTTCCATCAAAACCCGTTTGCCAAGGCTCGTTGGGCACAATAAAATTAGCAGTGAAAATCAATTCGTCTTTCGTAATGGCAATAGTAGGGAAGTCTGTCCAGCGATTGTTTGAAAGTGGATTTCCGGGCAATAAATACGCATTCCATCCATCTCTTGGATCGTTTGTATTGCTAAAGGCCACAATAATTCCAGAAGTATTAGGTAAGTTTCCTCTTAGAAAAACCAGAATAAAACGGTCGTTTACTTCATCATACAAAAGTTTAGGATCATAAAAATTATCGCTCGGACCATTAAAAGGCAATCCAATAAAGCCCAGAGGATAACGAGCGGTGCTATAGAGCATTTCACCTGTATTTAAATCATAGCCACCAATTGCCGAATTGAAGGCGAGAAGGAGGATTCCTCCCTTTGAAATAGCAAGTGTATTATCGCTAGGAATACCAGGGGATACTGGGTATTCAAAGCCGTTAATCAACTGAATCAATTGCCTTCCATCTGTAACTTCAAGACTGTCTGAAAGCGTTTTATTCAAAACAAATGAGCGATTGCGTGGATGGGCAAGGGCTTGTTGAATTTTGAGATGGCTGAGATAATCGCGTACTGATGGGCCATCGGGCCTAGGTGCTTCTAGTGAATATAATTGAGCAAAAGGATAATCTTCCGGTACAGCTTCCAGTCCGGTTAACCCCAATTTAATCGCTCTAAAATCTAACGACTGGGCATCTTGAGCAAACGGTACTTTGGGTAAGAAAAGAATCAAAAACAGTGGTAACCAGTGCTTCATAGTACAAGGGAGGATAGTTTTTTCGAAGGTATCGAATGTTGGCTTTGTGTCCTAATTCCATCAAAACATTCTTTGTTTGCTTCCATTTTGAATTCGCTTTCAATGGGTTTGTGAAATAATGCGATTTAAACTTTCATTAATTACTGAAAGTTTAAAAAGAATGTGTGTGTTTGTCCTATGAAATTACTAGAAGCCAAAGCAGAGTTTATTCAATCATGGGGAACCTTAGGTAGCAGTTGGGGTATCAATAGAACCATGTCACAGATTCACGCTTTGCTTATGATTTCACCCAATGCATTGAGCACAGAAGAGATAATGAAAGAACTGAATATCTCAAGAGGCAATGCAAATACCAATATCCGAATGTTAATGGATTGGGGATTGGTTCAAAAGCAATTGGTGCCTGGAGAGCGAAGGGAGTTCTTTTATGGCGGAAAGGATATTTGGGAAATTTCAAAGAAAATTATCGAGGAACGAAGCAAGCGTGAAATTCAACCTATTCTCGAAAGCTTGAAGAATTTAAAAGAATTGGAAGAGAAGACCGTTGAGGCGAACACCTTTGTTAAAGTGGTAAGTGATTTAGAAGATTATACAGTGAAAGTGCAGAATATACTTCAGAAGTTTATTAAATCAGATCGCACATGGTTCTTTAAGACCTTAGTGAGTTTCTTGGGGAAATAAAAAAATTTAGACAATATGTTTCAGTAATTCCTGAAAGTACAGAATAATGAAAGCAATTTTAACACAACAGCTGATCTACTTTATTCCCACTTTGGCCATGGTAATTTGGGCAGGTTATCAGTGCTATAAACATGGGGCTGTTTATATTATGGAATTGTTTGAGGGTCAATCCGACTTAGCGATTACCCTAAACAAAGTTTTATTACTCGGATACTACTTAGTAAACATCGGATTGCTCGTCTACACTCTCATGCAAGGGGAAAGACAAGAATTTCTATCGGATCTCATATCCCAACAAGCCGATAGAGTAGGGGTAGTGGCTCTTCTGTTGGGCGTGCTGCATTTCATTAACATCTTGGGTCTCAATCTTCTTAAAAGATCTAAGTTCCTTAAACCGTAATCTTTAAACTCAAATAAATCATGGTACAGAATCTCATCCTCGTAGGTTATCTTATCTACCTTCCCATTGTAATAATGCTTACTCTGTTGGTGGCTAAGGTTTTATTTAAGAATGGTAAGGTCTTTATGCTCGACATTTTCAACGGTCGTGAAGAAATTGCCCATAGTACAAATCGACTCTTTGAAGTTGGATTTTATCTGCTAAACATTGGCTTTGCGCTCCGAATTCTACACATTAGCAGTTACAGAATTAACGTCGATACGGCTCTAATTGATCTTACTGCAGAGCTGAGTGAGAAGATTGGTGGCTTCAGTATTTACTTGGGTCTTGCGCTTTTCTTTAACTTATTTCTCTTTTTTAGAGGGAAACGCATTGCCGCTCAGAAGCGAAATATGGCTCAAGTCGCTCGTACCTAGTAGAAAAAAATGAAAAATCTGGAGGAATTCCAATCCACTCGAACGAGTGGGTTGGAATTTTTTTTGGATTTAATGCTTAATACTCAGCACTCAATCTATCTGATCGCATTTTTCGATCAATGCTAACTTTCTTCCGATCTAATTATAGGTTGATTGCAATACATTTCATTCTAAATCACTTAAATTTAGATAGTTACAATTTTAGCCTCGTTTTCCTTATATTCAGAAAAGGCTCGGATTTCTAATAATGAAGGCTGGAATCATCTGTTTACGACCGGCATTGATTGCCAATTACACGTCTCTTTAGGTATTAAAAGACAGTTTGTTAGCCATAAAAAAGCTTTTTCCTCTTCGTGTTGAATGACTCTAGGAATGCTATACCTTTGTGCTGTCTGCGATGAGGCAGAAGTTGAAGACTGCGAGTGCTGTGAAGTACAAGTTTTAATCAAAACAAGCTCATTCACAGATTTAGTGTTAACCAATGTTTTTTTTGCACAGTATGAACATTTATGTATCGAACCTGAATTATCGGGTTAATGAGGATGAACTTCGCCAATTATTCGAGCAATATGGTGAGGTGACTTCTGCTAAAGTAGTAATGGATCGCGAAACTGGCCGCTCACGCGGTTTCGGTTTTGTTGAAATGACCGACGATGGCGATGGCCGCAAGGCAATCGACGCTCTTAACGAGTATCCAATGGGAGGTCGTGACATCCGCGTAAGCGAGGCTCGTCCACGTCCCGAAGGCGGCGGTGGAGGTCAAAGAAGAGACAGCTTCCGTTAATTCCTTAAGCAAGAATCGTTCAAGGCTCTACCCTCAAGGTGGGGCCTTTTTCTTTGGCAGTCATTCTGCCTATTGGTTCAGACGGCATGCCTTTCTCTTTCAACAGTTCTTGCACTTTGTTTTTTCCTTCTTCCGAAACACAAATGAGCAATCCGCCACTAGTTTGTGGATCTGCCAATAACATGAGGGTCTTCCCGTCTACCTTCGAAATTCTTTCGCCATAAGACCGCCAATTGCGAGTGGTTCCTGCGGGCATGCAATAGTCGTCTATCAATCGAGCAATATCTGGAAGCAAGGGCAATTTCTCTAAGGAGATTTCGGCATTCAATCCGCTGCCTTCGCAAACTTCCAATAAATGACCAGCGATTCCAAAGCCCGTTACATCGGTTAAAGCATTTACTTCTGCCATTCTAGCCAATTCGGTGCCTATAATGTTTAGGCTCGACATGCTTTCAATGGCCGCCTTTATTTGGGTATCCTCCGCTTTGTTCATTTTGGTAGCGGTGGCGATGAGTCCAGTTCCTAGGGCTTTTGTTAAAAACAAATAGTCGCCTTCCTTAGCCTTAGAATTGGTTTTTAAATATTCTAGTTTCACTTTGCCCGTTACAGCCAAGCCAAAAATGGGCTCGGGAACATCGATGCTATGCCCTCCTGCCAAGGGAATTCCAGCTCGTCGACAAGCTTCTCTCCCACCTTCCATTAGTCTTTGAGCCTCTTCCAAGGGAAGTACATCTACGGGCCAGCCCAGAATGGCGATAGCCATAAGGGGTTCGCCTCCCATCGCATAAACGTCTGAAAGCGCATTGGCTCCTGCAATTAATCCGTAGTCGTAGGCATCGTCTACAATGGGTGTGAAGAAATCTGTGGTACTAATTACTGCCATATCGCCATCCCAACGCAATACTGCAGCATCGTCATTGGCGGTGGGGCCCACAAGGAGGTCGGCAAAGCCAAGACTGGCACTGTGTCCTCCAAGCATAGAATGCAAGGTGTCTGGCGAGATTTTGCATCCACAGCCTGAACCTTTTGCAAATTGAGTTAATCGTATTTTATCCATAATTTTTCATTCAATTGAGACAAATCCTGAGCAATTAGATCGAAATTTAACTCTTGGTAATTCAATCGAATTCCCTTTGCGATGTCCTTTTTACTGATGGACTTATTGTAATGTTTATCGTAGTACTGCAGTAGAATTTCTACACATTTCTCTATGTCGTCTCGCTCGCAAGCTGCTAGTGCCTCTTGGGTTTGAACGGGGCCCAGTCTTTTTTGAATACGCTGTATAGCCTGTATGATTTCATCTTTAGGCAAGCTGCCGTAGACTTGTGTAATAAATTGAATGCGCTCTGAAATGGGCAATATGATCTGTACCCAATGAGCTTGCTGCATATTGCGATACATTTCAGTAGGCAAATAGCAATTCCCTATAAATGCCGATTCATCTTCTATCCATATGGGCATATCCGCATCCCATTTTTGAAGTTCATATAGGCATCTATTTTGAAACTGCTCTGTACTCGGTTGAACTTTTTGCCCAATTCCTCCAAAACTAGAGCCAAAATGATGAGCCAATCCTTCTAAATCGATGACCTGCGCGCCTAATTCTTTAAGTCTTTGTAAAATCTTGGTTTTGCCAGATCCTGTGAAACCAGTTAATACCTGATACTTAAAGGGGGTAGAGAGTGTTTCAAGTACCCAATGGCGATAGGCTTTATATCCTCCTTTTAACACAAAACAAGAAATGCCCAATTGTTCTGCCAACTGAGCCACGCTTTGAGAACGCATCCCTCCCCTCCAACAATGGATATAAAGTGGCTGGTCTTTCGACAGTTGAATTAGTTCTTCTCCCATAGGTCGCAATTTCGGCCCTACGATCTCCAATCCTCTCAATATAGCCTTTCTCTGTCCAGCCTTTTTATACAAGGTGCCTATTTCTGCTCGTTCTTCGTTGCTGAAAAGAGGCAAGGAATAAGCTCCCGGAATATGTCCTTGTTCAAATTCAAGCGGACTACGAACGTCTATGGCAACGGCCGTAGCTTCAAAGGATAAAAATTCTGGAACATTCAGTAGTTTCACCTTGTAAAGTTAGGGCTTGTTAAAGCTCAACATCCATTCATTCATTAAAGTTTAATTCGATACATATGTACAGGCATTGGGATGAAAGATATCGGGAAAGTGATTTTGTCTATGGCAAGGAACCCAATGATTTTTTTAAGGAATGTCTAAATGATTTGCTTTCTGGAAAGCTTCTTTTGGCTGCAGAGGGAGAGGGAAGGAATGCCTTTTGGGCTCTACAACAGGGCTTTGAGGTGAAAGCCTACGATAGTAGTTCGGTAGGAAAGAACAAGGCTCTGGCTTTGGCGGTTGGATATGAGAATACGTTTGACTATCAGATTGCTTCTCATCTGGGTTACAAGTGCCCTAAGGAAAGTATAGATGTCTTGGGTATTATTTATGCCCATATAGAGAGTAAACACAGGCGCCTAGTTCATCAGTCTTTAGCAGATAGTCTTAAATCGGGCGGACATTTAATTCTGGAAGCTTTTTCTAAAGAGCAACTGGGAAATACAACAGGCGGACCAAAGTCAATTGATTTGCTGTATGATTTAGAGGAAGTGAAATCAGATTTCCCTGGATTTTATTGGAAGCTCAGCCGATCTCAAAGCCGTTATTTGAATGAAGGAAAATACCATCAAGGCAAGGCCGAAGTAATTCAACTCTTTGGAAGGAAGCAATAAAAAAGCCCTGCATTTCAACAGGGCTTTTCATCACAAGGGGGTAGATAGCGAAATCAATAATACGATTTACGTCTAACTTTTGCGATGTATTTAGAGAGGCGCATTACCTGCTTCGTATAACCAAATTCATTGTCATACCAAACATATAACACAAGGGTTTTGTTGTCGGAGTGAACAATGGTGGCTTGGCTATCAAATACGGATGGACAAGGATTGCCAATAATATCAGAAGATACCAGCTCATTGCTAATGTGATACATTATCTGCTCAACCAAAGGTCCGCTTAACGCAGCATTGCGCATGATTTCGTTTACCGCTTCGCGACTGGTGTCTTTTTTAACGGTTAGGTTGAGGATAGCCAAAGATCCATCAGGTACAGGAACGCGAATAGCATTGGATGTGAGCTTTGAACCCAAACCTGGAATAACTTTATCTACGGCACTTCCAGCCCCTGTTTCTGTAATTACCATATTTAGAGCAGCTGCACGACCTCTACGGTATTTGCTGTGCATATTGTCAACCAAATTCTGGTCGTTAGTGTAGGCGTGAATGGTTTCTATATGGCCTTTTTCAATTCCAAGGGTGTCATTGATAACCTTCAATACAGGTACAATGGCATTGGTTGTACAAGAGGCCGCTGAGAAAATATCTATATTCTCAGGGTCGAAGTTCAACTGATTCACTCCGTGTACAATATTGGGTACTCCTTTACCAGGGGCAGTAAGTAAAACTTTAGAGGCCCCTTTGGCCGTAAGATGTCTTGCAAGAGCTACATCATCTCTAAAAGCACCAGTATTATCTATAATTAAGGCATTGTTAATGCCATATGCGGTGTAATCTATTTCTTCAGGACCTCGAGCCGTAATGAGGTGGATGGTTCTTCCGTTTACAATAAGGGCATCGTTTTCTTCATCGGGTTCAACCGTTCCAGGAAACGGACCATGTACGCTGTCTACGCGAAGAAGCGAAGCGCGTTTTTCAATAGTCTCTTTACTACCGTCGCGGGTAACAATAGCGCGAAGGCGCAATTGCTCTCCTTTTCCTTCCATGGCAATTAGCTCGCGAGCTGCAAGGCGACCAATTCGACCAAATCCGTAAAGTACTACGTCTCTTGGCTCAATTTCTTTGCGATTGTCTGCGCCAATATGATCCCTCAACTTAGAGGTTAAAAAAGCATCTACACTGCTGAAGTGATCGGCTTCTTCAATCCATTCGCTGGCCAATTTGCCAATATCAAGACGGGCTGGACAAAGATCCATTCGGTTCATGGCTTCCACCACACTTAGGGTATCTTCTATGTTGATCGTCTTTCCAACTACTTTGCGTGCATAGTTGTGAAGATTGAGAATCTCACTGGTGCGCTTGTCTATTAGTTGGTTTCGGAACAAAAGGGTTTCAATCCCTTTATCATACCATAAATCATTGATGAGTTTGCTGAAATTAACGGCAGCTTTTTCACTTTGAATTCGGCTCTGCGTGCCTTGCTCGTAGGTACGTCCTTCGGTCATTGAATGAGAGATTAAGTTGCTACAAAACTAATTTGATTTGAAAGAGGGAACAAACAAACCAGGCTTTTTCAAGTGTTTGTAAGTCAGGAATTTGTACTTAATTTAATAGTGTAATAATAACACTTAATACAAATATGTCTTCCTTTTTTTGTGACTATACTACCTATTCTGATTCTTATTGTAAGCCCTTTTTATAAAGGCTAGGTTACAAATGCACATCACTTTTTAGTTCCTTTTGTACGAATTATAATGAAGGTAGCCACAAAGGCTTCCAACAAACTTAATGGAATGGCATAGGGTAAAATTCCAAAGGGCAGAACTCCCATATTTCCAATCACCAGCCACATGAATACAAATCCAACAAACCAAGACAATAGGCTAGATTGAAGGTAGTTGAATTTCTTGGTAAGGATGTAAAGGCCAATGGTGAAACACAAAGACCATATTCCCCAAATGGCACCGTTGAGGGGTTCGGATGGAAAGACGATGCCAAGACTTTGATAATGGTCGATCCAAAAGGATTTAAGTAGAAATTCATTCCGCACAAATTCAGATATGCTTACCCAAAGGCTTGCCAACAATACAGATAGAATAGCACGTTTTGTTCCTTCCATGCGTTACTGATTTATTCTATTCTTATTCTTCTTTTCGCTTAAGACAAAGCCCCTCACAAAAAGCCATTGATCTTTTAACTCGATATAAGTCGAGTCTTAGGTTAGTAGAACTAAAGTAAAATTAGTTTTTGAATTCCAAGTAGGGGAAGGAATGTAGAATGATCATCCTTTGCCAATATTCTAGCATTTTCAAACTCGATATAAAGAGCTGTAACGCATTTATAGGATTGGATTTGCTTAACTATAATCTTCTCTTCTTACTGAAGTTGTGCAAATTACAGCCGTCTGTAGTATTTAGAATCTAGATTAGAAGGCAAACTAGAGCTGGCTATGAGGTTGTGTTTAATGCGAAAAGAGTGGCTCCTCTCTACCGAAACAAATGCAGCTCCCCATGGTATTCGGTTTCGCCCAGCTTGAGATGATAAAAATACACTCCGCTGGCCAGGCTTCCTCCGCTTGGGTCTATGCCTTGAAAGGGGCTTTGTACTTCTTCGCTTTCAAAAACCAAGGCGCCCCAGCGATTGAACACCCTCAAATGATAACAGCCT
>Ga0136655_1000548_pt1 | contig 16927 bp, 19 predicted proteins | sample CPBDNA_2_FD_94863 | JGI IMG/M metagenome (GOLD analysis project Ga0136655, IMG submission 94863) | Freshwater to marine salinity gradient microbial communities from Chesapeake Bay, USA - CPBay_Spr_15_0.8_DNA (version 2) | ecosystem: Environmental > Aquatic > Marine > Coastal | place: USA... | reverse complement strand
GCAAGACAACAATTAAACTGTCGCTTGCAGTGACTGAAATTTCCGATAGTACTGATGCGTTTGTAACAGCACTGTGCCTCCACTCGAATACATCGTTCACAGCAACACTAACATCGACTGTACGCGGAACGTCGGTTGTGGTGGTATTCGTCCACGGACCAGCGGCTATTGATCCATTTTTATAGAACCATAATGTCGCGGTTCCTGATGCGCTCATTCGGTGAGAACATTTGAAGCGCATTGTCCCAGAGAACCGCCCGTTGGTGTAAGTGTATCCAGCAGCTACGCTAGGGGGGTAATTACTGAGGGTGCCGGAAACAGGAGACAATCCTTCGGAAGCCGTATAGGTATCTGCTGCCGAAACTGTCACGGCAGATACATCTATAGCAAGACCATAAACACGCGGTTGACCAGCACCACCAGCAGCAAAGTCTGCCAGTTCAGTTGCTGAAAGTGCAAGGTCAGCCAGTGCGCCCTGTGCTGCGGTGGCACCCGTGGCAGCTGTCAGCAACGCCACCCAACCGTCATCAGCGTTGTTGCGCTGCTTAAGTATGCCGGGGGTTACGGATGTATCAAGCCACAACATACCCGGCGCGGTGGCTGTTGGTGCCGTGGCTCCAGCGTTGCTAGACTGCAAAGCCGCTGAAATCTCATTAACGCGGGATCTAAAAACCGCGCCCCCGCTATTCGCAATATTAAAACCTGTCGTTTGTGCCATTAGGCCACCTCATCTGCATAAAGCCGCAACCTTGAAACGGCTGGTGTAAAAGATTGATCAGTTGTTGAAAGTGTCGCCCGACCCTGCACCGCCCGCGCCAAAACCTCGGCGCTATCCACACGGGACCATCCGCCCCAAACAGGCGAAGATGCGGGATTATCATTGGTCGCGCGGTATTCCATAACCACGTCAACCTCGGAGCCGTCCACGCCCTCGAAATCGGCCCAATCGTCAATCAGCCGCGCCCGATCATCAATCTTGTCTGACAGGTCAATAACAATCAGTTCAATATCGCTGCGCAGTCGCACGGGTTTTACTGTGCCAAAGTCTAGGCCAGAGACAAATTCATAAAGCCCGTTTGGTGTGACGCCGCCTTCAGAATCGATGCTGACAATAGCGTCAACATCAGCCCAAGAATCGACAGCGACCGCCGCGTCAAGGCGAAGACGCCCGTCGACAACGGCCAGCCCATCGCCCGCGCCTGCAAATGCGGTTTCGGCTTGCAGGAACCCAACAGAACTAAAAGCCAAAGCCTGCGCGCCCGTGGTTGACACCGCTATAGGATCGCTCAACCGGCCACCGCTATCCTCGGCCCGCAGGAGGTATGTTCCGGGCTTCAATGGTACGGCTGTATTAGCCTGGCTGCCGTTTACGCGGTCCATGCCAACGCTACCAGCCCATGTGGCCGGATCGCTTGCCGTATGGCGAATAACGATTGACCCGCCAATCCGTACGTCAAGTTCAGGGTGTTGGTCCCACTTGATGACAGCCAGCCCGCCCGCAGATTGCAGGGATGAACCAGTGATTGCAGCAGGAACAGCGCCAAGGCCGAAAATCTCTTTTGTTGTTTCAGCCCAAGGCGATGAAACGCCAAGCATTGAAACCGCTTTAACGCGGAAACCCCAAATCCCCGGCTCAATATCCAATATCTCGAATAACAAGCTATTTGCGCGGCCCTGTTCAACCCAATCACCGCCCTCTAGCTGTGCCTCAATGCGGTACTCGCTGACAAAGCCCGATTCAGACGCTGACCAAGTAAGGGTGGCGAGGGCTTTAACGCCTGCCCCGTCACGGGTTACATATAGCGCCTCTGTGATTTGTGGTGTGCCGGGTGCCGGAATATCAAACGCGCTTGGCAATGTGGTGCGGGGTGCCGCCGCATATATCGCCGCCTCGGTCGCGTCCCAATCGTAAACAAGCGGGGAAGTCTCGCGCAGCACCAGATTCGGCACCAGTTCCGGGCTTTCATCGCCTGTTAGGTTAAGGGTCAATCCCTGCACTTCAAACGGCTTTGCGGCCATGCCCCAGCGCGCATAGGTCAACATCGCAGTACCGCCGACAGAAACACGCCAAGCCGATAGTTTGCCGTTCATATTGACGGTCATTTGTCGGCGGTTTGTTTCAAGCGTAATCCGCGCCAATCGCTGCGCCGCGCTGGCCGAAATTGTAAAGGGAAGCGCAATGTCACGCCACCGCCGCTCCCCCCCATCCTCGGCCAAGTATCCCGCGCTCTCATAGGCAGGGAAGTCGTCAGGTTGCCAGTCGTTTTCAGGGCTTATGAACGTGCCGCGAACCGCGTTAAAGCTGTCCGTCCGTGATACCCGCGTTTCCAGCGATAGCCCGCCCTCGCGTACATCATTGTCAAAAAGTTCAACAGTCGGGATACGATAAGCGCCCGCGCGAATACGCCAAGCGCCGCCAAGCCAAGCGACACTACCAGCCATTGCATCAAGCATCGCCTCAATTATGGTTTGCGGTGTCTCTGATAGGCTCATAGACCCGTTACAGGTGTAGCGTGGCTCTGTGCCACCGCCCGGAACGTCCACGGCCTCGTCGCAGATGTTTGCCGCCTCAATCAGCGTGTCTATGTCAGTACCATCAGCCGCGCCTATCTGCGCACCCAAGCTGAAATTAACCAGTGACATATAATCGGCAACGCAAAGCGCCACATTTTCGCTGTAGCCACGCAAGCCGGTGCGGGGATCAAGAATGTCGTTTTTTCCCTTAATATCAATACTGACATTTGGGATGCCAGATGGGAAAACATTTTGGCTTGCCTTTAGCTTCAAATAGACCGCCGCACAGCCCGCAAGGCGATGTTCAGCGGTCCACTTATCAGGCGCAACACTCACAAGGCCAGCAAATGCCGTTTGGCTGTCCGCGCCAAGCCTGCGGTCAACCGTGACAAATCCGCTATATCGGCCCGTACCTGTGGTGGCACCATCAGCAACGGCCAATTCACCATCTAGATAAATGTCGCCCAGCTTTTCGACTTGGTGGCCCGTCAGAACAACAACTAAGTGCAGATCGTTGTTGCTGCTGCCCGTGGCATGGATGAAAACGATAACGCCGCCTTTGCGTACACGGCCATAGACCAAATCGCGCGGCGCTGTTGGGGCGCGAACTGTGACCTTGCGGTCCTGTAATGTGCGCTTTGGCTTTGGCATCAGCGCCTGACTCGCCGCAGATAGCAAGAGCGAACCGCCAATTTTAACCAGCGCCGACCCGATCACACCAAGCCCGCCAATCCAAGCAGAAACACCTGCCGCCGCGCCAGCAATCGCGCCAAAAATAGGGGCTAGAAATGGCATCCTATACCCTCCAAGCGCTGAAACAGGATTTCAACGGAACCGAAACCAAGCCCGCGGGCTGCAAAAAAAGACCATCTGAACCGATGCAAACGCCTAACGCGCGCTCGGCACCACCAAGCAAAATATCGCCGCGCTGCGCCAAAAGAACGGCATGCAATGGATCGCCAAGAATGGACCGTGCCAAATCATCAACCGTTTGACATTTCAGCTTATGCAGCATCTTTGCTGCCCCTGCCTCGGTCTTGTATTTGCCCCGCCAAGCCTTAGCGGCATCCTTGCCCGTCAATGCGCGCCGAACATCAAAGGCCCACGTTGCGCAATCATGTGCGCCCCACTGGAACGGCATAGATCGCGCGCTGGTGACTTCATCCAACAGCCGCAACTCCCAACCTGCAAGCCGCATTAGCTGCGCCCCCATACGATTTCTTGATCTTGAATTGAGGTGACAAACTCAAACCCCATATCTCCGGGGTGTAAAACTTGCTGGCTTTCATGCGTGTTACGAAATTCGCGCGCGCGGGTTAGGTCGATCATGCGGCTTTCATATGTGATGTTGATCGTACAGTTCGCGCCCTGATCATTAATTGTTGGCACGTCCAGCCTGCCAACGAACAATTCCACGGCCTCACCATCAACCGCGCCGCTTGCATCCAGCACGGCCAGATAAACCCGGCCAATCTTGCCTTGCTGCGCGTCATTTATACACGCCGAAACTAAATCCGTAGGGATGCCAGATAGATAAATGGTCGCGCCATTGGCAACTACCGCCCGCGTTTCCTCTATTGTATCAAACCCAAACAGCGTACCGGCCCCGGTCCATTCATTGCCGCCATATTGGATGGGACCAAGCCCCGACCAAAGCCGCAAAAAGCCGCTAGTGAACTCCATTTCAACCAGCAACGCCAAGCGCATTGCAACGCCACCAGTTAAGGCGGCGTTGATTGTTGAGGGTAAATCGCGGCTCATATTGCCTCGCGCGCCGAAAGGGTGAACTGGTAAAAATCAGCCAAGCCGATGTTTGCGGGCGCTGGACCAGTCAGCCGCAACACAACGCCGGGGCTTGTTACGTTCAAGGCGGCATCATCAGCCGGGGTTGCCCGCAATGCAGGGTGAAAGGTCAGGGTTGCAATCCCCGATGCATCCGAAACAGCATCCGCCGCGATTTGGTGCAAGCGCATGGCGTCACCTGTACCGATTGAAAAGAAGTCCCCCGCCTGCATAACCGTAGCCGACACGGGCCAACCGTCCGTTATAAGGCTAGCACCAACCTGCGAAGCGCCACGAACAAGCGGCGTTCCTGCAATCGTTTGGCTAATCGCTGGATCTCTGAAAATGAACTTCCCCGCCAACCCGCCAAGGCCATTGATGAAAGCATCCATCACGCGCGCGTTGCGGGCTTGCAGGCGGATCATATCAATCTGATAAGACCAATACCGCCCGCCCCAGTCCTGCACCTGCTGCCCGCCTGTGAAGGGCGATGTGGACGCGCTGGTCATAGCCACAAGCGACCGTTGCGCGCCAGATACCAGCGTCAGGGGAATTTCTGCGGTCATACTGCATACCCCCTTGATTGCCGCGCGCCGATGTTGGCACGGGTGGCCTTGATAATGTCAGGCAAGGCCCGCTGCATTTGGCTTGCAATCTGCTCGGCAACGCCTTGCTGCGCGCCCCGTGCATCGATGCTGATTGATACGCCGCCGCCGCCGGTTTGATTGGCAACCATGCTTTTTGAAATATCGTGTGGGATAATGCGGGTGCCACTTGGCAGGTCCATAATCTCGCCGCCGCGCTCGTTAACGCTGGTTAATCCGCCGCGCCAATGCTCGGTCCCGGCTGCGTTCTTTCCGATCAAGCCACCAAGCCAGCTACCAATCCCGCCAAATGGCCCACCATCACCGAATAGGCTCTTGAACCCATTCATTAACTGCATCTTGGCAATCTCCATGATTAGGTCTGCAATGGAAGCCCGCACACTCTTAGAACCATCCAGAAGGCCCGTGAATAGACCGCCGATCTTTTCCGCGCCTGTGTTTGCAGCGTCCGCAATTTCCTTGACGGAATCCTTGATCGCCTTTGCCGCGCCTGCACCCTTGCCGCCAGCACCTTCCAATGCGCCACCAAGGTCATTGACAGGCGGAATAGTTGCCGCAATCTCTTGCTTTGTGGAGGCAACAGCGTCTTTCAATGCCTGCACCGATGCAAGTGGCGCTGTCATTGCATTGGTTAATGCGTTGGCTTGGCTGGCCCAATTGGCTGCAAACTCATTCGCATCAGCCGCGCCGCCTTCCAGCCCATAAACCCCGCTTTGCGCATCAATCGCAGCAGTTCCAAGCGTATCAGCAAGCCCGCCCATGCCGGGGATATTGCCAACACCACCAGCAATAGACCTCAAAAACTGCGCCCACCCCGCCTGCATCGTCGCCAATGCGCCAAGAAATGCACCTTTGACGCGCTGGCTAACCTCATTTACACGCAGATATAGGACGTTAGCCCCATCGCCCATACGCGACCAAACCTCAATCGCCACATTACCCAGCAACTCCATCGCGCCGCCAAAGCTGCCCGCTGCCGTGATAAGGTCAGAAAACCCAGTGATAAGGTTGTAAGCCCACTCAATAACGCTTGTGAGTGCGGCCCAAATGCTTTCGATTGCGCCGCCAAGGCCAAAGAAACCATCCGTTGCGTCATAGACCCAACCGACAAGCCCGCCGATTGCGCTGGCAAGGCTGGTGATGATGTTTACCGCCGCAACCGTCACATCCACCACAACCCGAATTGCGCCGGAAATGGCGTCCAGCACGGCCCGTAGTAGCCCGCCTTCGCGTAGGCTATCCGTCATCACTTGCGCAAGCGCACCGAATGCAGGCACAACAGCCAAGGCGATTTGGTCGCCAAGGTATTGCCCGATCAGGGACAGCCGCCCCATTTGGTCGTTTGCTTTTTCAATGCTAGATGCGTCCACCTCGGACAGCGCAAGGCCATAATCGGAAATATCTTTGGCTGCATCGCGGAAAATAGCACCGCCGCTAACCAGCGCCAAAACCATTTCCTTATTGCGCACACCAAGACCTTGCAGAATGGCCGAAGCCTCGCCGCTGGTCGCGCCCGTCTTTTGGATAGCATCGGCAAGCGTGGCAAGCTGTTCGGCCGGCCGTTGCTTTTTGAACTCCGCCGCGTCAATCCCAAGCTGCCCAAGCGATGACAACGCAACCTTGCCGCCCTTGGCAAGTTCGCGATTCATCGTCTGCACCCCATCCGTCAAGGTGGTAACGTCTACGCCAGCCTCACCCGCCGCAAGTTCCATCGCCCGAAAGCCTGCAACGCTTTCACCCAGCCGCCGCGCTGATTTTGCCGTGGCGTCAATAGCCGTGGCCGACCTGATACCAAAAGCCACAACCGCCGTTGCCGCCGCGACCGCCGCAGCAGCGATAGCAACGCCCCCCATAGAGAACTTGCTTTTAAGCTGGTCCATAGTCGAACCGGCTTTTTTCGCCCCGGTCTGGAATTGCGCGCTGTCTAACCCTAAGTTAACCCTTAGCGCACCGATTACTGATCCAGCCATATTTAACCCCCAGAGGTCCGAATGCTTAAAATTACAGCCGTGTTATTGTTGCTTGCCGTACCAGCCAATGCAGGTGGTTTGACCGTCAAGGATTGCGTTTTTCGTGATGCCGCGAATGGATGGATTAACTGCACGTTCACCAACGAAACTAAAACGCCCGTGGCGATGTTTACATTTGAAACAACCATCAGCGAAAACGACAGGAAAGTTCCTTGGGTATCACCAAGCCCCCGCCCGACCTATCAGCCGATAAGCGGCGGGCTAGAGCCTATGGAAACTGCAACGCTATCCCTCAATTTTGGGTTTCTCGACAAACGCGCCGACCTTGAAAATCTGGCAATTGACGTGGTTGTCACCGGGGCTTTTGACGTTAACGGCCTAGAGATTACGAATTAGCCGCAAGCGCTCGGTCAATCTTATCCCAAGCATTGATGCAGCGCACCATTTCGGCCCGCTGCCCTGACTTGCCGCCGACAAAATCCGCTAATGAAGGCGGGTCTTTTAGCTGTGGCAACATAGCAGTGAACCAAATTTCAGTCCTGCGGCTTTCAGCCCGTAGCGCCGCGCCTTCCATTTCCGTCACGAAAAGGCGCGGGGTCAGATCCCAAAACCGCGCCGGATCAAAACCCGCCGCGATGTATTCTTTCAATAGGGCCGGAATGTCTAAGCCGCCTTGCCCCGGCTCTTTGCGTTTCCCACTTTCGTCTCGGTCGATGGGTCAGGGTTGCTTGCGCCCATCAGCTTGCCGAACACGTCATCGTTTTGCGCGATAATGTCATCCACCAACCAACGGTCCACAGCATCGCCGTGATGCCGTGCCAATGCGCCCGCGAATAGGTCTGTAACGATAGACAAATCAGGCATCCACCCCGGCGCGGCATCCTTTGGCGGCTCAAGCAAAGACAGAACATTCTGCCCATGCTTGGCCTGCAAATCCGCCAGAACGCTCATACCAACCCACAGCGTGTAATCCTCGCCGTTGGCCGAAACCTTTAAGCTGCCTTGTGCGTTTACCATGCCAGACCTCAAGCGATTGTGCGGGCGTTAGTGGCCTGACGGTCAAGGATTTTCACCGCAAGGCTTGCCATAGACTTGTCGCCAACCGTTCCCGTTGGGGTGAAGCTGTTGACATAGCCGCGATAGGTGCGCCGCGCACTGGTGCCTGCGGGGTCAATGTTGAACTCCACCAAGATTTCTTCCTTGGTGCCTGCCGCTGTCAACGCGGCAAGGGCTTCAAGGATTACGTCACCAGCATGGCTTGCCCAGTATTGCTTTTCTTGCGACCAATCGGCCACAGGCAGCAAACCCGGCACAATTTCGCGGGTACGCCCCGGCGATTGCATATGCGTTACGTCCACATCTTCCGGCACTTGCTCGGGAAATGGCAGCGATTCAAAGCCCAAAATTTGGGTGAATGTGTGGCTACCTGCGCCGGGTGTAAGTTCCCGACCGATCCACAATTCCCAATCATAGGCAATATCGCCTGCAAAGTTTGTCTGCGTCATGATGTTTGCCTCCAAGCAAAACTAAAATCCAAGCTGCACCGATATGGCCGATCAGCCTCATTTGAACCGCCTTCGCGGCTATCTCTGGTCGTGATGTGCTGGATGATCCGAAAGCCCGCTGCACGGTAGCCGTGCAACAGCGCCTTAACGGCCCCAGATACTTGTTTTGGGCTGGCATAGGTCACGCCGTAGCAATCGACCTGCAAACGCCCTTCTGTGAGGTTATTGGTGCCATTCATCATCAGCCCCTCGGCCCCACCGATCACGTTTAGCACAATGGCCGGATAGCCCGCGCCTTGCGGATGCGTTCCAAAGTTAATGCGCGAGGCTGGCACTAGGTCTGTGATTGCCGCTGAACCGGTCAGCAATGCGCGAATTTCGGTTTCCATCGGTTAGCCCTTTGCCGCTTTTTTCGCCGCGCGTTCTGCCGTGCGTTTAATGTCTGCCCACATTTCCTTGCCCAAGCGTTCCAGCGTGGGCTTGGCCTCGGCATCCCAAGCTGGCCGCATGAAAGGCTGCGGCGCGTTGTGTTCGTTCCCGAACTCTTGCTGCGTCGATGATGACAGCGCACCAGCACCAACAAAGATTTCCACCGCTGCCTTGTCGTTTTTGAACATCTTTCGGTGCATGGCGCTTTGCCGCTTGCTTAGTTTCGTTCCAACGGCAACCGATGCCTGCAACGCACCCCGATCAACCGGAGCCAACCCCGCCGCCATATCGGCTATGGGCTGCGCTGCTTTTTCCAAGCTACGGCGCATAGCCGCCTTGGCCGTGGCTGTCTTTTCAATCTGCGCCAAAGCCGCGTCTAGTTCAGCAAAGCCGCTGGTCGTTACTGTCGTTTTCACAGGTCAGACCGTGCCGCCGCCGTGATTTCCAACCAGCGCCGCCGCCCGTCAATTTCTTTGATGCCGGAAATGTCATAGGCGAACCCTTCGCAGGTCAACCGATCCTTTGGCGTTATGTCCCGCGTAAAGTCCGAATACCGCACCACAAAGCGCGTTGTGATGATTGCCGACACTTCGCTTGCCCGCCACCGCTCACCATCGCTTGCGTCCGCTTTCTTGGCCCACTCCAAGCCGCCGTGATCAGCCCATGTTTCAACCATGCCGAAACCATCATCCGTAGACGTAAACCGCTGGAACTGGATTTGTCGGTCAAGGTTTCCTGCACTCATAGCCGCCGCCAACGAATAGCTGCGATAATCGCATCAAGTGCCATAGGCACCTCTTGCTTTGCATCGCCCACGGCCTCGCGGTTTTCGTACCAGTGACCAACGAGTAGATTGACCGCCTGTTTTGCCAATGGCATCAAGTGCGCTGGCAATCCACAAGTGAATGTAACATCGCAATCCTCTGTGATCGATACGCACGGCCCGCCAGCCGTTGCTGTAGGGGTCAATTCGGTTGCCCCTGCCACATAGGCCGCAGAAATGCTTGCCGCGTCTGGCATAGGCAAAACCACATCACCAGACGTTGCGCTAATCTGCCACGTTTGCGGCATAAGGCACCGGCCCAATACACCTGACCACCCGTCAAGGTATGCCGCCGCCGCCGCAGCATAAGCCTCGATCAAATCATCCTCGGCGTCATTTGTTACGCGCAAGTGTACTTTCAACTCGCCAAGCGTGACGGGCTGACCGGTTGGCGCTGTGACGAGTACAGGTGTCATTTGTTTTCTGGTGCCTTCTTTGCCGCTTTGGTGCTGCTTTCCAGCGCCCCAAGGCTTGCCGCGTATGCCTCAAGCCCAGCAGGGCAAACTTCGCCCGCCGCAAATTCGCGCGGGTATACTTCCCCGTCAGATACGCCCGTGATTGGTTTGGTAAGTTTTGCCATTTTGGTCCCCTATCAGCTTAGAGAATGGGCGAGTTTCCCCGCCCATCTGTCAAAACCGATTAAGAAACGGCGATTTTCAGCAACTTGATTGCCTGCGTATCGCGCAACTTGCCGCCCACGCGCTTGTGCATTGGGAAGCGAACCCAGCCCGGCTTTGTGATTTCGTCGCGGATCATCCACATGCCGACAACATCGGCGATGGTGTAACCCTTGGAAAAATCACCAAACGCAACCGGGAAGGCATTTGCGCCGATAACGGGCATATCCTCACCAATCACCACGCGCTTGCCGCTGATCGTATCAGGCTCACCCGCTGCAACAGCCATTTGCAACAGATAGTGACCATCCGAACCCTTAACCTTAGCCAGCGCGGCCATTGTCAAGGAGTTCATCAGGAAGCTGGCATTGGCCCGATAACCTGCTTTCAAGGTAAACAGCAGGTCTTTGAACGTGTCAAAGGGGTTGGTTGCCAGCGCAGCCGCTTGGCCCGTGGCGATGTATTGCAACGTACCCAAGGCGCGGGTGGCGTCCGCAGTCACAACAGGCGTTGGCCCGCCCAAGATGCCGGTTGGCTTGTTGGTGCCGTTGCCCGACACGAAAGCCAAGCCCTCTGCCGCTGCAAAACGCTCTGCGGCCTCGGCCATCAACCACGACTCCACATCAAAGAACAAATCGTTCATTGAATGGCGGGTTGCCTCTGGCTTTGCGGCCAGTTCCCCGAAGGTTGGTGCAACGTCATAAACGTCAGGCGTTGCAGTTTGGTTGCGCGTGTCAGTCTCGCCCAGCCATTCCGTAGTGAACCCGCCGCCGCTGACAATCTCGTGATAGTCGGTCGAACCAACCTGCACCACATTGGCAATCGAACGAATTGGCGAAGTGTCCTGAATAAGTTTCAGCACATTTGCGGCAAACTCTTTCGGCAACGCAAAGCCGCCAGATGCAGGCGTGGCAACGCGCACATCAACAGCCTTGGCTTGCAGGTCATACAGGCGGTTTGCAGCGCCGCCCTGCTCACCCTTGCGCATATAGTCCACGAAAGCGGCCTTATGCTCATCAACGCTCTTGGTGTCCAAGCCCGAACCGGGGCGGTTTGCCTTGGTTTCGACTTCTTCAAGGCGCTTTTCAATCGCCTTTTGTGCCAATTCGGCGTCCTGCTTGGCTTTCAACGTGACCGCAAGATCAGATTCCATGCGCCCAATCTTTTCGGATTGCACAACATCTTGCGATTTCATGCCGTCGACTTCGCTGCGCAGTGCGGCGATGGTTTTGTTGCCCTCTTCGATGAGGGGCTTAAGGTCGTCAAGTGCCATGATAGGCTCCTATTTTGATGATTTCAAAGTGTGCAACGGGCTTTCAACAGCGCCGCTACGGCCTCGATGCCATCACCAGCGTCCTGCATGGATTTGATTGCATCATACCCGCCAGCCATTAGCTTGCGGGCAACTGAACGGCTCAACCCAGCGTCCTGCGTGAGTAAGCGCTCAAAATCTCTTTCTGTCATTTCTGCGGCCTTGGTCGCATCAATTCTAGCCGTGGGAAGCATCGGGAAAGTTACAATCGACACCTCCCAAAGGTCCAATTCCTGCAAAAGGCGTTCACCCTTTGCCCCGCGTCCAGCCTTTATCGTGCGGTAGCCAATCGACAACCCGTCAATCGCGCCCGCCGACAGCAAAGCCGCCGCCTCTTTGCCCTTGGCAACGTCCGAAAGAATGCGGCCCTTAACAAAAAGCCCTTTATCATCCTCGCGGATTTCATCCCATACGCCGATGGGCTGGCTAGGATCGTGCTGCCAAAGCATCTTGACGTTGCGCCCAGCCGCCGTAAGCGCCTTCAAAGACGCCGTATAAGCCCCGGCAACAACAACATCGCCGCCATTGTCCAACTCGCCAAACAAAGACGCATAGCCCTGAATGATGCCGCTTTCAGCCGCTTTTTTATCAAGAGGCAGCGCCCCGTGGTCAAATAGACCCTCATGGATTCCCATTGTCTGTCCCTTTCGCCGCCTGATCCATCGCACCGCGTGAAACCGTGTTGGCCCAATCCTCATCAATGGGATTTAAGCCAACCTCGCTGCGGATTTCATTCTGTGACATCCAAGCAGCTTGACCGCCTGCGCCAAGTGCCTTCGTGTAATATTCGGCTTGGTCTTTGAAGTCGCCGCGCAAAAGGTTGCGCTCGTCCAGATCAAACTTTAGCCCCGGCGCGTTGCCCAGAATGTCCCGCGCCGCTGCCTGCTCGAACCGCTCAATCCAAGGTCCAAGCGTGTGAATGACGTGCATACGAAACATTTGTTCCGCGCTGGCATAGGTCGCGGCCTTGTCTGCCTGCATGATCATAATCGGTTGCACCCGTAGCGCGCGGGCGATTTCTTCAATCTGCATCCGCCGCGTTTCAAGGTGCTGCGCGTCAACGCTTGTCATAGTCATGCTGTGGAACTTGGCATCACCGTCCAGCACTGCGATCCCGCCGTCACCGTTCGGCCCGTAGCGTTGCTGCCATGTGTCGCGCAGCTTTGCCGTTGTTTCTGGTGCCAGCTTGCCTGCGAATGATAGGATGCCCGAAGGCTTGCCGCCATTGCCCGCAAGTTTTGATTGCTGCTTTTCCAGCGCGATAGATAGCCCAATGGCCTCACGCGCCTGCCGTACTGCTGCCAATCCATCAAACCCATTCAGAGAAGGCCCACGAATATAGAAAACCTGCGACTGATCAAAGAAGCCGTGCGTTTTGTCTGAATAATCAACGCGGATGCGCAAAGACCAATCTGGCATTTGCTCCACCGACCAACTGCCTGCCGGGACGGGCAGCAACTCGCGCACCTCACCACCGACCACATTCTTAATCGCAATCGCGCCCTTGCCGACCACGGCGTTAAAAATCATTCCCTCGCGGAACTCATAGGACGTTTGCCAGCTATTCGGGCGAACAGCCAACAACTTATGCGCCCAATGGTCGCGCTCAATCTTCAAACTGCCCAAGTAAGACTTGGTGAAGTCCTCTGAAATTAGTCGCACGGGCATTTGCGCCAAGCCCTCGGCAATGACCCGCGCGCCGCAAAATACCGCCGTGACATCTAGCGCCGTGTGTTCATTTACAACCGCGCCCGATGCAGACCCCCAGCCAATCCAGCCCGCAAGCCGCGACATGGCGTCAATTGATGTACTTTTGCGCAAGAAACCTAGCATCAAAGCACCATCAACCCATCTGTTTCAAGGTAAGATTCAACATTATTGCCTGCCCTCGCGGTTGCCGCGCCCGTCGCCATTGCCAAAGCGACCGCCATATCAATGCGCGCTGTGGCCTTGTGTTTCGTGAACCGCCGCAAATCAGCGGGCGAACGGTCAAAGGTTGCCGACATAACGGCAGACCGCAGCGCCGGGTTTACATGCACCCGAATGCGGCCTTCCATGATCAGCGTTTCCAACTCATCAACAGATCCCGGCATCCACAGGTGGATTTCTTCGCCGTCCTCGGTTTCCCGCTTGCGCTTGTTCCACCCTTGCGGATGGTCAAGGATTGGCAGGCTTGACCCCATGTCGCCCAGTATCGCCTCGAAATCGCCTATCAGATAATTGTCATATGCGACAAAATCCAATTCGTACAAATCAGCATCATCAAGCAAATCCTGCGCGACAAAATCCAGCCGCGTCTTTTGCCCCGGCGTTGCCGTTACATATCCAGCCTCGGCCCACAGATGATAAGGCGCGCCGTCTTTTTCAGACCGCGCCATCATCGTATCGGCTGGCGTGTAGCCATGCACAAAGGCCGCGAATTTCTGCTTGCCGTCCTCGGTCAGCCCGTCATCAAACATCAAAGCCTTGGCGGTAAGGTCAGCTTTGGCCGACAAATCCAGCCCGCCCCAGCATTTCTTGCCCGCGAAGTCCTCAATTAATAGGCTTGCATCCTCTACGCTTTCCCACATTGCGCGGCTGATCCAAGCGCTTTCAGCATCTGTCCATTGGCAGAAGTGCAAACGCCGAATCCCGTTGGCCTTTGCCGCAATGTCTTTGGCCTGCTTAACCTGAATTGCCAGATAGTCGGCGGTAATAGTCACGCCCAAAAGCGGGTTAGCTTTGATCCAACATGACGGATCGTTGAAAGGATCATCAGCATCATCAAGTGCGCAGACATAAGAAAATGTGGTGTCGTCCTCGACCTCGCCAGATGCCACCGCGACCGCGTGTTTGCGTTCCTGCCAGCAAATACTTTTCCGGTCTGACCCGCTGTTGGTAATCATCACAAGCAAGGGTTGCTCGCGAAACTTGAAACCACGCTCAAGGATTTCAATGACGCCGCCATCAGGATGCTCATGCACCTCATCGCAAAGTGCAAAATGTGGACGTGGCCCCGAACCCGTCTTTTTGGTTTCCCGCGATACTGGCCGAAAAAAGCTGCCCGACTTCATATGGGCCAGGTTGTATTCCCGCCCCGGCCCGCCCGACCTGCGGATAACGCGGTCAAGGCTAGTGGATTTATCAACCATCGAAACAGCATCCCGAAACAGGATGCCCGCTTGTTCTTTTGTTGCGCCCGCCGCATAGATTTGCGCACCGCTTTCCCCATCCGAAACCATGCCATAAAGGCCAATCGCGCCGACCATCGGGCTTTTGCCGTTGCCCTTGCCTTGCTCAATATAGGCGCGGCGAAACCTACGCTTGCCAGTCTTGGACCATTTCCAGCCAAACAGAGAACCGCAGATAAACTTTTGTGAAGGCTCCAACTCAAACGGTCGCCCGTCAAACTGACCATCAGACAACCGCAACACGGTCCGGCAAAATCCAAAGAACCTTTCGGCTGCGTCTACATCCCAAACCAAGCCGCGCTTCGGCCCGTCGATCAGATCCCGCAAGTGACGTGCGCAGGCATCCCGAACGTGTGGCCCTGCTATAATCTCGCCAGCCGTTACCGCTTGCGCGTAGGCTGTGGCGGGGTCAGTTGAGATATTCACTGGCCGCGTCACCATCATCTTTTTCCATTGCTGATATGCGCGACCTAGACGAAGGCGTCATTCCAAACTCTGCCGCATACCGCACCATGTCAGCCATTGCCTTATTGGCCACACCGACAAGCGGGTTTTGAATCATGTTGCCGCTGACCGTCTTGATGATCAGCCCGTCAGCTTGGTTGCTCATCTTTGCAAGCGCCCGTTCCGCCTGTGTCCACCGCCCGTAGGCTTGGCAATATGCTGCCAGCGCAGCGCGATCCAGCCCGCTCAAAATACCAAGCGCGTCCAGTTCATCCTCAATTCGTTCCCATTCTTCTTGCGCATCAGCGTTTAAATGCGCGGGAGGCTTGGGCCTGCGGCTCTTAGGTTGCGGCTCATCCTTTGGCAGTTGCCGTTTGCCGGGGTTTCCCGTGACGATCTTAACACTCGTCGGCGTTGGTTTAGCCCCGCGAATAGACATTACGCAGCCAACCGCTCGGCCTGCAACTCTGCAAGCGTTTGGCCTGTGGCTTCAAGCGTGGCCTGCTGGCCTGTGAACTCCTGCCAGCGCTGGACAATCACATCGCAATACTTAGGGTCGAGTTCCATCATGCGGCAGTCGCGGGCTGTCTTTTCGCAGGCGATTAGTGTTGTTCCAGTGCCCCCAAAGCAGTCAATCACGATAGCATTCATGCCGGTGAAGTTGGTGACGATATTTTCGGGAAGGTAGACAGGGAAAGTTGCCTTGTGGATGTCGGAGTATTCGTTGCCGGATGCACCCGCGCCTTCAATGACGTTCCAATAAGTGCCTTGACCAAATTGCGGATTAACGAACTTTCTCTTTCCGTCGCCGAAACACAGAATGAACTCAACCAAGTTATTGATGACGCCCTTTTGGATATGGGGCGCGGCTGTTTTCTTTTTCCAGTAAATCACGTCTTTAAACGTGTCGCCGAAAGCGTCAACCATCTTAAAAATGGTGCGCTTATTGTCTTGCACAATCCCGATATTGTAAAAAACCTCATCAGACACAGCCAACATGCAAGCCATGTTTGCACTGAGGAAATCAAAAAACTCATCCGATGTCTGGTTATCGTCAAAAGAGTTGTACTTCTTGCCTGTGGTCTTGTTGCCTTTGATGTTTAGCGATCCCGCATTGTAAGGGGGTGAAGTAAAACAGATGTTCGCCTTGCGCCCATCCATCAGCCGCTCAACCGCGTCGATGCTGGTGCTATCCCCGCACATCAGCCGATGCCGCCCCAGCAGCCACACATCGCCCAGAACCGTCGCAGGCTCGTCAGGCACGTCCGGCACCGCGTCCTCGTCGGTCAGCCCCTCGGTAGGATCGGCCAAGAACGCAGCCAACTCATCCGGGCCAAAACCTGTCAGGCTCAAGTCAAAATCAAGGTCGGACAACTCGCCCAACTCAACCTTCAACATCGCATCATCCCAACCAGCGTTCAGGGCCAGCTTATTGTCCGCGATGATGTAAGCCCGCTTCTGCCCCTCGGTCCATCCCGTTGCAATCATGCAAGGCACCTCATCGATGCCCAACTGCTGCGCGGCCAAGATGCGTCCATGCCCAGCGATAAGGCCACCGTCAGCCTCGATCAGCACAGGCACCGTCCAGCCCCATTCCTTGATGCTGGCTGCTATCTGTGAAACCTGCTCAGCGCTGTGCGTCCGGCTGTTTCTTGCATATGGGATCAGGTCAGCAACCTTGCGGCGCTCGACATTATCAGCTGGCCATTGAGTCATTCGACCCCCTATTGAAAATCTGCGTCTGTGAGAAAAAAGG
>Ga0136655_1000541_pt1 | contig 16981 bp, 13 predicted proteins | sample CPBDNA_2_FD_94863 | JGI IMG/M metagenome (GOLD analysis project Ga0136655, IMG submission 94863) | Freshwater to marine salinity gradient microbial communities from Chesapeake Bay, USA - CPBay_Spr_15_0.8_DNA (version 2) | ecosystem: Environmental > Aquatic > Marine > Coastal | place: USA... | reverse complement strand
TGTGCAAAAGCTCCATGTTCTCTTAAAACTTCTTCATCACGTCTTACAAATCGCGGCACATCAATATCTCTTAAATTAATGACTTCGGTTTCCGTAAAACTATATCCAAATTTAAATTGCCATTGGTTTTTCAAGAATACATTTTCAACTTTAAGACCTGTTTCTGAAACCGTATTTTCTTGTAAGAAAAATTGCTGAGCTAACACATCAGCATTTACAGATCGCAATTTGTAATTGCTCTCATAAATGCTAAAACTGGTGAAAAAGTCTTCCTTCCATTGTCTTTTGTAATTTATTCCTGCTCCCATGCTGTTTTGAGATGCGCTGCTTTCTTTGGTTTGTATAGCTCCATTGAACAAAGCTGTTTCATTAAAGCTTAAGTTGTTATTAAGAAGGATAAAGTTCACCCTGATCACATCTTTGTCTGAAGGGCTGTACAACCATCGTAAAGAGGTATCGTAGAAATCAAAATCTTGACCAGAGCTCGTTACCTCTGCAGCATCATTTTGAGCTTCGGTATATTGTGTGACCCTATCAAAATAAGTGTTGTAGGTGGGCGTTCGATAAAAATCATCCAATGATTTTCTAGTAGCTACTTGTAAAGAGGATTGGTTACCTATAGGAATAGTTGAAAACAATTCTGCATTTAAAAAATTCACTCCTAAGTTCCCACTAAAATTTGAATTCACTTCTTTATCCGTCTGCATGTGAATCGTTCCCGAAACTCCATCAGTAAAGGATACGTCTGTTCCATTATTAATGACACTTGTAGATTGAGTCATGTGCGGATTAAAGCTAGAGATGAGCCCAAAGAAATGACCCGTTTGGTACATTTTAATATCATCCCACAATATGAGATTTTGATCATTTGATCCACCTCGTATATTGATATTTGAAACGCTTTCATCCACGCTTTTAATACTCGGCAATGCTTGAACGGTTTGCAACACGTCAGCCTCTATTAAACCTGGTAACAGACTAAACTTATCATAATTTATAGAAGTGGTCCAATCTTGGTTTTTATCAATACCTCTAACAAGATATGCCTCGAGCAACACGGTATTTATAAATTCCTGCTCAACGGACATAGAAATAATAGCACATTCTAATAGATCCAACGTACTCACTTGAAGTGCGAGCGTCTTAAATCCAATGTATCTAATACTTACTACTTCTTCCGAAGAGGATAGTTCCATCTCAAAATAACCATTCGCATCACTGATCGCATCATTTTTATTCCCAGAAATTGTGGCTCCTAATAGCGGTTGATCTAAGGAAGCATCATAGATAAAACCGCAAAATTTAATAGGCTGAGATATGGTTATCACCGCAATACTAACTTTATTAAAAACCAAGTTGGTTTGCTTGGAAAGATTTTCAATCTTAAAAGAAAGGCTTGACTCTTCAGGTACCGGGTACACTTTTACATCTTTGAGAATACTACTCTCATAATTAAAAACTACCGAATGAATGGAGCTAATCTCATGTAACACCTCTAGGATAGGCAGCTTTTGCGCTTGACTTTGTCCAAATAAAGTTTGAAAAGCTAGTAAGAAGGTAACAAGAGCTATATAAAATCTAGTTTTGTCCATTACTGATCATTACCTCCTTATCATTCAAGATGATATAAGTCATATCAAGTGGTTGCGTTATAGATCTTAGCGCATTCTCTAAGTCATCATGTTCAAAAGCTCCTGTAAAACTCCTATTCGTGTCCCTTGGAAACTGAATTTTCACTTGGTACTGATGTTCTAATTCTAGAATCACATTTTTAAATGCAGCATTTTTAAAAACACTCATGTTATTCAACCAAGTAGGTTGTGATAGCAACACATCACTTCTTAAAAGGCTGCCAGATCCTAAAGTAAACTCGGTACCTGCTGGAACTTGGACCTGATTACTCTTATAAGCTACTTGAACCAAGCCTTCATAACAAGAAACTTTAAAAACACCTTCTCTTGAAAACACATTAAATTCGGTACCTAAAACACTTACCGTTCCTTGATCTGTGATGACATCAAAGCGTTTTCCTTTTTCTACATCAAAATAGGCTTCTCCTTTTAGGTTCAATATCCTTTTATTCTCCCATTGTGAGGCTTTATAAAAAAGCTCAGAGCTTTCATTTAAGGTAACTACAGAATTATCTGGAAGCGTTATGGATTGCTTTTGTCCAGAAATAGTTGCAAACGTATTGATTTGATCTCGATTTAAATAGGTATAAAGTCCAATACCTAGAATAAAAACAGCTGCTATTCTGGTAGCTAGGTATATCCATCGAACGGGTTTTTTCTCTTTATCCTTTAAATTGCTTTTGAGCAATTCAAAGTCAGCAACCTTTTCCTGAGTACTTCCTTTAAATCGTTGTGCTTCTTCAATTATTTCTTTATATAATTGAGAACCTTCCATAGCCTGAAAAGCCTTAGCCTCTGCCTCAGACAAGTCATTGTTCAACCATTTTTTAAGTAAATATTCTTTTTCCATTAGATGATGCTCTATATATAAAACAATTCAATTGAGAAATATCCCATAATTATTTTTGATTCAATTCTTCTATTTGGCTTTTTAACTTTTTTAGGGCGGCATATATTCGATGTTCTACCACCTTTTTGGTGACACCTAACATTTCTGCTATTTCATTATGTGTCTTGCCATCTACCTTGCTGAGTAAAAAAGCAACTCTTTCCTCTTCTTTCAAATCAGATAAAGCACCTTCTAACTTTACTAAAAATTCTTTTTTACGCAAAATGAATTCAGGTGTTTCATTGGTATAATCCTTAGGTGTTACCTTTTGATAGTTGAGCACTACTTTTTGATGTTTCACTTCATTTAACATCATATTTTTTGAAGTGGTGTACAGATAAGACTTTGCTGCTTCTGGAGCTATTTTGGAACAATTTTCCCAAAGCTTGATAAACGCTTCTTGCACTTTATCTGCTGGATTTAATAAAGATCCATACTTATAAAGTAACATATTACTCAAACTTTGAGCGTACGTTTCATATAATTTTGAGAAATATAATTTATTGCAACTGTTGTTATATAGAGTCTTGGACAATTGTCAGATTTTCGTGATTTAAGTGGAGAAAGGTAAATAAAAAACATAGATTTATGGGAGAATTAATACTTGAGTTGTTTTAATAAATAAGAAACTATTTTAGAATAAAAATTATCTTTACCCTATTAGAAAATAGGATCACCAAATAAAATTGTACCATGAAAATCATTAAACCTTCTCTCCTTTTCTTTTTAGGATTGCTTATTATTTTCTCTTCTTGTCGTTCAGAAAATGATTTATCTATTGATCCTCCGACAGAAGAAGCACTTACCACCAATTCAGCAGTAGCACTTCTTATGATGAAAACGGCATCAAATGATGGCTCCTCAGATAATATTATAGATAGTGCCAACTGTTTAAGTGTCCAATTACCAGTTACTGTTACTGTAAACGGAACCACCCTGATCATAACTAACGAAGACGACTATCAAGAGATTGAGGACATAATAGACATGTTTAACGACGACGTAGATACTATAACTCTTTCTTATCCTATAGTGGTTGTTCTAGAAGACTATACAGCAGTCACCGTAAACTCTGACATAGAATTAACAGCACTTGCTTCAACTTGTGCTGGAGAAAATGAATTTGATGATGACATTGAATGTATCGATTTTCAATACCCCATCACTGCATCGGTTTTTAATATCAACAATGATGTTATTAATACGATTACCATTAATAACGATAGTGACATGTATGAATTCCTAGATGACTTAGATCAATTTACAGCGGTAACCATCAACTTTCCAATTGTACTTCTTCTTGCTGATGGTACTACACAAAATACATCCACTATTCAAGAACTAGAAAATGCTATTGAAGCAGCTGAAGACACTTGTGATGAAGATGATGATTACGACTACGATGATGATGATTGTGACTTTTGTACAACTAATGACTTGGACACTCTTTTTGCCACTTGTACCGACTGGGAAGTAGATGAGTTAGAAAGAAACGACAACGATCTTACAGATAACTACAACGCTTACCTATTCACTTTTAATAATGACGGAACCATTACTGTAGTGCAGGGGACAAACACATGGAATGGCATTTGGAACGCCTCAGGTACAGGAAATAATATTACCTTAACAATTAGTGTAAATGGATTGCCTGATTTTAATAATACTTGGAACTTAATAGAAATAGAACAAGAACCAGGTGAAGCTGATTTTGATTTGCAACTAGGCGAGGATAGTTTAAGCTTTCAGAGTGACTGTTAGATAATGCATTCCTGAGTTTTTTATAAAACATAGTAAGTTTTATTAAAAGTCAACCACAAGGTTGGCTTTTTTTTTCTAAAACCTAAGGTGTCCAATAGCAATAGTTACAGCAACAAAACAAGTAACACATCAACTCCCATTGCTTTATAAAGAAAATAACTGAAACAAATAGACTATTTAAATGATGTCGACATCTCTAATGAATCCTCCCCTTTAAATTTGTAAACACTATGGGGATAATGACTATTTAAAAAAAAAAGAAAAATTCTTGGGACTTTCTATATTTGAGTTGTTTTAACTACAGAGGCAACGTTTTAACTGCATCTATTTAAAAAGCGATAATGAAAACAATTAAAAAACAAAACATGAAAACTTTAAAAATAACTTTATTCCTTTTAGTAGGATTATTAATCAGCATTACTTCCTGTAGTTCAAATGATGAACTAAATGAGGAACTTACAGCTGAGACCATTTCTGCCAACTCAAATGTAGCCCTTCTGATGAGTAAGACGGCTACCAATGATGGCTCTGGTGACAATATTATAGATAGCGCTAACTGTTTGAATATTCAATTACCAGTAACAGTTACCGTAAACGGCACCACAATTATAGTTGATGATGAAGATGGTTATCAAGATATTGAGGATATCATTGATCTATTTGATGATGATATAGACAGTGTAGTCATCTCCTATCCTATAATTGTAATACTAGCCGATTATTCCACTACAACAGTAACCTCTGATTCAGAACTTGCTGCACTTGCTGCAAATTGCCCTGATGAAAATGACGACGATGATGACATCGAATGTATAGACTTTCAATACCCTATTACAGCGTCTGTTTTTGATACTAATAACGTGTTAGTGAATACGGTTACTATTAACAATGATAATGAAATGTATCATTTTATAGAGGATCTGGACGAGACGACATCAGTAACGATTAATTTTCCTATTAGCATAATACTTGCAGACGGAACTACACAAACCATAAATAACGTTCAAGAACTAGAAAATGCAATTGAAACAGCAGAAGATAGTTGTGATGAAGATGATGATTACGACTACGATGATGATGATTGTGACACGTGCAGCACCAGTGATTTAGATCGCGTTTTTGCTGCCTGTTTACAATTTGAAGTAGACGACTTAAAAAGAAATGGTACTGATCTCGAAGATAATTATACAGGATACCTGTTCACTTTTAATGACGACGGAACCATAACAGTTATGGCAAACACAACAACTTGGAATGGGACCTGGTCAGCTTCAGGGACTGCAAATGACATCGATGTCATCATCAACATCAACGGGTTACCAGATTTTAATAACACTTGGAATTTGCATGAAGTAGAACAAGAAATAGGAGAAGCTGAAGTTGAACTGAGATTAGGTGATGATCGTTTAAGCTTTGAAAGCGATTGTTAAACCTATTCCAATACTAACTTATACAGCGTAATTTCTTGTCCAGAAGTTTAACCTTTAAAACTATATTATGAAAAAAACATTTCATTTAGTAGCCTTATTTATTTTAAGTAATACCTTACTATTTACTTCCTGTTCCAATGATGATGCTAATAGCACAGACATCAGTCAGCAAATAGCTGCCATAGAAAGTAATGCAACCTCAGGGGACTGGGTGGTGACCAACTTTAATGACTCAGGAATAGATGAAACCTCAGACTTCTCTGGCTATGTTTTTAGGTTCGATACCAATGGAACTCTTACTGCAACAAGCACAGCTAATACAATTACTGGAAACTGGTCCGTGACAGACGACAGTAATAGTACCGATGATGATAGCAGTAGTGACAGTGATGATATCGACTTTAATATCTTCTTCTCTGTTCCTGACAGCAGTAATTTTGCAGATTTGAATGATGATTGGAATGTTGTTTCTGCAACAACTACAAGACTTGAGCTTATTGACATAAGCGGTGGAGATGGCAGTACGGATAGACTTATTTTGGAAAAGAATTAAGCACTCCTAATTTAAATTTGAAGGTTTGATCCCATGTAATTAAAGCCAGCTGTGTCAATCATAGCTGGCTTTTTTTTAGGCAATCGTTTTATAACTATTCTTGACCCGCAATTTTTTAAGTATGCGCATTCATAAGGTCATTACTTCTGTAAAACCAATTTATGAACTAGGATTTAAGCGTATCTTTGCTGCTTTCTAAATTGGTATATTCCACAGTACTTTTCTATGACATTACATGTCCAAATTACCCCAAGAGCATAAGTTTATTGATCTTTCCGATTATGGAAGACCAGTAGCAAGAATGATCGCCAACTCTTTAAAAAACACTTCGTGCACTCCTGTTCAGGTGACTATAGGTTTTATCATATCAGGACTCAGTGCTATTTATTGTATTCTACAGGAATATTTTTGGTTGGCTGCATTCTTTTTGATTTTCAAATCCATCCTTGACGCTGCAGATGGTGAACTGGCTCGAGTAAAACAAAAACCATCCTACACCGGTCGCTATTTAGATTCTGTTGCAGACATTATACTAAACGCGCTGTTTTTCCTTTCTATATGGTTCATTACAGATACTCCTTTATGGATTTGTATTGGTGCATTTTTAGGATTGCAATTGCAGGGAACACTATACAATTACTACTATGTAATTTTGCGAAATAAATTTGATGGGGATACCACCAGTCGGGTGTTTGAAACCAAAACACCGGTAGCATTAAAAGGAGAGCATCAACAACATGTAAATATTCTTTTTCGTTTGTACGTATTTTTCTATGGTGCTTTTGACAAAGCTATATATGCCCTAGATACTAATGCAGGTACTGGTAAAATATTTCCCAAATGGTTAATGACGAGCATCTCTACTTTTGGTCTAGGGTTTCAATTATTACTCATTTCTATCTTTCTGGTAGGAGGCTTTAAATCTGTTATACTGCCTTTCTTTTTAGGATACACCGTCATGGTCTTTGTTTTTATTGGAATACGGAAAACCTTTTATTAAAACGGTTTTAGGTCATTTAAATGAACCACATTTATTTATAAATCTCAATACCAAGTAGCCTCTCTCAGCATAGCTCGGTTTGCAGCGTTTCCTTCTAGCCCACTTATTTGAGCCTTTGTTGTAATAAGAAAAACCTACAGGTTCTGTTATAGACAATATTGTTTGATAACCCCCACTTTCTAGTCATTAGTGTATTCAACTATGAACAATTCTTCGGGTTCACTGATCTTTAAAAACACCCACTATTACTTAAGAACTATAAATTGAATCTAGAAAAAAACCTTTTAAAACAGGGAGCTCTCGGTCTCAGTTGTTATAAATTCCTGATCCAAAATACCTAAATAAAGGTGAGATATTACCTAAAAATTTGTAACTTTTTTAATAAAAAAAATAGTTTATATTAGTTCTAACGACATACCTAATAGGTATTATTTAAAAAGAGGTGAAAAATGCTAAAAAATAAAGTGCTATTTCTATTTCAAAAGTTTTTTTCTGATGAGACACGGGAACGAACAGAAAAGGTGATTCTCAATCTTGCACTACTCAGTTTTTTCATTCATCTAGTAGTGATTTATTTATTCAAGTTTGATTTTATAGCGTTATCAATTGATACAGAATTATTAATGAACCCTATATCAGCGGTTTATACTCCGTTTTCATTTATACTTATCTACGAGGTTTACTTGCTTATTTATTATTTACCTAAGTCCATCACAACATACATTACTAAGCAGTATGAAATAATAACCTTGATCATTATTCGCAAATTATTTAAAGATTTAGCGTCTCTAGAACTTTCTTCAGAATGGTTTGAAATAAAAGGAGATTTACAATTTACTTATGATCTAATAGGGTCCTTAGTGTTGTTTTACTTGATATTTTTATTTCAAAAGCAGGGCAGAAGAAAATTGATTCAAGAAAATGAATCAAAGCCTCGAGTAGAAAACTTCATTTATAAGAAAAAAATAATCGCTGTTGTTTTGGTGCCATTATTTTTTATTATGGCTTTGTATACCCTGACCACTTGGGCGATAGGTTTTACGTTAACGCCTAACGATCTTGCACCTTTTGAAAGTATCAACAACCTATTCTTTGATGAATTTTTTACCGTCCTTATTTTAGTTGATGTCGTTCTTCTTTTGATATCATTATTTTATACTGATCAATTTCATAAGATCATTAGAAACTCTGGATTTATCATATCTACCATTTTAATAAGGATGTCATTTGGAGTAAACGGTGCGATAAGCACTATCCTAATTGTAGTGGCTGGCCTTTTTGGACTTGCTATGATTACTGTTCACAATAAATATGAAAAAGATATGCTTAGTAAAGGAACTAATAAAGCATAACTTCTTCAAGTAGGGTATCAGAAAACGAGTAGATTTATATTTACACTTTTACCTCTTTTATTAGGGGCCTTAGATCTATTAAAACCCTTTTAAAGAAATCCAACCATTTATCTAACTCAACTAATTATACTATTTTCATTTAAAATACTTCTAGAATAAAGAAACAGAAGATAAATGATCTGGTATGATTTAAAAGCCTTGTTAGGACGGGACAGTTGTTAAAATAAAAACGCCCAGCTACTAGCTAGGCGTTTTTTAAGTAAAATAAAATTCTAAGAAAATTACTTCTTAAATTTTGAGTATCTATTTTTAAATTTATCAATACGACCTGCGGTATCGATGAGTTTGCTCTCTCCCGTGTAGAATGGGTGAGATGTACGAGAAATTTCCAATTTGATCAATGGATATTCTGTTCCTTCAAAATCGATGGTCTCACTAGTATTTGCAGTAGATTTGGTAATGAAAATCTCTTCATTAGACATATCCTTAAACGCTACTAATCTATAATTCTCTGGGTGTATTCCTTTTTGCATGACTTAAATCTTATTCTTTTGCGGCTGCAAATTTACTTATTTTTCTTTAAATAACAACCTTTTGATTCCAAATTAATTTAAAACAAAGGTAAGCCTTAAAACCACACTTCCTAGCTTTATATTTGCGTTGTTATTTAAAACCTATTTTTGTGGAACAAACGATCAAGAGAAACTCTTTTATTTTAGGATTTGCAGGAGCTTTAGTAACCCTAGCCGTTTATATGTACATGTGGCAGGCCCAAGATTATTTAAATCCGCTATTCAACACCTCTATATATATTTACCCTATCTTGTTTGGCGTGATTTCGCAAATATGGGCCAGAATAACTATGAAAGGCAACGTTTCTTTTAAACAGGTTATATTAGCTTACTTTATCTGTATTGTTCTTATTTTTCTGACAGAATCAGTTACTTATTACCTTTTACTCAACCATATAGATACCAACGCCAAAGAAATTTTATTAGAAGCATGGCGAGGTATTAATGACAAGAGTCAGAGCAATCTAGCTCAAGTAAACGTGTTTAAAGAGCCTGCTTTTTCTTTGTCAGAATTTGCCTTAGGCTTTGCTACAAAAACACTGATGTTTACGGTCCCTGGACTCATTACTGGACTAATAATAAGTAAGATTCCGCGTAGGGTATCTAACAAAATACCAGAATAAATTATAAGAAGCGATTTATCTTTGTGCTTCCAAAAACTTTTAAACCCATTGCAAAAAACAGCTCTTTCCATTGTCATACCGCTTCTTAATGAGGCAGATTCGCTTGCAGAATTACAGGCGTGGATCGATAGCGTCTTAGAAAGTAGCCAATTATCTTACGAGGTTATTTATATAGATGATGGAAGTACCGATTCCAGTTGGGATGCTATCAGTGAGCTTTCGCGAAAGCGAAATGAAAATCAAAATCCTAATCCAATTAAAGGTATTAAGTTTCAAAAGAATTACGGGAAGTCTCAGGCCTTGCACGCAGGTTTTGAACTCGCTCAAGGAACCGTAGTTATTACCATGGATGCAGATCTTCAAGATTCTCCAAATGAGATCCCAGAGTTGTATCAAATGATTACAGAAGGGAACTTTGATCTTGTTAGTGGCTGGAAAAAGAAACGATACGATAGTGTTCTTTCTAAAAACTTACCCAGCAAACTTTTTAATTGGGCAGCCCGCACAACCAGCGGTGTAAAACTCAATGATTTCAATTGCGGCTTAAAAGCCTACAAAAGTGAAGTCGTAAAAAACATAGATGTTCACGGCGAGATGCACCGTTATATTCCAGTTTTGGTCAAAAACGCTGGATACAAAAAGATTACTCAAAAAGAAGTGGTTCATCAAGCACGGAAATACGGCAGTACCAAATTTGGCTATGAACGTTTCATTAATGGCTTTTTAGACTTGATTACCATCGCCTTTATTTCAAAATACGGGAAACGACCTATGCACCTTTTTGGTAGCTTAGGGGTTATTATGTTTTTGATAGGTTTTGTAATTGCAGGCTACGTAGGCAGTTCCAAGCTCTACCGCATGACATACGATCTTCCTTACAGTTTAGTGACAAATAACCCATGGTTTTTTATAGCCTTGACCAGCATGATACTAGGAACCCTTTTTTTTATTGCGGGATTTTTAGGAGAACTCATATTGAGAAATAGCCATCAAGGAACTCGCTATAAAGTGGCAGAAGAAATTTAGTAAGCAGTAGGCAGGCTGATTTACAGCAAGCTGTAAATTGGAGTAGGCAGTCACTACTTCCTACAGCACACAGAAGGCGTATTCCATTTTGCCTACTCAACTATCAATGCCATCTACTGCCTACTCACATTTGTGAGCATAGCAAACAAATGAACCTTCCTACTGCCTACTCTTTTTACTGCCTACTTATTCCTATATTTGTCTAAGAAATAAGATGACCCCACATGAATAAAGACCACATTCTTAAAACGGCACAATCCTGGACTCACGAGCCATTTGATGAGGCTACCATAACACGCACACTAGCCTTAATAACTGCAGATAATGATGAGTTTAAAGAATCATTCTACAAAGATTTGGAGTTCGGTACTGGTGGAATGCGAGGTATTATGGGAGTGGGAACCAACCGGATTAATAAATATACCTTAGGAAAAAACACCCAAGGCCTTTCTAAATATTTAACTGAACAATTCCCTAAGGAACAAGTAAAAGTAGCTATAGCCTACGATTGCCGACACAATTCTAAAGAACTTGCACAAGTAGTCGCAGACGTTTTCAGTGCTAATGGTATTCATGTATATCTTTTTGCAGAGTTGCGCCCTACTCCACTGCTTTCTTACACCGTAAAAGCAAAAGGATGCCATGCAGGAGTTGTATTGACTGCAAGTCATAATCCGCCAGAGTATAATGGTTACAAAGTATACTGGCAAGATGGTGGTCAGTTGGTCCCACCACAGGATCAAGAAATATTAGATAGTATAGGATCCACAGACTTTAGTGACATCAATTTTAATGGAAATCCTAAATTGATAGAATTCCTTACTGAGGAAGATGATAATGCCTTTATAGAAGACAGTATCAAAGCCGGCCGAATAGCTGGTGATATAGATCGATCTCGATTAAAAATTGTTTTTACCAGTCTTCACGGTACGAGTATTACCTTACTACCAGAAACGTTGAAACGTGCGGGTTATACCGATTTACATGTCGTTAAAGAACAAGCTTTTCCAGATGGTGATTTCCCAACGGTTTCATCTCCTAACCCCGAAGAGCCAGAAGCATTAAAAATGGCTGTTGATCTGGCTGATAAAATTCATGCTGATATTGTAATAGGAACAGATCCAGATGGCGACCGTTTAGGTGTTGCCGTGCGAGACAATGATGGTAACATGCTATTGCTTAATGGCAACCAGACCATGATTGCTATGACCGATTTCCTTTTGAAGCAAACCGATTTAAAAACCTTAAAGAATCCATTTATAGGCTCTACAATTGTTTCTACACCTATGATGCACGATTTAGCGCGTTCCTATGACGTAGAATGTAAAGAAGGTCTGACTGGTTTTAAATGGATTGCAAAGATGATTGAAGACTATCCTGGCCAAGACTTTATAGGTGGTGGAGAGGAAAGTTTTGGATATATGGTAGGAGATTTTGTACGTGATAAAGATGCTATTACAGCAGCATTATTAGCTTGTGAGATGTACGCTTTCGCGAAAGCGAATAACTCTACCACTTACAAAGAGTTGATAAAACTCTACCTAACACACGGCTGTTATCAAGAAAAACTCGTTTCCCTTGTTAAAAAAGGAATTTCTGGAGCAGAAGAGATCAAACAAATGATGGTAAATTTAAGGGAAAACCCGCCTGCTCAGATAGGTGGACAAGATGTCACCATTATAGAAGACTATGCTGCCAGTACTCGAATAAACAAGCAATTGAACAAAAATGAACGCATTAATATTCCTAAAGCTAATGTGTTGATCTTCTATCTAGCCGATGGCTCAAAGATTGCAGCACGTCCTAGTGGTACAGAACCAAAAATAAAATTCTATATCTCGGTAAAAACAGCGCTGCATGAAGTAGAAAATTATACTAACGTTCGCGCGCGGTTAGAAGAAAAAATTAAAGGCATTCTTGCCAGTTTTGACATGTAAGCAATGAATTATTTTAAAGAGATTTTACAGTATGCTAAGCCCTATAAGGGCTATGGAATACTCAATATAATTTGCAATGTGTTTTTTGCTTTTTTTGGAGCCTTGAGTTTTATTTCATTGATTCCAATGCTCGATGTTCTTTTTGACAAGACGCAACAAGTCACCACAAAACCAGAGTGGACGGGAATACTTGACCTAATGTCTTATATCAAAGGTTCTTTGGGATTCTATCTCACTAGCGAAATAGGTGACAAAGAAACGGCCTTATTACTGGTCATAGGATTGGTATTGGCCCTTTTCTTTTTGAAAAATTTATTCGGTTATTTAGGAATGTACTTTATTGCGTTTCTGCGCAATGGGGTTTTGAGAGATATTAGAAATGATATGTATTCTAAAATAGTGCATCTTCCCATCGCCTATTTTTCTGAAAAAAGAAAAGGTGATGTAATTGCAAGAACAAGTGCTGATGTACTGCAAGTACAAAACAGCTTTCTATCCATATTGGAACTTATAGTTAAGGAGCCTTTAAATATTCTATTCTCCCTAGCCCTTATGATTGTTATCAGCCCTAAACTGACCATCTTTATGCTTCTATTTTTGCCTGTTTCTGGTTTTTTAATCTCTCGAATAGGTAAGAAACTTAAAAAACGAAGCGATCAAGTTCAAAAAGAACAAGGATATTTCATGTCCCTACTGGAAGAAACTCTGGGTGGCCTTAAGGTCATAAAAGGATTTAATGCTGAAAATAGGTTAGAAGAAAGTTTTCAAAATAGCACCAGTAGGCTTTATAGATTTGCGGTCAAGCTTAACCACAGAAAAGGACTAGCGAGTCCAGTTAGTGAATTTCTCGGGATTTTGGTTATAGGTATTTTACTTTGGTATGGTGGTCGCCTTGTTATTGTAGAACAAGATATTGAAGGGACTACTTTTATAGGGTTTATGTTACTTGCTTATGGAATTTTAACTCCGGCAAAAGCACTGTCAAAAGCCAGTTATCAAGTAAAAGAGGGCGATGCAGCTGCTCAGCGTGTGCTCGAAATACTTCATACTAAAAATGATATTGCAGATCAACAAGGAGCTGTAACTATTCCCGCTTTCGCGAAAGCGATAAACGTCAACAATATCACCTTCTCTTACTTGGAAGAACCCGTACTCAAAAACTTTTCCCTTCATATTAAGAAAGGATCTAGTGTGGCCCTAGTGGGGCAAAGTGGTTCTGGGAAAAGTACTATAGCAAATTTACTTACCAGATTCTATGATGTAGAAAAAGGAAGCATTAGCATAGACGACTTAGATATTAAGGAAGTAACGCTTAAAAGTCTAAGAGATCAAATAGCTATTGTGACCCAAGATTCTATCTTATTCAATGATTCGATTGCTACCAACGTGGCCTTAAGCGACAAAAATGCGTCTGAAGAACAAATTATCGAGGCCTTAAAAATTGCCAATGCTTGGGAATTTGTAAAAGAACTTCCCGAAGGCATTTATACCAATATTGGTGACAGTGGGAATAAACTCAGTGGTGGACAAAAACAGCGCCTTTCTATTGCCCGAGCAGTACTCAAAAATGCCCCAATCCTGATTCTAGATGAAGCTACTAGTGCTCTAGATACCGAAAGTGAACGACTGGTGCAAGATGCCCTAGAGAAAGTGATGAAAAACAGAACTTCTATAATCATTGCCCACCGTCTATCTACTATTCAAAAAGCTGATCATATTGTAGTTATGAAAAAAGGGGAAATCGTAGAGCAAGGAACTCATGCAACTTTAATTGCTCAAGCAGGACTTTACCACAGTTTAGTAGGCATGCAAAGCTTAGGGGCATAAATTTTAGTATATTTATCTGATAAAATTGAAAAACATGAACAAGCTTCTTCTTCTAGTTGTATTTCTAATCGCAGGCACTTCCCTATCAAAGGCTCAAGAGACTGTCGATGTGCTAATGAAAAAGGCACTGAGTGAGGCGGCAGCTTCAGAAAAACACGTACTCGTTAAATTTGAAGCTTCTTGGTGTGGGTGGTGTCACCGCATGAATGAGCAACTAAAAGATCCAAGTGTAGCTTCTTATTTTAAAGAAAATTATGTGATGCTTCCAATCGTTGTTTTTGAAAATGGCAATAACGTATCCTTAGAAAACCCTGGCTCTAGAGAGTTAATAAAGAAATATAAAGGGGCAACGGCTGGACTGCCATTTTGGGTCATTCTTGATGGATCAGGAAATGTGATTACCAACTCTTTTAATGAAAAAGGTGTAAACCTAGGCTGCCCAGCTTCTCAAAAAGAGGTTGTTATTTTTATTGAAAAATTAAAAGCCACCTCTGAGATGAGCAAGGAAGACGAAAAAAATGTGGCCATCGTGTTTACTAAAAAATAATTTCAAAAAAAACTTGCCTTAATAGCTTATTTGACGTTTTAACAGGAAGTATAAAGGTTGGTTTTTTTACTGTAATTAACTGTATCCAACCTGTACTAAGCGCATGTCCTCCAACTGCGTTCCCATTTAAGAGTTCCTAGAAGCAATCTTTTAATCCTACCTTTGTTATATTAACAAATCCTTCTATTTAATGAATTCTATTTTGCACCGATTTGATCTAAAAGAAACTATCGATGTGCCTTCAAAATTCACTTTTCCCTTTCTTTACGAGCCACATCCACTGGCGGTAGAAGCTGTACAACAATTAAAAACCTATCTAGATGGGTTTAAAAATTGGTTTTACGATTTGAATTTAGGACCCAAAAATTACCCGCACCCTCTTGGAAAGATGTTTGGAGTTCTAGTTGTAGAAGATAGCTCCGGAAAATTGGGGCATCTATGGGCTTATTCTGGTGTCATTACTGGAGAACAAAAGGATTCTCTATTTGTTCCTTTAGTATTCAATATGTTCTCAGAGAATAGTAATTATTTCAAAGAAAATTCTCAGCTCGATGTCTGGAATAAAAAAATCACTATCTTAGAAAAGGATGTCCTCTACCTGAAAAATAAAAAACAGCTTCAAAAATTAGAAAAAGAAAACGAGCTGCTGCTCTACAATCAGCGTAAAAAACATTCACAACTTAAAGCTGAGCGTAAAAAACAACGTGAAGAGGCAGTGCATTCTCTAACTGAGAGCGCCTATCAAAAATTACTGGATTTGCATCAAACAAAGGGAATGCATGCCAAGTTTCTTTTAAAGGAATACCAGGTGTTTTTAAATGCGAAGAAGGCTCCGCTAGAAAAAGCTATTGCCATACATGAGGAAGAAATTAAAGAGTATAAAACAGCCCGGAAGGAATTATCCAACAAGCTTCAGAGTTGGATTTTTGAACAGTATCAATTCCTCAATGCAAAGGGAGTTTCTAAAAATGCCCTACACCTTTTTAAAAACATACCGCCCTACTTTCCACCTTCGGGTACTGGCGACTGTGCTGCACCTAAATTGTTGCAATATGCATATCGCAACAATTTAAAACCAGTTGCGATGGCAGAGTTTTGGTATGGAGCATCTCTAAAATCACAAATTAGAAAGCACGGCCATTATTATCCGTCTTGTCGTTCTAAATGTGAACCCATCCTAGAACACATGCTACAAGGTCTGGAGGTGGATGATAACCCTATGTTGATCAATCCTGCTGTAGGGAAAGAACTTTCACTCATTTATGAGGACGATTATATTATGGCAGTAAATAAGCCAGAGGAGTTCCTTTCTGTGCGGGGTAAAACTATAGAAGATTCTGTGGAGTATAGAATGAAGAAGCGTTTTCCTCAAGCTACTGGACCACTTATAGTTCATAGACTGGACATGAGTACTTCTGGAATCTTAGTACTTACAAAATCCTTAGAAGTTCATAAAAAACTACAAGAACAGTTTGAAAACCGCAGCGTTAAAAAGCGGTATGTGGCTTTATTGGAAGGGGAAGTAAAAGAAGATACTGGGTTTATTGATTTGCCTCTACGCGTTGATCTGGATAACCGTCCTTTTCAAATGGTAGATCCTGTGTACGGTAAAAGTGCTCGAACAAAATTTGAGGTTTTGGAGCGTAAAGAGGGAACAACTAGAATTCATTTCTACCCGATTACAGGTCGCACGCATCAGTTGCGTGTTCATGCCTCTCATCCCTTAGGACTGAACTGCCCGATTATAGGCGATGATCTATACGGTTTTAAAAAAGACCGATTGTACTTACATGCAGAGCAACTGGAATTCATACATCCGGTAACTTTAAAACC
>Ga0136655_1000540_pt1 | contig 16994 bp, 15 predicted proteins | sample CPBDNA_2_FD_94863 | JGI IMG/M metagenome (GOLD analysis project Ga0136655, IMG submission 94863) | Freshwater to marine salinity gradient microbial communities from Chesapeake Bay, USA - CPBay_Spr_15_0.8_DNA (version 2) | ecosystem: Environmental > Aquatic > Marine > Coastal | place: USA... | reverse complement strand
TGCCATTGATGAACATCCATAGCTACAAAATCATTGTTTCTTAAATCAATTGCTACACCATATTGAGGAAAGATTGTATATCCGCCATGATATTTTCCCCTCTCAATAACCGTAAGATTACCAAAACCATCTTTAAAATCACCCGCATCTCTATGCATCGCTGTTCTAAAGTTACGATTAATTGTTACTGTGCTAAATGATGTCTTTGGTATTTTTAAAAGCGGTTTAGTATCTGCTCTACTCAATTGTTTATTATGGGCTTCTGGTATTAATTTTTGGAACAATTTATCAATATGCTGAATAAAAGGTAATCCTTCATTATATTTTTCAAAATTCGTGCGAGTGAAATGAGTTAATCTACAAGGTAAATCGGCAAAATTCTTACCACTTTCATAAAATCCAATCGGATTACTAGCTACTTGATTATTTACTTTCATCTTTGATACTCCACTCGATTTTTTAATGATTAGTTGTATTAAATCTTCTTTATTTAATCCGTCTTTTAATTTAATAGATAATTCTTCACATTTAGATATTAATTCAGTTTCATCTAATGGTGATAATGATTCATACATTTCTAATCCTTTAGGGTTTAAATAACCTGTTGACCATTTTTTAGTATCAACAAGTTTACGTTTTCCCCAATATTGACTATTAGTATCTATATGACCCGCCGATGCTCCTCTTCCTCTACTTGCTTTTGCTAAATCTTTATATGAATCCCAACCGATTTTTATTAAATCATCAGGAATAACATTTTTCTTGAATTTTAATAATAAGTGTTTATTACCTTCGTCATCTAATCTATAAACATCCGTGTTTGAATTTACAATAGGATATTTTATATCACTTTCTTCAAACCAATGTCCTTCTTTCGCTTTTATTTCATCATCAGAATATAATTTTTTAACGATTAATACTTTTGGTCGTGGCATAGATCTTTTTATAATCCTATGAAAGAAAAAAATTTAATGAAATTATAAACGAGTTCATAAATTTGATCTCTGTTTGTTTTCATTAAAACAACATATAAGCTTACAGAGAGAGAGAGAAAAGGCTCGCATCTTCGACACACAGAACAGGGATGAATACATCTTTGGATCTCCTTAGCGGGGTCGCTGCCCTCACCCAAGCTCAAGAAATTCTCCATGAACTCGGCGTCCCACGTGATATCAATGCAGATTGGGAAACTTTCAAGGAAGATATTAATGGTAGGTCTGATAAAACAATATTCAGGGGGCATCACCGACCCGAGCCGCGATACAAGGATCCCAATAGCCTACACGGTTATGAAATTTCATGTCAATCACCTGTTACGCTTTTGAGAGCACAGGGTTTCCCAGCTAGTAGTTTTACAAGTGCTATCTTGTGTGACTATGACCCTGTTAGAGAGGCCAATATTATGTTTGAGGTTTATAGGGGGGATGGACAATACTCTTGTCACACAATGAGAATGTCCAAACTTGAGAGATTAATCTCGGAAGATAAAATCATCATAAAAAAAATAATATAACTCTTTAGTATAGATGCCCATTAGAAAAGGTAAAAAAACAAAAAGGAAAATTAAAGAGAAAATGATAGTTCATCAGATTTTTTTTAATATTGGAAAAGGTGAATTAAATGAAATACCGAGATTTTATAAATGTCACAAGAATAATAAATCAAAGTGTCAAAAACAAGGTATTCAGTATAAATTATGGACAAGAAGTATGGTTGAAAAATTATTAGATAGGAAAGAAAATCATAAATACAAAAGGGTTTATTATGATTTTGATCAAGATATTATGCGTATAGATTTTGCGAGATATCTTATCTTATACCGATTTGGTGGAATTTATGTTGATTTAGATATATGTATGATGAATAAATCTATCAAACACTTGTTTAAATTACCTTACTTTTTTGTAAGATGGTCGGATGATCATTTACCTTACAATGCGCTTTTAGGAACTCAAAAAAATAATCCTTTATACAAAGAAATATTAGAACACTGTGAAGAAAGTTATTATGAAAAACTCCAACAACCTATCTATAAAACTTGGAAAGGTAGATTTGTATTTCAAACAACAGGTCACTTTATGTTGCAAAGAGTCTTAAAACGAAATAAAATAACAGATTTTTTAGATATTGTTAAAATTCATGCCAAAGATGGTAGAGTTGTTCAGGGTTCAAACCCTCTTTTTGAAGATACTAGTGCTTCAGTATGGTATGATAAAGCATAAATTTTATTTTTTAAGAATTTGATATAAGAAATATAAAATAATTATTAATACAGCTATTTTAAAACAATAATCACCAAATACTTTTGTATCGATTCCATCTGTATATAAACTTAATGCTTCTTCATAAGTATATTCTTTTTTACCTGTTTCGCTATTCACTTTATTATGAATATCAATTACCCATCTGACTAATGAATCTCTATTTGATAAATGATTATCTATATGATATTTTATTAAATTATGAGAATAATTATGAGCACATTTTGCACAAGGTAATATATGTTGTAAAGATGTATAAAAAGTTTTATAGTTCTTTTTATCTTCTTCACTCGGATTACTAGGATAACCTAAAGAAACATAATGTAAGAATTTCCATCCGTGGGGCCCCCATATACTTGGTTTAATTGATACTTTTGTTGGATTTCCACCGTTGACCATTTATATATAAAATAATATATATAATTTAAAAAGAAAACTCATAATATTTAATAAGAGTTATGTATTGTAATAATTGTGGTAAGAAAGGTCATATGTATAAAGATTGTAAATACCCTGTAACTAGTTGTGGTAATATAATTTTTAGAGATGATTTAAATGAACCTAAGGTATTAATGATTCAGAGAAAAGATTCGCTTTGTTATATTGATTTTGTAAGAGGTAAATATGATAATCGTAATTTATCATATATGCAAACTCTTATAGATAAATGTAGTGTTGGTGAGAAAGATAGATTATTAAATATATCTTTTAAAGAATTATGGAAAGATTTATGGTTACTAGATGATGATTTTATAATGAATGATGATCATTTTAAATGTTTAATAAAATTTAACAAGATTAAAGAAGGTTTTAAAATAGATAATATACTTATTAGTATCAAAATATTAATAGAAAATAGTCAATATAAATATCCTTATAGTGAATGGGAATTTCCTAAAGGAAGACGAAATATGAATGAAAATGATTTTGAATGTGCGAAACGTGAATTCAGGGAAGAAACTAATTATAATAGTAATGATTATGATATTATTAATAATATATCTCCTCTTACAGAAGAATTTTTAGGTGAAAACAATGTAAGATATAAATATATATATTTTATCGGTAAACTTAATAATTATGATAAAGTTTTAATCTTAGATTCTAATAATAATGAACAAATAACTGAAATAAAAGATATCCAATGGCTAACTAAAAATGAGGCATTAAATAAATGTAGAGACTATCATTTCAGCAGAAAAGATTTAATAATAAAAATATTTGACTTTATAGAAATTACAAAAAAAGAAGAATATAGTTTAATCAGTTAAATTATTTATATCTATAATATATTAATATGATTGATTTTTATCTGAAAGATAAATCATTAAATACAGAACGGAAAATAAATGAATGCTATGATTATTATCTTAAAAGAAATTTAGATTATGAAAAAATATATGAATATTATGATAAAATATCAAGAATAAGACCTGAACTTGATAAAGACGATAAGAATATATTTTTTAAAAAGAATGGTTCATTGAAACGGATAGAAACAAATTTTATGAAAGAGTGTTTATTAGAAAGTTTAAAACGATTAGTTAATAATAAATGTAATATAGATATCATAGACGAAGAATCAGAATTAAATGATGATATTATTACTTATATGAAAGGATCCAAATCTAAAGATGATCATTTTTATAATTATCCAGATGTTTATGAAGAAGATATCGCAGATAAATTATATCAAAAAGAAGAATTTAATAGACATATAATTCAGAAAGAAAGTGGAGATATAAAAGATAAATGTGATAATGACTATTTTGAATTAGCACCTCATCAATTATTTTTAAAAAATTTAATGTCTCCGAATACTAATTATTATGGATTATTAATTTTTCATGGCGTTGGTGTAGGGAAATCTTGCAGTGGCATATCAATCGCTGAAAATTTTAGAGATGTCTATGGTAAAGAAGAAAATAAAATTATTATACTTGCTTCTCAAAATATACGTATTGGATGGAAAAATACTATTTTTAATCCGAGTAGAGGCGATAATCAATGTACAGGAGATAGTTATTATTACGATAATGATGATGAAAAAATAGAAATTAATGATAAATACGCAAAAAAACAAATCAAAAAATATTATGAATTATTTGGTTATGCAGCTTTTGCGAATAGTGTTAAAAAAATGTTAAAAAAATATACCAAACATTTAACCGACGAAAAAGATATTTTTAATGAACAAATATCTCTTATAAAGAAAAATTATTCAAATAGAGTATTAATCATTGATGAAGTTCATAATATAAGAAGCGATGAAAATGCAAAAGAAAGCCGTGATACAATACACTATATTGAAATGGTAATTAAATACAGTGATAAATTAAGATTAATCTTATTAACAGCGAATCCTATGTATAATATTAATACTGAAATAGTATGGATATTAAATATGTTATTAATGAATGATAATAAATCCACTATTTCAGAAAAAGATATCTTTAATAATTCAGGTGATTTAATAAATCGTGAATTATTAGAAAGATCATGTAAAGGATATATTTCATATTTAAGAGGTGAAAATCCTGTATCTTTTCCTCTAAGATTATATCCTAATCATAGTCAAAAGAATATAATAGATAATACTAATTCCCCTCTTTTAGATATATTTAATAAAAGAATACAAGATGAAAATAAATTATCATTTTTAACTTTGTATGGTTCATCATTAAAAGGTCATCAAAAAGATATTTATATGAATGAAATAGTTAAATATGAAGGATTAGATAATTTAAAAATTGATATTGAAAATAAATTATTACAATTATCAAATATAGTTTATCCAGGTAGTAGTATTGATTTAAATGATCTTTATGGTGATAATGGTTTAAATAATAGTATGAATATTGTTAAAGATGTTTATAGTTATAAATCTGATATTTTAAGTGAATATGGTGAATATTTTCATAAAGATATTATTGGAGAGTATTCATCAAAAATCGAAAATATTTTAAATATTATTTCTAAATCTGACGGAATTGTATTTATTTATAGTAATTGGATTAAATCTGGTATAATACCTCTTGTATTAGCGTTAGAACAAAATGGATATACTAAATGTGATGGTAAAGAAGTATTAAAAAATAGTAAAAAGTTAAATAAAATATCTTATGAAGGTAAATACAAAGATGAATATGATGATAGTAAGGATTTTATATCTGCGAATTATTTAGTTATTTCTGGTTCAGATTTAAAAAGTAATAATTTAGAAGAAGATTTAAAAATATTAACCTCAAAAGAAAATAGTTTAGGTGAAAAGATTAAAGTTGTTATAGGATCAACGGTAGCAAGTGAAGGTTTAGATTTTAAGAATATCAGGAGTATTCATATTTTAGAACCTTGGCATAATATTAATAAATTAGAACAAGTCATTGGTAGAGGTATACGTAATTGTTCTCATAAAAATTTATATAGCCAAGATAGAAATGTAACTATTTATTTACATACATCTATGACAGATGATATAGAAACTATTGATACATATTTATATAGATATTCTGAATATAAAGCAAAACAAATCGGTGAAATAGAAAATATATTAAAAAAAAATAGTATTGATAAATATTTCTTTGTAAATGGTAATATTTATAATAAAAAAGATATTGATAATATAAAAATAAAACCTGCTTATCGTAATAGTTCTTTAATAACTTATGATAGAAGTGATAAAAAATATTCTAGAGTTTGTTCTTTTTCCGAAATATGTAATTATATGAAAGATGATAAACCAGATGAATCTTATAAAATACCTGATTCTAATAAATATGATACTTATCAAATAAGATATAACTATTTTACTATTGAAATTTATAAAAAAAGAATTCATAATTTATATCTAAAAAGTGTTTGTTATAAGTTAGATGAAATTATAAAAAATTTTGATGAATACAAAGATTATTATTCACAGATATTATATCACGCATTAAGAGAAATGATTTCTGAAAAATATTTATTACATAATCAGAATGGTGATAAAGGATATTTAATAAAATGTGATAAATATTATTTATTTCAACCTTATTATAATAATGATATTTTATTACCTACTTATTACAGAATTAATAGTGGTAAAATGAATCATATTAATTATGAATTTTATGAAAGAGATAAATTAAAAAATATGTTTTTAATGGATACACATGAATTTAGTAGAGAAACTATTTTAGAAACATATGAGAAATTAACGAAATTTAAATACAGTGAAGCTCCAGATAAACATAAATTAAGAAAAGATAAAAATCATGAATTAACTATCTTTGAAATGTTGAAAGTAGATGGAGATAATCTAATTACATTGGGTTATAGATTCGACAGATTAAATATAGATGATAAACTTGTCTTATGCTATGTAGTATTAACAGCATTATTATATGGTGATATTATAGAAGGGATGGATAGTAAAATAATAGATGATTTAATAGTAGTCATCGAAAAATTATTTATTTATTCAGATGGAACTAAATTTTATTATAAGGAAAAGTATGAAGATAGTCTTAAAAAGGATTTGGTAGGATTTTTCTTATTTAATAATGATGAAAAAAAACCACTCTTTTATAATTATAATGATAGAAAAGTAGAACCTTATAATAAAGTTGATGAAATGGATATTGTAAGGATGATAAAAAAATATCAAAAAGATAAAATATTATCACCGAAAGGATCTTGGGGATTTACTACTTATTATAAAAGAATTAAATATAGTGATCCTATATTTACTCATAATGGTATTGTATTAAAAGTAATTAAATCTACAGATAAATTAAAAAAGAGTTATGTTTATCCTAATGGACCAGGTATAGTTATTCAAGATCAAGGGTCATCTGGTGAATGGAATAGTAAAGGAACATTAGAATTTATTAAAAATGAATATCCTGAAATATATGATTCATTCGGTAAAGAAGATAAAAGTTTCTTAGAAAAATGCGGTGAAAAGGGTAGAAAAAGTGAAGGATCAAAAAGATATTTAGTCTGTATGATAGAATGTATCTTAAGAATGCAAGGTAATCTTATACAAAATGATTTAATCTTTGTCAAATATTATTAACGTTTTTTAGATTTATTTTTATATTTACGCTTAAGAGTTTTCTTACGTTTATGAGATTTCTTATGTTTGATATGCTTATGTTTGCTTCGCTTAAGCTTATGTGTTTTACGTGTCCGCTTATGTTTTCTTTTACGTTTACCACCACCCACCGAAGCCTTTGCACCCTCAGGAGCAGCCGCAGCCGCAGCCGCAGGAGCACCCTCAGGAGCAGCCGCAGGAGCACCCTCAGGAGCAGCCGCAGCCGCGGTTGCCATATCAGCTAGATCTAGCAATTCTAAGGCACGTCTATGGTATGCTCTACCTCTCGTTTTAAATTTTTCATCTTCATGACTATATAGAATTTTCGCTACTATAATATATAATTCGACAGCATTAATGAATTTTTCTCGAGCATCAATGAATTCTCCTTGATTATAAAGGGATTTTCCTTGATTATCAAGACTAATAGCAGCAGTTGCCGTTTCCCTCAGGTTTGCCCGCTCATCTCCACTAACCGCAGCTGAAGAAGCAGCCGGAGTCGGGGCCGGATCAGCAGCAGCAGCCGCCGGAGCCGGATCCTGAGCCCGAGCCGCAGCCGGAGCCTCAGCCAAATCAAGCATAACTAATTCTGTTCCATCCGACAGCTTGACTTTTTTTCCATTTCCTTTCACTAGTTTATGACATTTAGTAGGTATATCTTTTAAAATATGCCCTTTTAAGAGTTTTTCCGCAGCATCTATGCGGCGTTTATGAAATGTTTTGTCCCTGATTGCTTTTAAACAATTATTATACAAATTTATGAGAGCCAGACAGGGCATAGGTTGTTTCCTTTTTAATTCTAATAATGATTTTTCATGTGTAGCTGTTATCCCATCGCGGGCTGCGTTGGCATAATCATCTAAAATTCCTGCTATATCATTTTGCGGTATCTGTTGTATAGTCGACTCCAATGCTCCTCGCATCCTTACTTCTTCTTTAGTTAACGCTCTTTCCATTTTATAATATATAAAATAAAAAAAATTTGATTTAAATATAAATATAATTTTAAGAATGCAATGTAATCTTATACAAAATGATTTAATCTCTGTTAAATATTATTAACGTCTTTTAGTTTTCTTTTTATTGCGTTTCCTTTTCTGTTTTTTAGATTGCTTATATTTTCTACGGATTTTAGATTTCTTTTTTTTTCTATATTTGCCGCCACCAGATATATCAATGTCTCTTAATGTTTCTTCTGCTTCCAATGTTTCTTTATCTTTTGGTGGATATGTAAGATTTATAAAATAGTTTTTATTTATTTCTTTTATATATTCAACTATTTTAATTAATAAATTGATATCAAAACTTATAAATAAATCACTATTTTTAAAAACTTTGGCAAGAGATAAAAACTGCCTGACTTCATATAAATCCCTGTATATTTGTTCTTCACTTGGTTCTAGACCATCTTCCCATCCAATGGACACCGAATAATCATCTTTAAATATTTTCCCACTCTGAAGCTTGAAATATTTACCATGTTTTTTTCTGCATATGAATTAGGAATTGGCCATACTTTTCCAATAATTAGTCTATGTCGATAATCAAAATATCTCGTTTGCTGAATCTTATTAACTCTTATTATACCATCCATAAATAATCCTCTATCATCATTATTATATATATAACTTCTTCCAATTTTTGGCGTTTCACGACCTTCCATATATTATAAAATATTATATAAAATTTGATTTAAATATAAATATAATCTTTCATTATAAAGATGAGTGATTATCAAAAAGAAATATTATTTACAACAAGTATTCAATTAAATTCTAATGAATGTAGTCGTTGTAAAAATATTGATGGATTAATTAAATATAAACTAAAAAAAGAACATGAAAAACTATGTAATAAACATGGTTATGTATTAGAAAATACATTAAAAGTAGTGAAACGTTCAATCGGTAAAGTAGTTACACACGATAATCAGAGCATGATTGAATATAATATTACAATGAAATTAAATGTTATTTACCCTTGTGAAAAAGATATCTTTGCTGTTAAAATTGATAATATTACTAAAATGGGTGTAATTGGTTATTTAGATGTTTCAGAAGATAAATATAATATTGAAAATTCACCTATCTTATTTATAATTCCTTCAGGATATATTGAAGATATAGAATCATTAAAAAAAGATATGAAAATTGAAGTTGAAGTTTTACAAAGTCGAATTAAATATAAATCGAAACAAATACAAGTTGTTGGAAAACTGAGTAATTAAAGTATTAAGTAAATAAATCTAGTAAGTAAAAATATTAATATAATTTTATCTCAATATATAAATATGGAAAAAAGAAAATATTTATATTATCATTTAAAAGATATAGATAAAAATAAAAACAATCTTATCTATAATTATATCATTGATAATAAGATAGATCATAATGAAAATAATAATGGTTTATTATTAAATTTATCTCAATTATCAGAAATTCATATTGATGAATTATATAAATTATACAATCTGAAAGAAAAATATATAGATTATGAATTTTCACAATTTCAAAACGTAAAACCTGAAAAGAAAAAGGAAAAGAAGAAATTTTATAAAAAATATGAATTAAATAAATTAGAAAAATTAATACTCTCTTATAGTTAGGATTTTTTGTTAATTAATAAATTTGATTTAAAAATACATTGATAATATAGATTATAAGATGATTTCAGATTTACTCAAAGATTTAAACGTAGATTGTAAATTTACAAATGATATTAAAGAATCTAAATATATTGAGAATACAAAAAATAATACTTCTATGAATACTACTACTGCGATTACTACTACTAAACAAAGTTATTATCCAACATTTATTAAATGTATCATTTCAGAGTTTGATCCTATATATGGTTCATTAAGTGAAGAAGAAAAGAAATTATATTTCTCAAAAAAGATTATGGAAATTTGTTCAGAAATAGATGAAAAGGAAGAATATTTTAAAAATTATAAATTTCATAAGTCATTAAAATCTCATAGTGTTCAACAGGGATTACAATTATTTGATAAACGTATCAATCATATTTCAAGTTTATATTATCTGAATGAATATTATAAAAGACATTTTGTCATTGTTTATGAAAATATAGCTTATACGACATGTATTAAAAATTATCCTAAGATTTATTTAAGATTTGATAATCATAAGGTAAAAGTAATAAATGGCTGTGATTTTCCAGAAATGAATATTAAAAACTTATTTGAAAAATCTAAAATCGTTGATGATGTAAAGAGAGATATTAAGGGTATTTATAATGCTTATCTAGAAGCGATCGGTAAATATAAATTAGATGATTTAAAAAAGATAGCTTTAGAGTGTAATATTGATTTAAAAGATGGTCAAAAAAATAAAACAAAGGGTGTATTATATGATAGTATAAATCTTTATAAGTTAGATTGATGTTTTTTGCCATGTTAGTTTTTCCATTTTAGTGTGTCCTTTAATTCTCTGATTTCCGCATTCATCTTCTTTAAATCGGCATTTAATTTATCTTTTTCGGCAATTTCATATTCTGTTGCCTCTTTTTTTATTATTTTGTCAATTAGTTCTCCTAATCTCACATTTCCTTCCTCTTTTTTTTTAATTTTTGAATATATTAGTTCCCTATTTTGTATTAGTTCATTATCTAAACTAATTCCAGTACCCGCCCTTGCTCTCTCCATGGTCGTTTTAGGTTCTACACCCATTCCCTCTGATTCTACACCCATACTCTCTGGTTCTACATCCATGCTCTCTGGTTCTACACCCATACTCCCTGATTCTACACCCATACTCTCTGGTTCTGGTTCGTCACAATTCTCATCTGTAATTCCCTTATTCAGATAATCAAGAAGCTCGTTATTAATGACTGTGAATTCCGAAGAGTTATCACTATATGCTGTGTGCGTGTTAATACCGAAGATAATTGGAACTTCATAATTTCCATTATCAAAGCCTGTGTACTCAGGGATTCTCATTAACCTCGATACCTTCACCTTGTCCCTGGGAGGCGATAGTTTTATTACAGTTGGAACATATTTATCTTCTAATCCTTGAAGCTGTTCAGAATGGAAACTCCACTTGAATATGTTACCCTCTGGTGGTGAAGAACCACCGACATCGTCCTCAGTGAGTTGTTGACCAATATTCTTTTTTATCTCTTTGTTTTTATTATCGAAATAAAATCTATATTTTCCTCCATGATTCACTACATAAAGTATACATTCTCGCAATGAATTCAAGCGAAAATATTTTTTTTTATATAAATGAAACTTTTGTATGATTTTACCTAAATCACCTTTAACTCTCCTAGAAGAAGCATAAGCAGTAGCACCAGCACCAACAGCAGTACCGATTGCGGCGGCGGCGACCACCGGCAAAGCACCACCTTTTTGCGATGCATATTTATTAGTAGCTTTAGATTTTCTATTTTTTAATCGTTTTGTCTTTTTATTTCTCCCTTTGTCTCGTCTCTTTTTGGTCTTGTATTTATTATTTTTGCGACTTTTAGCCATTTATAACATTGTAAATATTTTTTTTATTTTAAATTTGATTATTTTTTTTCATTTATTTAAAAAATATAAGTATATCTAATAATATAAATGAATATATTAACTACGAATAGAAAAGGTGGACCTTATGAATCTATCAAAGAATTTTTAAGAAAATCATTAGTAAATTCAGAATATGAATTAGAATGGATATATGGATCTCATCCTAGAAATAGTTTAAAAAAAGAAGAATTTTTAAGAGTTTTAAATTTCTGTAGACAAAATTATAAATTTGCTGGAGAAAGTAGTAATCTAGATATAAGATCACAATATGTCAGATTAGATAAAAGTGGTTTAAGTAGTATCAGATGTAGTATTTCGGGTGTTCAGAATATTAAGAAATACTGTAAAACAAATTCAATAGTAGATATTCCTACAGTAACATTTATGAAAAAAGTATCAAATAAAGATGATAAAAATCCATCATTAAGTTTTAATCAGATAGTAAATACAGATTATAATTTCAGAATAAATCTTAAAAAAGAAATTATTTTAAACGATGATGATAAAGATTTAATAAAGTTTAAAGATGAGTTAAAGGATTCATTAAAATATTATCGTTATAAAAAGAGATTTTCATTCAAGACAAATGATAATTTATTTAGAATTGATATTACAGCCGTGAAATCTAACTCTTATAATCCTAAACGTAAAACATATAACTTAGCAAAGAATTTAGTTGATTCTAGGATTCTTACAGGTAAAGAAGTTTATGAATTAGAGATTGAATATATAGGAAATATAAAAATAAATGGTGAATATCCGATAGTAGATTTTTCTAAACGAGTTTTTAGTGATTGGTCAAAACAAACAATGAGCGATGAAGATTATGAGGCTCAGATTGCTTTAATAACAAAAGTGGATGAAAGTATGGGGTTTTCACCTGAGGGTTCAAATCATTATTTAGGTGATCTTAATGATGGTTATGGATTTTTAAGTGAATATGAATCGATAGATCCAGAAGAACCTATACATGAAGAAGTTGTAGTAGAACCCAAAAATACTATGAATACACCTTGGACTAAAGCAGCTGCTTTAAAAGGGGATCCTATGAATTTAATTTATATGACTCATTGGCATTATGATAAGAATTGGTTTTTATTTTGGTTGATTAAAGAAAATGATAAAGAAGTCTTATTTGATGGTGTCCAAGAAAATTACACTGCTGATTATGAAGGAGCTCCTCTAAATACAAATTATATAAAATATGTAATATATCCACCTGTTTCAGAAGAAGATAATATTAAAATAGAAGAATACAATGAAATATATAAAAAACGATTAAGTGAAGGTTTTGATGGTGTATTTTATGTTCCTTTTGATTTTATGTATGGTTTAGAAGGAAAAAAAGATGAATTAAAAGCAAGTGCTAAAAAATTACCTTCATGGGCTCCAAAACAAGAGAATAGTTTAACAAAAGATAAACGATTTATAGAATGTATAGAATTTAAATTAAATGAATTAATTGGATTATTATTAAGCGAAATTCAATGTAATAAGTTATTAGTAAGTAATCGAAAATGTGAAAGTATTTTAAAAGATTATAAAAATTTAACTGAACAGAATTCTGAATATATAAAATTTTTAGGTCCTCAACCAGTATCTATGGGTTTAGAGATGTTAAATCCGGATAATCCTCATAATATCTTAAAAGGATATGTTGTAACTGAAAAAGCAGATGGTATTCGTGCTGAATTATATATAGATTTAGATAGCGATGGTTATTTAATTACCCAGAAAAAAGAAATAATATATACAGGATTAAAATTTAATAATTATAAGAATACTATTCTTGATGGTGAATATATTACAAAAGATAGAGATGGTAAAGATATCAAATTATTTATGATATTTGATATTTACTATATGGATGGTGGCGATTATGCTTCTCATCCATATACATATCCTTGGTTAAATAAGAAAGATATACCAAGTCGTAGTATTATCTTAAATGATTTTCAGAATAAAGTTCATATTCATCCTAGTATTATAAGAGATATTAGAGATGGTATTTATAATTTAAGATGGAGTAAAGATGATAAAGAAATTAGAATGAAAGATACAATAAGAATAGGTTATAAGAGATATTATGAAGGCCCTAAGAAATTAATAGCCGATAAAGAAAATCCTTCCCTATACAAGAATTTAGGAGGGATTGGTAAATATTGTAAGAAGATCCTAGATTTAGATAAGAAAGATAATTATGAATATAATATTGATGGTTTAATATTTATGCCTATGAATTACTCTGTATCAAGTGATAGTGAATCGGTTGTTGTAGATAATATTGGTATAACATGGTATCAGAATTATAAATGGAAACCACCTGAAGAAAATACAATTGATTTTAGAATAGAATTTGTAAAAGAAGAAAATAATAAAAATAAGATAACCAGTTTTACTAGACATAATAAAGTCATAAAATGTCAACAAGTTAAATTATATGTTGGTTATGATATAAGTAAAGATATTACTACAGACTTTACATGGAAAGTAATGGGATATCATAACAAGAAACAAAATGAAATATTATTTAATCCCCCTACAGAAAAAGATAGTATTCATCTTTGTAATATTCCTTTAACAAATGATAAATTAATATGTGTAAAAGATAAAACTATTCTTCAAGATAGAGGTATTTATGAAATGAGATATGAACCTAATAATCCATTTGGTTATCAATGGATACCTTTAAGAGTCAGAGATGATAAAACAAGGCCGAATGCAAGTTCAACAGGGGATAATGTATGGAGAACTATTCAGTGTCCAGTTTTAGAGAAATATATTACAGGTAAAGATTTAACTGAAATAGATTTTAAGGATGAAAAAGAAGAGAGTGATTATTATATTGAAGATACTGAATCAGATGCCGATATTTCATTAAGAGAATTTCATAATTATATCAAAGATAAACTTATTCGTAGTATTACATCATTAGGTAATAAAAATATATCCATTCTTGATACGAGTATAGGAAGAGGAGGTGATTTAAATAAATATTTGAGAAGTGAAAATAAGATAGACTTCTTATTAGGATTAGATATTTCAGGTGATATTAATAAATGTGCGAAAAGATATTATCTTAAAAACGAGAAAACAAAAGCATTATTTGTACAATATGATACTAGTAAATCTATTAAAGGTGGTGAAGGATGTGTTGGTGATCATATAGAAAGGAATAAATTATTAATAGATATCTTATATGATAGACAAAGGGCATTACCAAAGGAGTTAAGACCATTAGTTCCTAAATTTAAGGGTTTATGTAAAAAGGGATTTGATATTATATCATCTCAGTTTTCTATTCATTATTATTTTAAAGATGAATTAACTTTAAGAACTTATATACAAAATATATCTGAAAATATTAAAAAAGGAGGATATTTTATAGGTACTTGTTATGATGGTATGAAAGTCTTTCAAATGTTAGATAAAACAGGGGGTCATTTAGAAATGATAGATGAATTTAATAATAAAGTATATAGCATTACTAAAAAATATGATTTAGATGATTTTAATTATAGTAAAGATAATATAGAAAAACTCTTTGGTCAAAAAATAGATGTTTATATGAATAGTATCGGTCAAACTATTACTGAATATTTAGTAAATTTTGAACTATTCATTGAAACGATGAAAGAATATGATTTAGTATTAGCTAAACCTGATGTGAAAAAAGATTTTAAGGGTTTCTTTGATAATAAAGATTTATCATATACAGATGGTTTAGGTGGTTTTGAAAAGATGATAGATAATCTAGAAGGTTTATATTCTAAAGATTTATCATTGAAACAATTCTTTCCTGAAGCATTTGGCTTATTAAAAGAAAAGAATAAATTATTAAGGGATTTAAGTAGTTTAAATAATTGGTTTATCTTTCAAAAGGTATAAATTATTCTCTTTCTCTTATTATCTTTCTCGCAGCCATAGATTAAAAGCCCATTTTTCACCTTTAATAACCGGTAATCCAGCATGTCTTGATTTCTTGTTTAATGAACCATCATCATTTAAATTATTAAAAACAACCATTTTACCCATTTTAGGTTCTACTATAACTGTTTCATTGTATTCATTTAATGAATCAAATCCCGTCCCCCCCCCTTCTATAACATCATTAAGATAAACTAATACAGTTCTTAAACGATTACCTCTTTCACCACAAAAATTTTTATATTTTTCAGTTTCATTCATATCATATGCATCATAATGATATTTATATTCTTCATTTTCATTGTAATGAATTACCTGAAAATTTTCAAAGTGTCTGTAATTACAACCTATCTTTTTAGCTATCTTTTTAGCTATTTTTAAAGTTTCTGGATAAGTATTGTGTGCCATCCAATAGCTACTATTTGTTCTTCCTTTATATTTTCCTGGTTCTAACTCTTTTTCATTGTCCATTTTACTGACACCTGCTAATTTAAGATTATTTTTAGATACTTTTATTATAAATTTACATTCTTTTTCTGATAAGAAATTATCAATTGTATAAATATAGGGATCATTACAAAGAGTATTCATCGGGACATTCATTATAAAATTTAAATATTATATTTTTTAAATTTTTAACTTATTCTATTTTACTTGAGATTTCATATAAATAGAATTTATAATTTGGCATTTGTTTCCCATTAGGGAAAATATAGTTCCTATATAATTATCATTATCTATTTTGTCAATACGAACATTTTTATGTTGAATAGTTCCTTCCGATCTTCCACCCATATTTACATTTATAGGTTTCATTATAACATAATCACCTACATTATAGGTTATTTTGAGGTGATTCCATCGTGGTTTTATTTTTATGCATTGATGCGCGTCCTTTTCTACTTCTTTTTCCACGTTTTTTATTATTTATTTTTCTGGTTTTGTTTCTTTTACCCATTTATATAATAAAATTAGAATAAAATTCATCATATTATTAATTTAAAAACAAATTAAATATATTTTTTATGAAACATTTAATAAGTTGTTCAAAGAGTAATTATACTATAAAAAAACGAGATTTATATATTTTAGAATACCTGAGAAATGAATTAAACTCTACGAAATCTAAAATAGACCGATATTATACTGAATGGGAAAGTGTTAAAAAGATTATTCATGATTATGAATATGTTTATTA
>Ga0136655_1000539_pt1 | contig 17023 bp, 25 predicted proteins | sample CPBDNA_2_FD_94863 | JGI IMG/M metagenome (GOLD analysis project Ga0136655, IMG submission 94863) | Freshwater to marine salinity gradient microbial communities from Chesapeake Bay, USA - CPBay_Spr_15_0.8_DNA (version 2) | ecosystem: Environmental > Aquatic > Marine > Coastal | place: USA... | reverse complement strand
TCTGTGTAGAGCCGTTCCTTAGCCTGTTCGAGATTGTTGAACGTGCTGGCGTCGTTGTCGATCAAAGGCAGGGGAACGCCCAGCGCAGCCGCGACATATTTGGCGGTCTCGCGCATGGTGTTTGAAAAGTCCATATCTCGCGCGGTTTGTGAAAGCGCCTGCCATTCGGCATCATCGGCCAGCATGGGGATTTCGCCAGCGTTGTCTGCGCCTTGCATTTTTGATTTGAAATACTCCCGCATACGCGCAACCATTTCGCCCGACGGATATCCGCCTTTGAACCGGATCAAGCCGGACGGGCGCGCGCTGTTTTTAAGCAGTGAATAGTTCCATCTCATACCGGCGTTGTGCGTATCGCCAGCGATAGCAGCGGCCATGAGCGGGGATTGCCCGCGCCAGTAGTCGCCGGGGTTGTACGTCTTGACGAATAGCATGTCAGACGCGCCGGTGATCTGGTCCACGTCGAACGTCGTCTTGCGGTTGTTGATCTCGTAGATGTATTGCCGGGGGATGCCGGACGGCCCCGGAATGATCCCAATATTGAGCGGCAATAGCGGCCATATTTCCGCTGGCTGACGGGGGTTGTCGGCTGTCGCTGCCATTTCACCCATTAGCATTCTGTTGACCAGCATTTCAGTCAGCCATGACTGATAAGTCGCGCCGGGGTGCGGGTTCGCCAGCAAGTCTAAGACTGGGTGCTGCTCTACGGCCTCATCGCCATTGTATAATTCGATTTGAATTGACGCCGCGCCTCTTACGATCTCGTTTACCGCTCGATAGACGATCACGTTAAGCTGATAGCCTTCGGTAATGTATGACTGCGCTTTATCTTTGCGCGCCCATGAAGGCCCTCCGCCAATCATTAATGCGCTTCCAGCCGGATGCGCTTTTTCTTCTATTTGTTTTTTAAAAGGCCATACCGCCATTAGAGCACTCCGAATATTTGTCCTGTACCGCCGCCAATCATTGGCTGCAACGCATAGCGCACGGCGTCCCATCCGTGATTATGGGCGTCAATTATTTTAGACGTTACGTCGCCATTGTCGTTCACCTTGTAGCTGTACAATCGGCTTTCTCGCTGCATATTAGCACAATCTGGGTGAATTACTATACTTCGGAATGACCGCAAAAAAGCAACGCCATCTTCGACGCTTCCGGGCCATTTTGATACGGCTTTTGCGCGCGGCAATCCGTGCCGCGTTAGATGGCTTATGCTTTCCGGCCTAGCGTTGTCCCATCGGCTTATTTCTTGATCAAAGCCCGGGATCTGTCCGATAACAAAAGACGCGGTGTCGTCCAGTTCCAGCCCGGTGCGGTATGCTTCCCGATATATGTAGATGTCTTGATCATTTAGCCATACCTCGACGGCTGAGGTTGGGTCTTGTGAAAATCCAAAGTCACCTCCGAAAAATGGCCCGCGCCATGCTGTCTCTAGCGAATTAGGTGTAAAGTCTCGTATTTCTATTTTACCACCAAATACTTGGGCGTCGCTATTCTGGCGGTATGCGCCTTCCCATATCCATGCGTATGTTGCTGGGTCTAGGCGCTGCTGCTCGCGCCTCCTGAGCGCGTCTAGTCCTTCGGGAAAGAACGGGTTGTCCTTCCACTGCACCTCTGATGCCAGCATGTCGGCGGGCGGGTTCTGGCGAAACCGCTTGTCCACTGGGCTACCTTCCTCGCGCGGGTTCCAGATCGCCCATATTTCGGATTTGGGCTGTCGAAATACGGTTGCCTCGAGGGCAAGCCATGAAGGTTCTGGCACGTCCTCGGCTTCTTCGATTATGGTCAGGTCGATCTTGGCAAGCGACTTGATGCTTTGTTCATTGCGGCGCAATCCACGGAATAGAAACTCGGTTCCGTTCTTACCTCGGATGTAATCAACGCCCACGTCGTAATGTGCTTCTAGCCACGGCTGCGATGATATGGCGGCTTTTAGCTCGGCGTGGAAACTTTCCTTAATGCTGGCTTGAAACTCTCGGGTGCAGAGAATGCGCAGGGGTTCGGCGTATCCCCATATAGCGGCCATGAGCGCGGCGGTGAATGATTTGCCTGATCCTCGCCCGCCCCATAGCGCCCGATACTGTGCCGATCCGCGCTGGGGTGACATGACAGGTACTAGTTTGGGTGGCAGGTCAATCGTTGCTGGTTTTTGCATCGGCGGCGCGTATGATAATTTCTTTGGGCGTCATGCTGCCATCCGGGCTGGTAAAGCGCTGGTCGATCTTGTCGGATTGATCAAGCACTTGCTTGCCAAGCCAGATCAACATTGTTGGGTTGAGGTTGTCCGTTGCTGACTTCCACTGTGATCGGCGCAATGACATGCGGCCTTCGTCTTGGTGCTTTTTATATAACTCGGAAAAACCGGGTTCTCCTGCTTTTTTCAAGGCTACGTTTAGCGTTTTGTCTGTAACCCCAAAGATGTTGCAGATTTCGACCTGCGTGCATTGAATGCGGATCATGTTAATCAGCTTGGCGAGGTCATCTGCTGATAACTCAAACGGTGGCCTGCCGCCCTGATTGCCTTCATGCTTTCCCATTGAATGATCCTGTTATTCTGCTGCTAAATTTGGAGCGTGTAGGTCAGTGTTGCACTGCCGCTGTTCTGGCTGGTCGCCAGTCATCGCCTGCTTTACACGCTTGGGGTATGGTTTCGCTAGTGGTGCTATCTGTGCAGCCATGTCTTTGTCTAGTGGCATGAGGTATTTGTGTTTGTCTCCCGCTGGCACTTTCTCAACCGAAGGATCGGAATGCTTGAGGCTGGGATATGAAGTCCTAAGCGCCTTTGCGTGCCAGATTTTTCCTTTATATCGAAGAGATGGAACACCCTTCATGCTGCCGACATAAATCCAGTTTCCAGCCTGATATACGCCTCCGTGGTGGCCTTGCGCTTGATCGGCATAACTTACAATAAGCCTCAAGCCAGGCTGAGATTTTGAAAGAAACATCAAAGCCAATCGAACTATGCGCGAAACAGCATTTTTATGGTCAGGCTTAAGGGCAATGCGCGTCAACTCAATGCATTCATTGATGGTAAGGCCATATGGGCTTCCGATCTGAGGGTTTGCGCCGTGGCCAAACACAACAACCCCTATAAATTTTCCATGCTCCCAAGCGCCAACAGCTACTCTTTTTTGCAATGAAGATGGCAAACACCCGCTGTAATGCCAGTTAACGCAGGCATATTTCGCCGCCTCATGTGTGGCCCAGTCTATGCGCAGATCAGCCTTGCCCATGTTGCCTCAAATCCCATTCAGCGGCACAGTTTGGGCATGTTACCATTTTTGGTGATAGTTCGTCCAGCTTGCCTTGATCATCTTCTGTTCCGGGTGCGAAATCAGGCTCATCAAAAAGCTGCGCCATTTCTTCAACACCAAAGCCCGTCAGCGATAGGTCAAAATCCAAATCGCCCAACTCGCCCAATTCAATCTTGAGCATGTCATCATCCCACCCGGCGTTAAGCGCCAGCTTGTTGTCTGCGATGACGTATGCTTTCTTTTGCGCGTCGGTCCATCCCTCGGCAATCATGCAAGGCACGTCGATGATGCCCAGCTTTTGCGCTGCCATGATCCGGCCATGCCCAGCGATTAGACCGCCGTCAGGGTCGATCAGGACCGGGACCGTCCATCCCCACTCTTTGATGCTTGCTGCGATCTGCCCCACCTGCTCATCGCTGTGTGTGCGGCTGTTGCGAGCATATGGGATCAGGTCGGCAACCTTGCGGCGTTCCACTTTATCGGCGGGCCATTGTGTTTTGTCATTTGTCATTGCGTCGCTTCGCTTTCTTTTTTCTTTGTCCAGTGGACAACGCCTTTGATATTTTTCTTGATGACGGTGCCTCGGTTGACGTCTCGGCTTAGCACGCATCGCACTGTCCACGCTGTGTGGTTTGTGGCTTGCACGATCTGCGATGTTGTGAGGAATTTGCCTGTGATAACTGCGCGGATTTCTTCTGTTGCGCCTGTTCGCTTTCCGCCTTTTCCGCTGTTCAGGATTATCGCTTTGTTGCGTTCTCTGATTTTGGCTGCGTCTGCCATCATTGCTGCGCGCCGTGATTCGGCTGTTGGGTGTTCTGCCAGAAATTTTTGGACGTTCATTTCTCACCTCCGATCAGTTTTTTGATGTCGCGGCGGGTGTCGTTGCATGGGATCAGGATGTGCGCTGTGTTTATCAGCCACTTGATTGCCTCGGGCCATCCATCGCCGCTCAGTTTGTGTGGTGCGTGGTGCTGCGCCCACATGAGGGCATCCAGCCGATCTGCAAAGCGTAGCCACAGTACGTTTGCGTTCATCAGTTCCGGTTGCTGGCCCCAGATGTCGGCGCGTGCTTTGGTTTCCAGCACTTGCATCAGGGCGTAGGTTTCTGGGTGCTTTGCTTTTGTCAGTCCTGAGATGTCACCGACAACTGCCTCGCCATCGTCGTGGGTGAGTGCGGCCCGTAGGAGGGCCGCTGTTGGGTTTGGGTGCAGCATTAGCAGGATGCGGGCAACGCGGCCCTGGTGGGCGTCTAGCGTGTCCACGGTGGTGGCGAGGTCTGGGTTGCTATGCCACCGGCGTACCATGCCTGCGCGGAAGGCTTTGAGCAGCTTGCCCGGTTTTCTGGCTGGTGTTATGGGTTGATTTGTCATTGTTGGCATTCTCCAGATGCTGATGATGTAGGCGAGGTTGAGCGGCTGCATCACCGTTCCCTCGCCAATCTTTTACAATCAGAGAAATCAGATTGCAAGAAATATCCCAGAGAAAACAGGTTGGTTTTGGGCAGCAGTCCCTAGTCCCTAATTTTAAAAACCCAGTGCCAGCCGCCAGCTAAACTGTGTGAACTGTGTGAACTGTAAAACACAAAACACAAGTTTATATTCTTTCTTACTATTAATTACTTTTATTAGGGACTAAAGGGACTAAAGAAGTAAGTAGTTGAAATTCAAAAGAAAAAACGGTCCCTATGGGTTTTAATTATAGGGACCGCATTAGGGACTTTGCCTTGTTTTTAAGGACTAAAACGGCACATCTGCAAATTCGTCGCTTGGCGCATAAAATTCACGAACCCGGTTTTTTGCCTCGTCGTCTGAAATCTTTCTCGATTTTACCCAAACATAATGTTTAGTCCCTAAAACTCTGAACACTTTAGTCCCCACTGGTTGGTAGCCCATTTCGCGCAAAAGCTGCCCCAGAAGCCGCTTTGATGTTGGCAATTCAGCCCCCTCTGCCAACATCGCCTGCGCTTTCAATTCCGTCACGCAAATGATGTCATTGGACAAGATCGGCGAGCCGTGATCGGTTATCAGTTCGCGCACGGTGTTTTCCTCATCTGACCGGTTGGCTTCGATCATCTCGTCAAACCCGCCCGTTCGAGGTGCGCGCCCCTTGTGATCGAAATCAGCCGAAATATCATAGTCTGTCAGGAACCGCGCCATTGCGTCAGGCCGTCGATTTACGCAACCATCAAACAGCCGCTTGAAATAATCTGACAGGCCTTGTGCGCCACCATGGTCGGCCTCAAGATCCTCCTTCGTGTGATGGGCAGAGAACAACACGCAGAACCGCCTGTCCCCATCGCTGACCGGAATAGCGTCTTGGTGGTTGGTCAGCATCAGGTATGAACAAAAATTGGGCGCGGCGCTGTATGACGTTTTTCCCTTGGGATTGATCGCCAACAGATCGTTTGTGATTGCGGGCTTCATAACGTCCATGATGGCCCACTTGTTTTGCCCAGCAAGGCGAATTTCCTCAATACAGCCGATAATGCCGCCGACGGCCCAATCGTTGAAATCGCCCTTTAGGCTCGACGGCGAGACATCTTTGCTATTCTGTGACCCGATCAGGCGTTGCAGGATATTGAATAAAAGGGTTTTGCCCGACCCTTGAATACCCCAGATCAACAGCGCCCAGTTCACGCGCTGGCCGGGGTTTTGATAGACGTGCGCCATCCAGTCCAAAATGAGCGTCTGGTGCGCTTTGTCGGGGAACGTCCAAGCAATATGCGATAGAAACAGATCAACTACGCCCTGCCCGTCGGCGTCGAGCGTTTCGCACGGTGTCACACCGCCGCGTCGATACGTGTTGAGCGCATCAAATCCGTTGCGCTCACAAAAGCGTTCTGACGTGTCGGGCATAAAGAAAAGCCGATCAACAGTCGGGATTATAACGTGGTTTAGCGCGAAATCTGACGGGCGTATTTCGGCGGCACGTGGTTCGCTTTCCCCTGCGAATTTCGCGTCAAAGCCCCGACCGTCAATCGCAAGCGCCGGGTTTGATGCGTCAATGAAAACATTGTCGGCAGTATAATAGCACCAATTTTCCAGCCATTCGGGCGCGTCTGTTTTCTCAGTCGCGCCGTCATTGTCAGCACCCGCACCAGTTTTTGCGGGTTTGAACGACGCTTTTACCTCGCGCAACCCCATGCCCGCGGCCTTGGCAAAAACTTCATGGGCGATGGTCGCAAGCATGGACCTGATGTCAGGCGGCATTTGTACCGCGCTCATTGCAACAATGCGTTTTTTGAAAGCCGCATATTCAGCCATTGTGCTAATCGCGCCCGCCTGATCCTCAAGCGATTGCGCTACATCGCCGCCGGGCGACACGGCAACCGCTCCGCCTGTCAGACCACCTGCAGCCTTGATCACCGACGCCATTGTTACGGGCGAGGCGCTGCCGCCGAATGAGCGCCATTTTTTTGGCAACTCGGTGGGTTTATAACGATCAGCGTCAACGGCGCACCAAGCGTCCCAGATGGCCAAGCCTGCATCTGAACCTTCGTATTGGTGATGCAGCGCCATGCCAACGCGAAACCACTCATTATAGTCGCACGCCTCTGCTGGATAGTTCTCAAGAAGCGTGGCAACGTCGTCACCTGTGATGTCGAGGGGCTGCGATACCACAACTAAATCCAGATCGAAAACATCTGTTTCAGGCTGTGCTTTGATGATCAGGCCCATTTTATCAACGTCCAGCGCACCCGATCCGCCTTGCGCTGACCATGGATCGACGCCGACCTGATGCGAAGCGAGAAACATTCCTTGCGACACCGTATAGGAACACGGGTCCGCTGGCCCAAGATCAAGCGCATCAACAACGCTATTCACAATCGCGCTATATTCGGGCGCGCTAACCGTGCGCGACAAGGGAAACATGATGCGAACGCGAGGGCTTTCTGGCGTGTGTCTGAACGTGCTATACGCGAGCCAGGACGTTTTTGGCATGTAAAGTTCCAACGCCAGTTCGATGTCGCTCAATGTTAAACCCGCGAGATTGTCGTAATCCAAAGTTGCAATCTCGCGAGTTTTTACATTGTCGGCACGGCCCCGCGCCTCATCCTCGCGCACGCCGCCGATGATCATGGCGCGCTTAATACTTTCCTCTTTGCTTCCATATGCGATTGATTTTGTGACGCTGTTTGCGAACTGCGCCCACGTCGCGCTCTTGGTTTCGGCAGACGCAAAATTCTTGCAATATGTGAAACTAACGACTTGCGCGGTCTTTATCTCTGCGCTCATCATTCCGCACCGCCCGCATCGACGTTATCGACGTTATCGACGGCAGTTTGCCGCAGCACGTCGCGCACTTCGGCAAGATCAAATCGAAAGTCGCCGCGACTGGTCGGCAGTTTTAGGCAAGGGATTTTCCCTGCGTTTGCCAGTTTTATGACGGTATTTTTAGTGAGGCCCAACTCATTAGCCAGCTTTGTGGATGAAATCATCATGGCGTTTTTCTCCAAATATAGGGTTGCCTCTTGTCATCTACCCCGTTATGTAACGTAATGCAATAAGCAAAAAAGGAATGCAAAATGTTGGAAATTAAAATTACAACCCTGACGAAGGCCATTGAGGCGCTAACAGCCGCGCTTGAGGCGCAGTCGTTGAGCGCGCCAGTGGAAGTTGTCGAGGCACAGATTGGGGCAGTTGTGGAAATTGTACGTGAGCCAGAAGCGGCCCCGGCGATTGACATCGATGCGGTGACGGCGTTGGCACTCAAGGCGTCGCGCAACGGTCACGGCGATGCCATCAAAACACGACTGGTCGAACTGGGCGCACCGCGCATCAGCAAACTAGATGCTGATGGCCTTGTGGTGTTTGCCGAATGGCTTGAGGGGTTGGATCAATGAAACATTCAAACCTTGGAGCGTCATCAGCACACCGCTGGGCATATTGCCCCGGATCAGTCGCTGCCTGTGCGGATTTGCCCAACACGTCCAGCGCTTTTGCCGAGGAAGGTAGGCAAGCGCACGATCTGGCCGAAACAGCATTGATCTACGGCAACGCGGCTCTTGATCATTTTGAAAATCAGGAGATGGCGGGCTTTGTGCGCGTTTACACTGAATACGTTGAGCGACTGGCAGCAGATGCAGATCATTTAGAAATTGAAGGGCGCGTAAGCTTTCAGGATTGGGTTCCCGGCGGATTCGGCACGGCTGACGCCATCGTGTTACGCGGTGACACACTGCACGTTGTAGACCTCAAATATGGCATGGGCGTTCAAGTCTACGCTGAAAACAACCCGCAAGGAATGCTTTATGCGCTCGGCGCGTATAGCGAAATGCGAGGGAAAGTCGATGTGCGGCACGTCGTCATAACGATTGTGCAACCGCGCTTGGATCATATCAGCGAGTGGGCAATCAGCGTTCCTGATTTGCTGCGCTGGGCTGAGTGGGTATCCCAACGCGCAGAGGCAACCAAAGCGCCAGACGCGCCGCGCTTTGCGGGCGAAAGCCAATGTAAGTTTTGCCTCGCCAAGCACAATTGCGGCGCACTACTCAAGGCCACCACTGACGCGCTGCTGGTTGAGTTTGACGATCTAAGCAACGTGCCAAACCCAGACACGCTGACAGATGCGCAGATCAGCGATGCGCTTGCAGCCAAGTCGTTGATTGAGGGTTGGCTGAATGCTGTATCCATCCACGTGAAAGGGCGACTGGAAACCGGCGAAGGTTTCCCCGGCTACAAACTGGTCGCGGGTCGGTCCTCGCGCAGTTGGATTGACGAATCAGCAGCGCAGTCAAAATTGGCGGGCATGATTGGCGACAAGGCCACGGTCACAAAGCTGATCAGCCCGGCGCAGGCTGAAAAGGCACTTGGCGCAAAGCGCAAAACCGAGATTGCGGATTTTATTGCGAAAAAAGAGGGCGCGCCAACACTTGCGCCAGAAAGCGACAAGCGCCCAGCAGTAAATGTAAACATCAGTGATTTTGATGTTGAAAACGAGTGATTAAGTGTTTAACGTAACGTTGTGCACTCACGCGCAATAAAACCAAAATGTCAAAATGGAGAACCCAGACATGAAAATTAAAATCCAAAACGCCCGCCTTTCGTTCCCGTCCTTATTTCGTCGCGCTGTTTTTGGCGGCGAGGAAACGAAATTTGAAGGCACTTTCCTGATCAGCAAAGACGACACCGCCAAGATTGATGAAATCAACGCGGCGATTGAAGGGATGCTGAAAGAGCGCAACAAGGGCAAACCCCTCCCAGCCGACAAGATGTGCTTCAAAGATGGCGACAACATCGACTATGATGGTTATGCCGGGCAAATGTCCATCAAGGCTTCGTCCACCAAACGCCCAATGGTAATTGGCACTGATCGCGCACCGCTGACCGAAGAAGATGGTAAAGTTTACGCGGGCTGCTACGTCAACGCGATTTTGGAACTGTGGTTCCAAGATAATCAATTCGGCAAGCGCATCAACGCGAACCTGCTAGGCGTCCAGTTTGTGAAAGACGGCCAGCCGTTTGGCGATGGTGTCACAACGTCGGTTGATGATTTTGACGACATTGATGATGCTGAAATGGCCGACTTCGTTTAAGATACCTCCCAACTGGCGGCGTGTAAAAGCGCCGCCTTTTTTTCACTTATATTTGTGCGGGCTGCTCTCGCAGATGGGATTAAAATGTTGATATATGACTGTGAAGTTTTCAAAAATTTCTTTCACGTTGCGTTCATTAATGCCGAAGGCAAAGTCGCCAGTGTTGAAATGCGTGATGACGCCAAACTGGATGTGTCACGCCTTGCGAGGTTGATGCGAAGTGATACGGTTCTAGGTTTCAACAACAAATCCTACGATGACATCATGGTTGCAGCCGCTCTCGAAAACCGCAGTTGCGCTGAACTCAAAGCGCTCTCAAACCTCATCATTATGTCCAATCTGCCGTCTTGGCGCATTGCCCAAGACAAAGGTATTCAGACACCAAAGGGTTGGGACACAATCGACATCATCGACGTGATCCCCGGTCAGGCCAGCCTCAAGATTTACGGCGCAAGGATCGGCCAGGCCAAACTTCAAGATTTACCCTACCCGCACGACGCCACGCTGACGCCCGATCAGATGGATGAAGTTGCGCGTTATTGCGTCAATGACCTGCGCGTGACAAAGGCACTGGCCGACAAGATCGCGCCTCAACTCGCCCTGCGCTTTGACATGGGTGAGCAATATGGCGTGGACCTGCGCAGCAAATCAGACGCGCAGATCGCTGAGACTGTTTTGAAGTCGGAGATTGAGGCGTTATCTAACGGCAGGTTGCACCCACCAAAAATGGCAGACGGCGCGATTGTGCGCTATCACGACCCCAAAATCGTCAGTTTTGATGATCCATCAATCACCGCCATTTTCGAGCGCATCTGCGCCCATTCGTTCACCTTGTCTGGAAACGGATCAGTGCAGATGCCTGAGTGGTTATCACAGACCAAAATCAAGATCGGTAAAGCCGAGTATCAAATGGGGATCGGTGGGCTGCATTCAACTGAAAAGGGACATGGTGTTAAGGCTGGCGCTGATTATGATCTGTTCGAGTTGGACGTGGCGTCATATTATCCATCGATCATTTTGCAGCAAGGGCTTGAGCCTGCAAACATGAAGGGGCATTTCCTGCCAGTTTATCAAAGTATTGTGACGCGGCGTCTTGAGGCCAAACGTGCCAAGGATAAGGTGACAGCCGACACGCTCAAAATTGTGGTCAACGGGTCATTCGGAAAGCTGGGCAGCAAGTGGTCGAACCTTTATGCGCCTGACCTGATGATCCAAACCACAATCACGGGCCAGCTTTGCTTGTTGATGTTGATTGAACGCCTTGAAGCCATCGGCGCAACCGTGGTCAGCGCAAACACCGATGGCGTTGTTATCTTTGCGCCCAAGGCAATGGCCGACGCGATTGAACAAGTTGCCTTTGATTGGCAGATCGACACCTCATACGAACTTGAGCGCACCGATTATCGGGCGCTGTATAGCCGCGACGTGAACAACTACATCGCCGTGAAGCCTGACGGATCAACCAAAGCCAAAGGCGTCTTTGCGCCTGCCGGGTTGAGCAAAAATCCCGACTTTCCAATCGTTGCCGATGCTGTTGCCGCGCAGGTGTCAGGCCAAGCTGATTTTCGGGACGTGATAAAAAACTGCACTGACATCACCAAGTTTGTAAGCGTGCGCAAGGTGACGGGCGGCGCGACTTGGCGCGGCGAGTTTTTGGGCAAGGCCGTGCGATTTTACTATTCCAATGCTGTCGATCAGGGCGAATGTATTCAATATGCGAAGAACAGCAACAAAGTGCCAAAGTCTGACGGCGCGCGCCCTGTCATGGATTTGCCCAGCGCGTTCCCTGATGACGTTGAGAAAGATCGTTATGTTGGCATGGCGATGAAAGTTTTGAAGGGAATTGGTTATGCTTGAGCGCGACATCGAACGCGCCTTGGTGCGCCGCGTGACGGCGCTGGGCGGCATGGCTGAGAAGTTTGTCTCAACAGGGCGCAGGGCTGTGCCTGATCGCATTATCACCATGCCGGGCGGCGTGATTGTTTTTGTCGAGGTCAAGAACGTCGGCAAGAAACCAACCCCAGCACAGCAGCGCGACCACGCCCGACGCCGCGCGCTGGGCTGTGACGTTCGCGTGATTGATACAATGGAGAATGCCCGTGCCTTTACGCCGTGACGACCTGCACCCGTACCAAACCCGCGCTGTCGATTATATCGTTGAAGAAGGGCGCTGCATGTTGGCCCTATCAATGGGCTTGGGGAAATCGGTCAGCACCTTAACCGCGATCAGCGATTTGGTTGGCGCTGGTGTTGTCGGCAAGGTGCTGGTCATTGCGCCTCTACGTGTCTGTAATAGCGTCTGGTCCCAAGAGGCGCTGAAATGGGACCACACTGCGCACCTGCGCGTCAGTGTCGCCACGGGATCAGCAAAAGCCCGCACCGCTGCGCTGTTCCGCTCTGCTGACGTGTACGTGACGAACAAAGAAAACGTGCAATGGCTCGTTGAGCGATACGAGAAAAACTGGCCCTTTGATATGGTGGTGATTGACGAAAGTTCGACTTTTAAAAACAGCCAAGCCAAGCGCTTTAAGGCGCTGCGCAAAGCGCTGCCTGCTGTCGAGCGCATGGTTTTGTTGACCGGCACGCCAAGCCCGAACGGTTTACAAGATTTATGGGCGCAGATGTTTCTTGTCGATTACGGCGAGCGCCTTGGTCGCACGCTGACAGGATTTCGCCAGCGCTTTTTCGACAAGGATTACATGGGTTATAAATACGAAATTCGCGCAGGGTCAGCGGAAAAGATTGAGAAGTTGGTGGCTGATAAAGTGATCCACATGAGCGCCGATGATTATTTGAACATGCCTGACCGCATTAACATTGACGTGTCTGTGGACCTTGGCTCAAAGGTGCTCGCGGCATACGCCGATTTTGAACGCGAGATGTTTATTGAACTGGATGATGGTGACGAAATCGAGGCAATAAGCGCGGCGGTCCTTGCTAACAAGCTGATGCAGTTTAGCAATGGTGCGCTTTACACTGATCCCAATGGCGCATGGGCCGAAACACACACGGCAAAACTGGACGCGCTTGCGGAAATTGTCGAGGACAATGCGGGCGAAACGATGCTGGTGGCCTACAATTACAAGAGTGACTTGGCCCGACTGCGCAAACGCTTTCCGCAGGCTGTCGTTTTGGATAAGTCGCAAGATACAATTGACCGATGGAACCGTGGCGAAATCCAAATGCTTTTGGCCCATCCCGCAAGCGCCGGGCATGGCCTGAACCTACAAGATGGTGGCGCGCTGTGCGTTTGGTTTGGCCTCAACTGGTCGCTTGAACTGACGCAGCAATTCGACGCACGGCTGCACAGACAGGGGCAGACGCGCCCAGTGCGGATCGTGCGCCTGTTGGGCGCTGGAACCATTGACGCACGCGTGGCGGCTGTTCTGCGCGACAAAGACGCAACTCAATCGTCACTCTTGGCGGCACTCAAACCAAAGGATGCAAACCATTGATCAGATAAATGAAAAACAGTTGCGCGGCAAATCTCGGCCAAGCGCTTTTTCGCAGAAGTCAAACCATCGCGCCGGGATTTTGTTGTTTATGCGCGCTTTCCGCACGGCATCGCCGGTGACGCCGACGCCTTGAGCCAGTTCCGAGATACCGATGGCGTTGATGATTTCTGATGCTGTCATGCGTTACAGGTAACGCGAAACAAAATCTTTCGCAATAGGGCTTGCAGGCAAGAAATAGATTCCTATATTGTAGATACAGACACACCAACCAACCAAGAGGACGCAAGACAATGACAGACCGGATGAAATCTTTTCTTACCCGCGCAGCCAGCAAAACAGGCACAACAGCTTCAATGTTCAATGAATACAAAGAAGCGTCAAAAGCGGGCTGGATCAAGTCAAACGGATACCCGCAAAACAGCACGACAATGCGCTACGTTTTGACCGATGCAGGAAAACAGGCGGCGGCGTAAGCCCCGCCACCAACCAACTCAAAAAGGACTGAAAACATGAAAAATATCGTTGCTTATATCTCTGGACAGCTTCCAACAAACACCTCGTTCGCCGTATCTGATGACGGAGAGAACATTTTTATTCCGGCCAGCGTCGCAACGCTGATGGGCAAAATCAACATTGGCGAAAAGTTCTTGTTTAAGTGCGTTCCCCAAGATCACACGTCCACACCTTGGCGCGCTTTGACGGCATCAGAAATTGATGAGGAATTCATTGCAGAGCCAGAGCCAGAGCCAGAGCCAGAGCCAGATGTTGATGTTGATGTGCTGGCGCTCGTCCTCAACGGCGGGTTTCACACTGCCTCAAGCGTTTCGATTGCAACCGGTATTGGCAAGGATGATACCGAAGAACGGATGGACGCATTGCACGCTGACGGCAAAATATATTGCGCGCTGGTCTACGCCAAAGCGTCAGACGAAACGCCGGTGAAAACATTGTTTATGAAGGAAGGAGAACTGTAATGAGCATTGCAGTAAGCATCCACCAAGTCACAGAAGCCAGTCACAGCACTTTAGATGGCGTCAAAAATGACGCCCTGAAATTCATTTCAAATGATGGCTCTGACATAACTATTTTCGTGCTGCCGCATGTCGCCGCCGCAACAGCCGCTGCGTTCAACGCCGCAATGGCAGAGCAACCGTCAGAGACAGAAGGAGCACCAGCATGACCAATCGCAAGCCTTACGGCATTCAAGAGCCTGCCGAACTACGCCAGCAGCGCGCCAATGTCTGCTACATGGAAACAATCACGCGCAGCCAGCCATCGAAAGAGGTGAAGCGGCAGGCTGATCGCTATGACGTGACAGCGGGTTTCCACTGGCCCGCGTTTGCCGTGCTAATTGTCATCTTCATTGCTGCGCTTGTCGCGCTCTTGCATTTTGATCCCATCGGCAAGCTGGCCGCGCATCGTTACGAGGTGCAAAATGGGATTTATTGAACTTTACAACATGGGACTGAGTGGCCCGGAGGTCGGCAACAGGCTGGGCATTTCAATATCAGTCATACATGGAATGTTGACGCGCGCCAATCGTGATGGTCACGTTGTTTATCCAAGGAAATCTGAAAGCTACTCATACGACAAGATGAAGCTGTGCGGCATTAGTCGCGGATCAATAAAGGATGTGGTTCGTAATACCGATGAAGATTTTGAAAATTGGCTGGCCAATCGCGTGATTGAAATGCAATGTGAAAGCATATCTGAATACATCCGCGAAATTCTTCTGGAAAAATACTACAACGAGGTGCATCAAGATGGATAAGCTGAAAGAAATTCTGTCAAACGTCGAGCATGTGCATGCAACATACATGATCTGCGTTTATCAAAACGGGGTTTTCACTGACATTGATGACGCCCGCGTTCACCAAGAAAGCGCATATGCTGCCTTTGTTGAAAGCCTGAAATACTGGCCCCCGGAGGATGTTTGCGTCATCAAAGTCTTGAACTCAAAACCGCCGATCCCGGTCAACGTTACGCACCACTTTGTAAATTGCTACAGTGAACTCTGCGAAAATCGCGGCATTGATAATGTGTTCAACAACACAGGCGAAAGCTGGCTTTAATCAGGCTTCTTTTGTGCTTTCTCAAGAATGTGGATTGCCTGCGAGTGTTCGCTGTTGGTGAATAGTGACGCGCCAAGCCTTTCTCGCGCGGCAGCAATAGCAGCGCGCAGGCGTTCAATCTCATCTGCGCACCCGTCGAGGGCATACGCGCCCATCGGGTCATCAGAGGCGCGCTTGGCGGCTAATAGCCTCAAGTTGTCAATGTCAGTCATTCCGAACTTTCCTTATCGTTTATGTTGAACGTAACAGTGGCTCCAGTGACCTCTGCGGCCTTGCCGTCAGTCTTGATGTGCAGTTTAGTTTCCACATCGGCAGGTGGAAGCCCATATTCGCCGGAAAGTTGCTTTGCAGCCAAACCGGTCATTTCCTTTGCGGTTAGATAGAAAACTCTAGTATGCTTCATCTGACCCATCCTTCTGTTTAGGCGCATTTCGCGTCCCAAGATTGTCATTAAGCGTGGTGGTTATCCGGCGCAACCCGCGTCATGGGCCAGCACAACGGCTGTTCCTGCCTGCCCCACCGCGTCAGGCGTCATAGGGTCAGGTAGCGCATCAGCAAGCCTGCCTATCGCCCCGGTGAAGTCAGGACCGCAGAATGCCGCATCACTAACGGGCGTGCAGGCACTTGCGCCAGTCAGCGCAATTATCAGCATCATCAATCGCATCTGATATGTCCTCTTTTCGCTTGTCTGTAATTTCGTTCACACGGGCGCGCTCGTCTTGCACCGCGTCATAGCGCGCGTAACCCACGCCAGAGGCGCACAGGGCCAGCACAGCGAGCGCCAGCCACCATTTGAGCGGCATTAGGCGCAGTAATGTCATCGCAATCCGTCCGCCCAAGCCTTGATCCTGTCGCGGAATATTAAGCCTCCCCCGATCATGGCTGAGATTGCTGCCGCCCCGATCAGAAGTTTCGTTGTCTCATCTTGCGCTTGGTAAAATGCGAAGTATCCCCCGCCTGCGGTTGTCACCCACTGCAACGCTTGCGCCCATAGCGTCTTAGATTTCACCTTGCTGTTGCGTGGTTCTGTGCCGTCCTTGCGCTCATTAACGACCGGCACGGCGGTTTCCACGCCATAGCCCTGGCGTAACAATGCAGCCTCGTATTCTTCCGCAATTTCAGCAATAGGACCGGCCTTGTCCGTGCCGTTTACGATCCGGCGTGCGCCACGATAGTTTGACGATTGCAGCGTGATGTAGTCAGCCAGTTTCTTGCTGGTGAAAAGCCCCTCCACCATGCCGATGACAAGTATCTGCGCAGACATGGCTGGGTCCATCACAATGTCGGGGTCGCTGGTCAGGTCAACGTTAAGCCGGTTGCCCATGCGGACGTAATTGGCCTCCCAAGTGATCTGGACAAATCCGCGACCGTACCAAGGATAGTATCGCAGGTTGGTCTTGCGCCAATCGTCAGACAGCCAGAACGCCTCGCGCACGGGTTCCATCGTGTGTGCGGTCTCCCAATACGCGGTTGCCAGTACGTATGCGGCTTGGTTGCGCAGAAGCCCGCGCTTTTGGCATTCTTGCACGATCAGGGATGTTTCGCCCAAATTCATATCAACGCTCATATCGTTTTCCGATGCGTTTAGGCCCGCTAGAGCGGGGATTTTCTATCGAGAACCAGTCTTTGCAATCCGAGCTTTGATATCGTCGCGTATTTCGGCAAGCATTGCGTTGGTGTCCTCACGCGATTGGCGGCTGGCCTCTT
>Ga0136655_1000537_pt1 | contig 17028 bp, 15 predicted proteins | sample CPBDNA_2_FD_94863 | JGI IMG/M metagenome (GOLD analysis project Ga0136655, IMG submission 94863) | Freshwater to marine salinity gradient microbial communities from Chesapeake Bay, USA - CPBay_Spr_15_0.8_DNA (version 2) | ecosystem: Environmental > Aquatic > Marine > Coastal | place: USA... | reverse complement strand
TTACTGTAAAGCCGCTCTTTCAGCCGATCACTCGTCTGAGGATCACTAAATAATTCTTCAAGTGTTCGTTTCTTTGTCATCTATTTGTAAAATTAGCAGACACACTTAACTGAACACTCTCTCTTAAATGTGTTAAATAAGAGTATCTCACACCCCTTTTTCAAGGTTCACTAGTTATAAGTAAAGCTTTCCTGAAATAACCTTGATTATTTTCTCAACTGAAAATATCACCGTTTCCTGATCAGAAAAAATATGAACAGCTGGCATTAATGGCTTTTCATAAGGAGAATCAATGCCTGTAAAATTTTTAATTAAACCTTTTCTAGCTTTTGCATACAAGCCCTTTACATCCCTGCTTTCACATACTTCTAATGGACAATCAACAAAAACCTCCACGAAATTTTCCCTACCTACCAAATCTGCAATCATTTCTCTTTCCTTTCTAAAAGGTGAAATAAAAGCTGATATTACAAGCAATCCTGCGTCCATCATCAATTTGGAAACTTCTGCAATCCTTCGAATATTTTCAACTCTATCCTCATCAGAAAAACCCAAATTTTTATTCAATCCATTGCGAATATTATCCCCATCTAAGAGATAGGTCATATATCCATCTTCAAACAATTGTGATTCAACAGCATTTGCTAGAGTAGATTTGCCAGATCCGGAAAACCCAGTAAACCAAATCAGTTTTGGGGATTGATTTAAACGAGTTTTTCGTTGCATTCCGGAAATTTTGAAAACTGTTGGATGTATTTGGTTTTTCATGTTAAAGATGAGCGCATTCTCTACAAAGCTATAAATATATCGAGCGAAAGAATGTCAATTAAAATCCAATTCGAAAATAACCTGAAAACTTATAATTTATGGGAGCCTTTCTCTCCAGATATTTTTGATAACCTATTAAAAGTCAGAAAATCCGTAGAGTTGAAAGTGGTCAAAGATAGCCCTGATTGGAATCCGTTTTTTTCTACCAATATTTATTTTAGGTTTTTTAAAGACTGCAGCTTTTTACTTAAAGATATTCCCGGAAAAAGGAAAAGATCCAATTGGCATTTACATTTCACTGAAAGTCAATGCATAAAAATAATTTGAGTTCAATAGAATTTTTCGGAATTATTGGCAAATATTGGTGTGTAAATGCGTCGTTTCGTTTTATTTAATTCTCTAGTTCAAAGTCGTGGGAATCGTTGCTCTGGGACCTTTTTATTTTATTGTGATACCTTTCATTAGGAATCAAAGCCATCAAGATAGGCTAAAGCCAATCTTTCTTTCTTTCAAATTGGTCATTGTAAATATATACTAGCTGATTTTCAATATTTTAACTGTTCTATTTACTCAATCCTTCATGAAGCTTTTATCTCCTATTCGCAAGCCTAATTTTTTTATTCTCGGCGCTGCCAAATCAGGCACTACAACCCTACATGATTTGCTTAGCCAACACCCCGACATCTTTATGAGCAAGGTGAAGGAGCCTTCATTTTTCTGCGAAAACTTTCAAGTGATTAAAGACCCCATTAGCTACTTTGAATTATTTGATCAGGCTAAGAACGAAATAATCATAGGAGAATCATCCCATGCGAACTTTTCCAACCCAAAATCCGCACGAGTTATACACGGACTCTTTCCTGATGCCAAATTCATCCTGCTGCTTAGGGATCCCATCGATAGAGCAAACTCCTTATTTCAACACATGAGACGAGAAGGTTTTGAAAGAATCCCATCTTTTGAGAAAGCTATAGTGACTGAAAAAATTAGATTTCAATCTGATCAATTTCGAAAAAACCACCGGCAGTATTTCTATAACTACATGTATGTTAATTCAGGAAAATACGGTGAGCAAATAGCCCGGTACTTTCATTTTTATAGGCAAGAACAATTTCTAATTCTTAAAAGTGAAGACTTATATAAAAATCATGAGGATTGCCTTCAGAGAATCTGGGGATTTCTTGAGATATCTCCTCTTACCCCTATTCGTCCTTCTGCTCAAAACATTGGCAGAGCTGTAAAATCAAGCTTTCTTGCTCAGCTTCTTCAAAGCCCAACTTTCCTGTCCAGACCATTAAAAAATTCTCTTTTGCGACGTGTCTTGACCTACTTCAACCACAGCACAATCACCGAAGTAGATGCGAAAATCCGGAAAAAATTACAGCACGAGCTCCAAGAGGATCAAAACCTCTTGGAGCACCTGACTGGCATCCGTTTTTTTTAAAAGATTCATCCTTAACCTAAAACCCGGGCTTTGCGATAGAGCCTCAATAAAAGCTTTTGCACTGCATTTTCTTTTGGCTTTTGATAATTAACCAAACCTGATAAATATGATTTTTGTTGAGCTGGCACACAGGTATAAGCTTTACGATCTATAATTTTCGCCTCACCCTCATAGTTTTTCTGAGCCACCATCATGGCATCCGCATCCACCTCACTACACCATTTATCCTCCTCTCCTTTTGGAGAGGCATTGACAGAAGAATGCAGTACATCCAGCTGTACATAACGGGCCATAGCCATCATACCATCTGAGAAAAATCGATAACAATCTACTGGAAAGCGATGCTCCACAAATCCATTCGGCGCGATCACACATACTTTTCCTCCTGATTTGAGTACCCGAGCGATCTCCTCCATAGTCAACCAAAAAAACTCATTATGCTCAAATGCCTGACCAGATATCACAAAATCAAAACTATCAGTTTCGAATTGAGGCCATTCATAGGGAGTTTTCACGACTAAATCCACATTGGGCCCCTCTTCCATATCTATCCCTACGTATTCAAAGTCAGCTTCCGGAAACAAAGTTTTGTAAGTTCCATTCACATCATAACTGCCCACATCCAAAACCCTCAATCGGGATTCACTATTTTTTTCCACAAGGTTCTCCAAAACCCATTTCATTCGGAGCATAGAACTTAGATGCATACTAGATAGCAGTTTGTTGAATAAACTCTTCAAAACTTATGAGGTTGAGAACCTCTTGTCTTCTGGTTTCCAAAAGCTGGTACTCATAAAACTCATTTTCAAGCTCTAGTACCTTCCCCATTTGGGAATGCTTGGAAAGCACACCAACTCCCCAATCGGTATCCACACAGAAGGAAAATAACGTCTTGTTTTTTCTCCATTTGACAAAAGCCTTCCAAGTTGTCCCATTCCAATGTGCACCTGCAGGGGAGCGCTGAAAACCAAACTCTTCTCGAGCATGCCATTGTGTAGGAGGATTACAATCGTGTAATACCACAAAGCCATCTTCAGACAATACTTCAAGGGCATTTGCAATATCCCGATCTACCTGCTCTGCGGTGTGCAGTCCATCGATAAAGATCACATCAAACTTAGCTGGAAGGTTTTGCCATTGTCCTTGGTTCATCCCTTCAAAAAACTCATCACTAGTACACTTGAAGTCTGCCAGATTTTCCTCCATTTCCAGGCCTGGATCCACACTATATTTGGTTTTTGATTCGATTTTAAGAAAATTGTCCCGAGGATCTCTAACCCCTACCTCCAAATAATGAGTAGGCCTATCAAAGCCCGACAATAGCTTATTGATTACATCCGTTCGACAACCACTCTTCCTTATTTCCTCTTTTGACTTTTCTTCTCCTTGAATGAAAAATACATCCTTGGCAAGCCCTAGAGATTTTTTAAAATCCTTTAAATACTTTATCATCTCTTTTAATCATTTTTAATGGAACCAATTGTGCTATAACATCGCTCAGGCGAAAAATGACCCCTTGCGAAAATAAGCGAATTATGAATCGTTTAAGTAATACTGGCATTATTTAAATCCATTGATCTCTCTTACTTTTTATCACAGACGACAATCTATACCCAAAAAATTCTCTAGTAAACCTATAACCCAGCATCCAGTCGTAGGTGAAAGTACACTTTTCTTTAATAGCTGTTTTGATTGCCTTCGTATGTTTGGACCATTCCCCGTTCGAATTGACCCTGTAGACAGACATCTCTTCAGGCAGCAATGCCACTGGACTAGTTTCAGCCAGAGCTATACCTAAAAACCAATCAGAAAGAATATTGGATTCAAACCATCGATTAGGAATGTTCCTCAGCATGGAGTTTCTAAATATGCAAGCCGATAAATTACCAATCAGATTATAATAAATCAGAGTTTTGGGCCCATAATACCTCACTTCCTTAGCCAAACTGGAATGGGTAGAAGTCAAACCATTTTCCTCTTCATTATAAATCTGAAAAGAGTTGAAACTCATTGGACACTGATCTTGATGATCTAAAAAATCCACATGCTTAATCAACCTTTCTGGGTCAGTCCAATAATCATCTCCTTCCATAATGGCCACATATTCTCCTTTGCATGCAGCAAGTGCTCTCGAGTAGTTCTTACCTAGACCTAGATTTTTTTTACTTTCTAAATAATGAACGGGAAACTCTACAGATTTTAAGCGCTCTTTAATTCTTACCAGCGTACCATCTTGAGAATAATCGTCAGCGACAATGACTTCCATATCCTCAGTAAAACACTGAATCAATATTCCGTCTAGGCATTGATCGATGTATTTGACCTGATTATAGGAAACTAACAATATAGACAATTTCAATTTTAATTACTTTAGTGGTGAAACTTTAAAAACACATCCTGAAAACTTACCTATATTTTGAAACCGTAGCCAAATCTTCAACCTTAAACCATGGCTTTCACAGTCATTAATACAGCTTCCCAATTCGGTTTCCTGGTCAGAAATAGTATGATGGTATTCGATCACATAATTCTTAGCCGAAGTGATTTTCTTAATCCTAATAAACTCCTACACAACTTTCTGTGCTAATCCTCAGATATCCGTTTTGACTAAATCCAGCTATCTCTCTAAAAAAATAAGCGATAAGGCTTAATTTCAATTTCCCACTCCTATCTTCTTCCTGAGAATTCAACTCCATAAATAGTACACAATAGATCATCGAAATGAAACTCTGTTCTCCTTTCGGAGTCAGAAATGAATGATTATAAATTTCCAATTTTTTAATTTTTTTTGTGCTACTTTTTGTGTTCATCAAAACTTGATCATCTAGATTTGGCCAAAATACCTCTATTTTACTCGCTAGATACCATTTATTGAAATAAAGAACACTCCATACAATGCTTGCCCCCAAATCATTGATGGCAGGAGAATGCTCTTTCCGCTTAAAAATTACACTTATTCATAAAGGTCAAGAAATTGTAGTCAGTATAAACGCTGTTGGTTCACATTTAGCTACTGGGGATGCTAGGTTCTTTTTGACTAGGAAAATTCATGGTCCTATTAGTTATAGAACTAAGTTATAATCTAATCATCCTTGGTTCCAGCCTAAGAGAAAAGATAAGTAAAGCCTTAATTCGCGGGAATTAAGGCTTTGTTGATTTGTATACTCAGGTCAACTTGAAAAAAATAAGCTAAATTTCAGAATCTATAAAAGCCTCCTAATTTGAAATACTATATCCTACTTCTATTTCTCATATTACCACTTTTCTCCCAAGCCCAGACCATCTGCACGCTTGAAAGCAGGCAAAAACTGGAAGAAATGTTTAACCAATTTTCCCAAGAGGATCTTAGCTCCAAGTCTCCAAATGAGCTTGTGATTACAATTGGAAAAGAATTCTTAAAGACTCCTTATGTAGAAAAAACCCTAGAAATCCCTGGCGAAGAAAAGCTTGTGATTAATTTAACAGGTTTGGACTGCACTACTTACTTGGAAACTGTAGTGACACTAGTCAGGCTAGCTGCTCAAGGTGAGTTTACCTTTGGGGCTTTTGAAAAAGAACTTGAAAATCTCCGCTATCGAAACAGTGAAAACCAAGGCTACCCTTCAAGACTTCATTATTTCTCTGACTGGATTTACGTAAATGAGAAAAAGGGAATTCTCAAAGATATCACCCAAGAAATTGGAGGAAAACCCTACGAAAATAAGCCGACTTTTATGGCTAAAAACCCCCAATATTACCCTCAATTGAGCAACAAGGAAAACCTGGAACAAATCCAAAATACCGAAGCCGCAATCGCAATCAGAGACTACTTTTATATTCCTAAGGATCAAATTCAATTCCTTGAAAAAAACATTCAATCAGGAGATCTGATCTCTATTACTAGTTCCATGGCTAATCTTGATATCGTCCATACAGGATTTGCAATAGTCAAAAACGGAAGAATTCACTTATTGCACGCTAGCTCAAAGAATGGAGAAGTTGAGATTTCTTTCTTGCCTTTAAGTGATTATCTGAAAGGAAATAAATCCCAATCCGGAATAATTGTTTCCAGATTAACACAGTACTAATCCATCTATTTGATTGACGAAATTACATTTTGAATTACTCAAGAAAAACACCGGGCATACTTGCGGCAGATTCTTATGATTCAAAAAATATGGTTCCACCACGAATTTAATGGTATTGAGGATGATTATTTCATGATAATCCTTACCGGAGGATAGTGTCCGGACGGGTGAGCCTTTCGGGATTTTCGGTTTTGGGCTGGTTTGCAAGCCGTTAAGAAAATGACTTAGCTCCCGAGGTACGAGGGAGATCCAGTCATTTTTAGGTGAGCAAGGCAGTACAAAATTCCGCTGTCTCTTCATTTCAAATCAATGAAAAAGCTGCCAGCGGAAAGAAAAGAATGAGGCTCAGGGCTTTTTGGTTACTTTTTGGCCGCCAAAAAGTGACAAAGATAACTAGCTAGAATTTGGCTATATGAGCTCGGAAGGTTCAAACTTCGCTTTAGTAAAATAAGTATCCTTCTTTATACTATAAAGTTTTAGTCCAAAACCCATTTTGCTTCTTCACTAAAGTCAGGTTAGAACCAAAAATATAAGTAAAAGTTGATTTATTTGAAGTATTTTTTTTTAATCTCAAATGGAAATAATGAAACTTGAATGAAAGAATAATTTCAAGAAATTAGCAAAATAGACTTGCGTTGCGACAAGGATGCTCACCTCTATTGGTCTTGATTTTATTCTGAGTCAAGTCTTTTCTTTGATGGTAAAATATACCTGCTGACTTAGATTATCTCAATTTATTTCTGACTAGAGATTGGATGGTGAGAACCCAATAAAATAGGACAATTTTGTGACCATTTTTAATGATAATTGTTTCGTATGCTAGGAGAAAAAATCTTTTTTTTTCTTTTATTTAACTTTTAACCCCCTCAGAGGTATTTATTCGATGTACCTTTATAGGATAATTTTTAGAGGAAATGATTTGAATTTAAAAAACCACGTGAGTAAAATTCTGATTTTAGTAAGTTTTTTGATGGCGATCAACTTGGTTGCTAGTACTTACCATAATGGAAAGCTAGTGGTTTCGGAGGAGCTTATAGAGAATAGTCCTCTTCAAGAAATTCTGGAGAATCCTGACGATAATAAAAGTGTTTATACGCTTTCTTACTTTCATTTTCAATCTCCAATATTTGAGAATCAAGTGACTTTCTATTTTCGCAAAAACTCAGGCAATTTCTCCCGTTACGAGCAGGATATTCTGATTCCTCCTCCCGATTTTTTTCGGTTTTCTTCTTGATCACCGGTCTCAGGCACCTCCTGAGGTAATATTCTCATTTAAAAATTAAATGTATGTCATCCTTATTTAAGCATGTCGGCAAGGATTTGTCGGCTAGTATTGTTGTGTTTTTTGTGGCCTTGCCGCTGTGTTTGGGGATTGCCCTAGCGAGTGGAGCTCCTTTGTTTTCAGGGGTCATTGCAGGCATTATCGGAGGTGTAGTCGTAGGAGCTATCAGTGGATCTTCTATAGGAGTAAGTGGTCCTGGTGCTGGTTTGGCAGTCATTGTATTTACCGCAATCGGTACACTCGGGAGTTTTGAAAACTTCCTCATGGCGGTGATCCTTGCAGGAGTTATTCAGATTGTATTTGGGATTTTGAAAGCCGGAGTGATTGGCTATTATTTTCCGAGTGCGGTGATCAAGGGTATGTTAGCTGCTATCGGTATTATCATTGTTCTGAAGCAGATTCCACATGCATTTGGTTATGATTCGGATTTTGAAGGTGACGAAAGTTTCTTTCAGGCAGATGGTGAAAATACAATCACGGCCCTTTCATCCATGCTACAATCTATTTCCCCGGGAGCTATTACACTTTCTTTGGTTTCTTTGACAATCCTGATCCTTTGGGATAAAGTACTGGTAAATAAGCATAGAATATTCAAACTCTTCCCAGGCCCTTTGGCCGCAGTGATCCTCGGATTGATCTTTCAAAGTGTGATTCCTACTGATTCTTTTCTTCACATTCAGACTATTCATTTGGTCAATGTGCCGATTCCAGAAAATCTGAACATGTTTATTGGGCAGTTTACATTTCCAAATTTCGGTGCAATCACCGATTATAATGTCTGGACTGTAGCCTTCACCCTAGCCGTAGTGGCTAGTCTGGAAACCTTGCTCTCAGTGGATGCGGCAGACAAAATTGATCCTGAGAAACGGTTAACACCGACCAATAGAGAGCTGTTTGCTCAGGGAACTGGTAACATCCTCTCAGGATTAATTGGAGGGATTCCGGTTACTCAAGTGATTGTTCGCTCCTCCGCCAATGTTCAGTCAGGTGGGAAAACCAAGTTATCCGCAATTTTTCATGGGTTTTTGCTCCTGTTGGCTGTCATCCTAATTCCAACTTTACTGAATAAAATCCCATTGGCTGTCTTAGCGGCAATTTTGTTGATGGTTGGCTATAAGCTAGCCAATCCAGCGCTCTTCAAATCCATGTTCAATTTGGGTAAGTCTCAATTCTCCCCCTTTATAGTCACTGTTTTCGGGGTTGTATTTACCGATATACTGGTGGGGATTATGATGGGAATGTCCGTTTCGGTGGTGATTATTTTAATTGAAAACTATAAGAATTCGCATTTTCTTAACATTATAAAAGATGAGAATTTGGACAATCATGTTTATATGACTCTTGCGGAAGAATTGTCTTTCCTCAACAAGGGAGCAATTTTACGAGAACTGAACAACCTTCCAGATGGAACCTACCTAGTTCTGGATGTTCGGAAAACGATTCGATTGAATTATGATATCATCGAAATTTTGGAGGACTTTGCTTTTAAAGCCAAAGAACGAGACATCAAAGTGAAATTAATTTCTGACAGTGGAGAAGTTGAAAATCCTGAAAGCTACAGAGCTATTTTTGGATGGAAGGCACCTGTCTCTTCACATTAAATTCTAACTAACAGGAATAAGAATTTCCATAATAAACCGATTGAAAATAACAAAATATGGGTTTCTACTAAACTGGAAATCGATCCTGCTTATTTTGAAAAACGCTCCATTGGACAACAACCTCCTTTGCTTCGGAGACCTGAGCTTTCATTGATCGATAAGATCAAGTACATGTGGCCTTTGCAATTACTAAAAATGGGATAATCCACCTTGCGCATGCCAGTACAAAAAATATAAAGATGGAAATTTCAGAAAAACCACTTGCTGACTATCTAGCAGCTAATAAATCTCAATCAGGTATCATGGTCGCTCGATTAATAAGCCTCTAATACACTTTCCTGTCAAAACCCATTTTTAATAAACTTGAAAAAAAATGTAAATAAGACTTGACTTTTGTAAAGTCTTATTTACATTTATAAAGTGAGCTTTACATAAACAACATGGAAACGATGAAACTTGAACGAACCAAAAGAGTAAAAAAATTAGCTATCTGGACTTGGTCCTGGGTGGCAACGATGGCAATTGCCACTTTTGGCCCTGAATTTATTTGGGATGGACATCCCTTTCTGACCACTTTTGCGATTCTGGTGAATCTTGCAAATGGAATTTTGATGATCCTGGCTAACCGAGATCTTTTCAATCACTTCGATGAATTGGAAAAGAAAATTCACTTGGAGAGTATGGCAATTTCCCTTGGGCTTGCAGTAGTGGTTGGGCTTACCTTCTCAATTCTTGACCAGCAGGACCTCATCCCATTCAAGGCCGACATAGGTTTTCTGGTGATGTTTATCGGAATCACCTATCTAGTGTCTGTCTTCATCAATACTCGGCGGTATAAATGAAAAATCAAGTTAGAGATTTACGCACCGCAAAAGGGATGACTCAGGAGGATCTTGCTGAGCTTATCGGAGTATCTCGTCAGACGATTAATGCCATCGAAAAAGAAAAATTTGATCCTAGTTTGCCAACGGCTTTCAAAATGGCAAAGATTTTTGAACTCCCGATTGAGCAGATATTCCAGTTTGTATAAATTAAAAACTAGATCAAAAAAACGTCAAGTATCTAATATCTGATCAAATGATAATAACTGCTTGAGCTTGGTCAATTTCTATGTAAAGAAAAACTAATTCTAAGTACTGCTATTGGCTAATTCATAGAAATGAATGGCAAGTCAAGTATTATTGGGTTTTGTTATGACATTAATTGGTATTTCTCCGTCCTTAGATTTTTTGCCTACTATGAGTTGGTCTCCATAGATCCGACCAATCGGTTTGAATAAAATTTGGACCCGTTGTCATTTCCGAATGAACTACACCAGGATATCCAGTATTCCATTCCATAAGTTGCATTTGATTGTGCTGATCCAACACCACATCCCATCCGATGATCTCCATAGTACCTTCCAGATCATGAAGTTGCTCACATCTTACAACCATTTTTTCGAAATCAGGAAGTCTGTTCCCCAACCACCGAATTTTGGAGTCAGGATGATGATCCAGCAAATTCCATTCGCTGTCAAATGAATACTGGTCAAGCCAGCCTTGAGCCGTCACCCCTACCACCAATCTGGAATTAGCGGTCACACGATCCACGCCATCACGGCCAAACCTCATAAATGCAGCTAGTTTCTTTGCCGGATTTCCCCAAGGTTTCACAGTGGTAATCCGAAGGGTTGCTACACTGTCTTTGGAAAATCTTGAGAACCATTCATTTTGTTGAATCGGTAACTGAACAACAAAATCTTCGGATTTATATTCATCAAAAGAATCGAACTCATTCCGAGTTAGTCGAAAAAAACCCTCTCCACGCATGGATGCATTAAGTTTGATGATTATTTGATCTGATTTAGAGAAAAAATATTCCTTGGCTTGGGCTTTGGTGAATAGTTGATCTTCTACGCCTACCCAGCAACCCCTTACAAAATACCCTAAATCCGGCATTTCGGGTGCTTTCAATATTTTTCTTGCCAATTGTCTCAAATCACTGATTCCGCTATGATATACATTAGTATGTGGTAAGACGTGCCTCATAAAATAATTGTCGGGAATCCATCCTTCCTTAAACTCACCCTGATAAACGGCATATGCTTTTAGTAAAGGAGAAAAACGGATTGAACCCAGCTTATCTTTGGCATATGAATCGATTATTCGTTCCATTTTGCCAGTAAGTCTATGATCTGGAAGAACCTTTAGCGAAGCCTGAATAGATTTTTGTGCGGCCTTCTCATATTGACTATCCATGTAGCGGTAATATTGGTAAGAAGATAGTTTTTTTACCTTTTTTTTTATTGACGAAAACAAGTTTCTCATAGATTGATTAGTGTATATCCTCAATTATATCATTAGATCGAAATAACCTTAGTAAATCAGGATCTGAATCCCAAACTACCCAAGGTATGCGCCTAGAAGAACAAAGAAAATAAGTTTAATGACCTCATCGCCTAAAACCGTAAACTGATCATTTTTTAAATAAATCAATCAATTTACTTTTCAAAATAAACCAACCATAGGTCAAACTATTTTTCTTATTACCCATAAAAAGAATTTAAAAAGACAAATAATTACCTGGATGATTACGGGCTATCAGGCAAAAGTCGGGAATTAAAAATCTTAAAATGGCAGATCCAAAACTAAATTAAATAGCCTGATAATACTATATGTTGAGATTTGCTCAAATCCATACCCCTAAAAAACAAAAGAGGCTGTCCCAGTATTGAGACAACCTCTTTTGGACAAGCACATAAAATTAAAATTTCACCCCAAAAGTCATATAGAAAGTTCTCCCATCAGCGGGCATAATTCCCGGGCCTGGATATCCTCCAGCTCTTCTGGTGAAGTAGCTCGCATTGGTTAAATTATTCACGCCTGACTTCAAGCTGTATTTCTTCTTGTAAGTATATCCCGCGGAAAGGTCCTGTACTCGATAGGCAGGAATCAAACCTGATGTCGCTGCAGCATTTGGCTCTCTTGAATTTGTAGCATCAGAAAAGGTCTCTCCAATATCACTCAGTTGCCAAGTCATGGAAAAATCCTTGTATCGGTAGGTTGCTCCATATCTGTTGATCTTTCGAGGCGCATTTTCCACTCGATTTCCCGCAAGATTACTGATTACGATTTCTCCATTATTAATGCTGGTTCGCTCAAAATCCTGATACTCGGCATTTATATAAGCTAGGGAGGCGAAGAGATGGATATAACCGATTGATGAATTTCCTACGAAAGCAGTGATCGGATCAAACTCTACAAATGCTTCTACTCCTTGGCTGACTGTAGCCCCAAGATTGGTTCGGAACTGAAAGCGAGTTCCATCAGCAGCTGTCTGGGTGAGAGTTCCGATACGGTCGGCATAGTTCAGGTAGAAAAAGCTGGCATCGAAGTTTAAGAAAGCACCGATATTGCCACGGTAACCCAAATCAAAATTATAACCTCTGGCATCCTGAAGATTCTGATCAATCACGTCTGTAGTGGCAGGCGGCGTCAAGTCTGAAATCAAAACCGGTCGATAAGCTTGGGAAAAGTTGGTGTACAATTCGGTAGTTCTCGTCAAATGATATTCTCCTCCAAAACCCAGCAAAGCAAAAGTCCGGCTTCGCTGCTCAGGAGTCAAAAGTTGTGGCACCCCATTTACCGTATTCAGGATTCCAGTCATATTGAAGAAATATTCTCCAATCGAAGTCCAGCAGTAAGCAAGAGCTTCTCGGTCACATTGAACATATTCTCTACAAAAACCGCATGATTCGTATTGATAAACTCTAAATCTCTAGGATAGCTAGCATCTACTAAATCAAAGTTCATATCGGTGCCCGCATCCCCTACTCCACGTTGGTTTCGGTCTATATTTCCTTTGAAGTATCGGTATCCTGCCACAAGGTTGTGTTCTTTTCCAAAAAGTAAATATGCAGTACTTAGCCTCAGTTCAGTACCGAAAGTACGGTACATATCTCGATCGACTTGTCTATTGCCGAAATCATCCTCTTGAGTAATTGCACTCGTAAAACCAATGCTATTTCGCTCCGCTATACTACCGAAGGCTTTCAAATTTAACTTTGTCTTTGGGCTGACTAGGTAGTCCGCATTGAGCGAAGGGATAAACCAAGGCGTACTAAACCAATTTCTAGATCGGGTACTTTGACTTGGATCTTCGGCAAACTGTGCATCCGTCAAACCGCCAGGCTGCTGACTTGTGGTCGTCATATAGGTCATTTCCGTCCCTATTTTCAGCTTATTATTTACCGCATAATTCACTTCGAGATGTGCATGATCGGTATTGAAAAAACCATTTTCTCTCCAGCCATTTCCTCTTCGCTTTTGATAATAAGCGGTGTAATCCCACTTCCCTTCCGTACCGCCGATATAGTTGAATGTGCTAAAAAGGCCATTGCTTCCAACGGTATTAAGTGTCTCAGCAGTAAATCGTGTAGATGGATCTGGCTTGCGCAATACGAAATTCAATAATCCGCCAAACTGAGGTCCATATTGTAAAGAGGATGCTCCACGAATGATTTCAATATTTTCCACCACTTCCATTGGAGGTGTGAAATATGCCTCTGGGTAGCCCATAGGGTCTGGAGTAATATCATAGCCATTCATTCGGACATTGAATTCCCAAGATCTGTTTGGACTCAGTCCTCTTGAGGCTACACCAAGTTGAATTCCTGAACCATCATTTTCCCAAATTGAAATCCCAGGCGTTCGACCAAAAATCTGTCTGCTATTATTCATCGCTAAATTGGCGTCAATCTCACTTAAGCGAATGACTTCATTTTTTCTACCCGCATTAATTCGGAAATCTTCCACTTCAGGAAGACGACCTTGTCCATTCATTCCCCGACTCGCCATCAATTCAAACGATTCTAACCAGATGTCGTCATCTTCCAAAACAAAATCCAGGTTTTTGACCTCGTCTTTGCCAATAGAAAAAGTTAAGCTTTGAGTTTTAAATCCTATCATATTTGTCTTTAACGCATAGGATCCAACTGGCAAATCTTTGATTAGGAAGGATCCATTTTTATCGGATTGTACTCCTCTTACGGTTCCTTCCACTAGCACTGAAACTCCTGGGATCGGCTTCTGCTCTTGATCAAGAATCTTTCCTTGGATTGCATTTATCTGAGAGAATGCCAAACTCAGCGACAAGAAATAAATGCAAATGGTAGTTAAGACTATTCTCATTTTTATTAGTTTTTATTAAGACTGTTTTTAAATAGTGACACAAACCTAGCGCATAGAATGATTCTAAACAAGCCTTATTTAGAAAAAATCTAATTAAAATTAAGCTTACTGTTTGTCAGATAGTGATGAGCTTTTGAGTAGAAAGCTTAACTTTTGGAAATCAATAATTTAAGTGATGAAGCTCCCTTTGTTCTTTTTTTACTTTATCGTGGTTTTATGCTTCAGTTGCGCTGAAAAGCCAAAATCCAAACCTAATTTCCTTTTCATCTTCGCAGACGACCAGCGCGCTGACGCCCTAGGAATAGCAGGAAATACTATTCTTAAAACTCCGAATATTGATCAGCTCGCAAGATCAGGCTCTCGCTTTACCAATGCCTACGTAATGGGTGGTAATCATGGAGCGATCTGTGCTGCCAGTCGGGCGATGATGCTTTCCGGCAAAAGCCTTTTCCATGTGTTAGATAAATTGGAAGGTCAGGAAACCATGCCCATGTATTTCGGGAAGCAAGGCTACGAAACCTTCGGGACTGGAAAATGGCATAATGAAAAGGAGATGTTTGAAGCGAGCTTCCAAAAAGGAAAAAATGTTTTCCTAGGCGGAATGGCGGATCATTTCAGTATTGCTGTTCGGGATCTCCAAGCCGATGGAAAGCTTTCCGAACCTGTGAAAAAAGGCTATTCGACCGATTTATTTGCCGATGTCACCAAAGAATTCTTGAACGATTACGCAAAATCTGATCAGCAAAACCCCTTTTTTGCATATGTCTCCTTCACTGTTCCCCACGATCCATATTCTCCTAAGTCAGGCTACATCAATCGCTACGATACGGCTAAAATACTACTACCTGAAAATTTCATGGGTCTTCACCCTTTTGAATTTGACCAATTGAATATTAGGGATGAAAATCTCACAGGCTGGCCAAGGAAGCCTGAAGTGGTCAAAGAGATCCTTTCGGATTACTACAGCCTGATTACGCATCTCGATGACCAAGTTGGGAAATTGATCGGCACACTTAAGCAAAAAGGACTCTATGAAAATACAATCATCGTCTATGCCGCAGATAATGGCTTGGCAATTGGCTCACATGGTTTGCTTGGAAAACAGAATCTATACGAGCACTCGACCAAAGTCCCGATGATCATTTCTGGACCGGGTATCCCCAAAGATCAACTTTCGGATGCTTTTGTCTATCTCTATGATTTGTTTCCTACTTTGGCAGAACTTGCCAACATTCCAAGCCCAGAAAGTATCGATGGGCAAAGTTTGGTTCCGGTCCTCATTGGAGAAAAAAAGGAAATTCGGAATTCACTCTTTACTGCCTACAGACATACGGTTAGATCCGTTCGGGAAGGTAATTGGAAATTGATCCGCTATCCGGAGCGGGATTTTACCCAACTTTTCAATTTGGAAAGTGATCCTTTTGAATTGAATAATTTGGCTGAAAACCCAGAATCATCCCAGCAGCTAAGTACGTTGAAAGCGAGTCTTGGGCGAGAACAAAAACTAGCGGGAGACACGGTGCGCTGGACTGCAGATACGATTTTACCACTTGAATACGATCATACCAAAATCGAGCGAAAGCCAGATCAATGGCAGCCGGAATATACGTTGAGGAAATATTTTAATACCAAGGATTAAAAACGCCCAAAATGCATTTCGCCCGATCGCTTGAAAAAAGTGTTCATTATCAAACACCTTTTGAAAGAAAACCTCTTAATTAGCGCTTCTGAGTTGGTTTTTTGAATTGGAACGTAAATTGAAACTCTGAAAGAAACCAAATTCCTATGCTGACCTTCTTACTTTGGATCATCCTTTTTATTATTTGTTGGCCGATCGCCTTGATCGCGCTGATCCTTTATCCTATCGTCTGGCTCTTGCTTTTACCTTTCCGCTTGCTGGGTTTTGCAATTGATCTATCCTTCGATTTGGTTCGCAATCTGTTTATGCTTCCTTTCCGACTGGTTGGAGGAAAAGGATAAACCGAAAATTGCATCCTTCGGATCATTTCAGCATTTTTAGAAAACCTAATCCGCTAAAATGCGAAATCTATTTTCATTTCTCTTTTTTCTAATTTCCTTTTCCCTTTTCGCTCAGGAAACTATTGTATATCAGGGTGGAAAAGAGGGGCACGCTATTTATCGGATTCCTGCTATCATCTCTCTTCCAAATCAAGATCTACTTGCTTTTGCCGAAGGACGAGTGAATGGATATGACGATTTTGGAGATATCAACTTGGTCATGAAAAGGAGTATAGATCAGGGCAAAACTTGGTCTGCTTTGAAAACTTTGGTTGATTATGATTCTCTTCAAGCAGGGAATCCGGCGCCAGTTCTGGATTTATTCGATCCAAATTATCCGAGAGGAGTGATTTATCTTTTTTATAATTCGGGGAATACTCACGAGTACGATATCCGAATGAATCGCGGGGTAAGAGAAGTATGGATGATTCGATCAGTTGATTTGGGAGAAAGTTGGGAAGCACCTGTCAACATCACTTCTCAAGTACACCGGCCAAATAATCCGACTTTCAATCCCTCTTATTCTAACCCGGAAGATTGGCGACACTATGCCAATACTCCTGGGCATGCTTTTCAATTTCAAGAAGGTGAATATCAAGGAAGAATCTTTGTAGCTGCTAATCATTCACAAGGCGATCCCCAAGAAAATTTCAGCGAATATCAAGCTCATGGATTC